>FWPV01006282.1_pt1 | contig 22870 bp, 19 predicted proteins | sample 2228371 | NCBI WGS metagenome assembly FWPV01 (sample SAMEA103939776, study PRJEB20133) | metagenome | reverse complement strand
TCCGATCTGCCAGGGAGGAGATGCAGGTCTGTTGTTAGTGTGGGTGAACGTTGAGGGCGTCAGATACGGGGACGCGCTGCGTTTCGAGCAGGGTAGCCACCTGGGGGGTGTGCTTTACGGCAAATTCGCAGGTTTGCAGGTGGGTGGTGTTGAGTAGTTTGAGGATGAAGAAGTATTCTTGCCACATGCGCCCCCACGAGAAGACGCGCCGGGCTTCCAGAATGCTCCAGCCGTTATCGAGCGCAGAGAGCAGGAGCAGATAGTCGCCGGGCTGGCGCGAGGGTCGGGACGGTTCTTGCAGGCGATTCCAGAGCATATCAGATGTAGGGAGCGGATTGAACAACATGGCATACCTTTATTTGCGGTGGTTTGGTTTGTTGACTATAGAATAAAGCCTGGTGATTATTGCATGCTTAAGGTTTTGTAAACAAAAGGTAAAGAATGCCGGGCGGTTGTCATTTGCATTGCTTGTAAAATGCTTGCAAAATGAGGCGGGGTGATGTGTTTGGGTGGGCTTATTCGTATAATACAAGTTAGTCTGGCTTTTCTCTTTGTAAGGGGACTTTTCGTGAGCATTCGTCTTAAGGTTATTTTGCCTTTTTTGCTCCTCACGCTGGTGGTGGCTGTAACCGGGGTGTATGTGGTCACGCGTCTGGTGACCAGTTCTTTGAGCGAACGCCTGAACAACCAGCTGCGCCAGGCGGGTATCGTTGTTTTGGATGACATTGCCCGCCAGGAGAAAAAACACCTGGAAATTGCGCGCATCATTGCCTTTACCAGCGGGCTGCCCGAAGCAATGGAGCGCAGACAGATTGATATGGTGCAGTCGCTGGTGCAGCCGCTGGCCTTTGGGCTGGATGCACAGAATTTTGTCATCATCGCAGCCGATGGACGCGAACTCGCCCATATCATCAAGAATGCAGATGGCTCGTTGAATGTGGTGCAGGGCGATGCCGGGGCTGCCAGTTTGCCCATTGTGCAATCGCTTTTGCGCAATGGCGCCCCAGACGGGCTGCCCGCGCGCGGGTTGGCGCTCAATGCGCTGGATGGGCGCTATTACTACTACACAGCCGCGCCAGTCCGGTTCAATGACCGCTTTGTGGGGGTGGTGCTGGTGGGTACCTCGCTCGATGCCCTGATGCCTGTTTTCAGGAATACGTCGCTGGCTGATGTTGTTATTTACATCAATGATGGTCAGGTCATCAGTACCACCATGGCGGCCATGGAGCGCAATCCCAACTTTTTAGAGCAGCAATCTATTCCGCCTGATGTATATAACGCGGCTTTGCTTGCCGATGGCATCACGTATGGCGAAAACTTCTTCATTGGGGCGCGCGGGTTCAGCCTGGCGCGCGGCCCGCTTAAGGTAGGCACAGACCGCATTGGCGTGTTTGCAGTGGTCTTGCCGCTTGATTTTGTCATTGAACAGGGCATAGATAACCGCAACCTGTATGTGCTGCTTTTCCTTGCCATTGGGGTGGGGGTTATTCTGATAGGTTTCGTCGTTTCGCGCCTCATTATCCGTCCCCTTTATGCGCTCATCGAAGCCTCACGCGCTATTGCTAGCGGCGACCTGAGCCAGCGCACTGGCATTGTCACTGGCGATGAAATTGGTACGCTGGCGACCACCTTCGACACGATGGCCGCGCGCCTGCAAGAGCGTACCGAGGAGTTACAGCGTACCTATCAGATTTTGGAGCGCATGGATCGTACCAAGTCCACGTTCATTGAGGTATCAGCGCACGAGTTGCGCACGCCACTGACTTTGATTAAGGGCTATACCCAAATGCTTCAGCTTAAAGCCGCCAACGAACCAGAGATGGAAGCCCTGGTGCGTGGCGTTCTGGATGGCGTCGAGCGCATGTACGAAATTGTCAACAGCATGCTGGATGTTTCGCGCATTGACAACAAAACCCTCAAAATGATGCCCGAAATGACCCAAATCGGTCTGGTAATTTTGCGCTTGCAAAAGACCTTCAAGGCTGCGCTGGCCGAACGCTGCCTGATGATGGACACGGAAGGGTTGGAGACCCTGCCTCCCATTTATGCCGACCCCGACCTGCTCTACAAGGTCTTTTACCATCTCATCATCAATGCCATCAAATACACACCCGATGGCGGGCTTATTACCATTAGCGGCCGCACGGTAGAAGATACGCCCGGCAAGCCAGAAGTGGAAATTGTCGTCAGCGATACGGGCATTGGCATTGCCCCAGAAAACCAGGAGTTGATTTTCGAAAAATTCTTCCAAACCGGCGAAGTGATGTTGCACTCCTCTGGTAAAACCAAATTCAAAGGCGGTGGGCCAGGCCTGGGGTTGGCAATTGCACGCGGCATTATTGCCGCGCACCAGGGCCGCATTTGGGTCGAAAGCAAAGGCTACGACGAACGCACCAATCCTGGCTCTCATTTTTACGTTCGTCTGCCTGTCCATGCAGGGCCAAGCGATGTACACCCAGAATGATGAACGCCGTAATGGCTTTTTGGTTGTGTTTGTGCTCTTGTTTGGGCTGCCGCTTGTGCTGGCGGCTGGCCAGGCGGCTATTCAACTGCCTGCTGAATGGTCGCTGAATCGCGGCATGGAGTCGGACCTGAACCCTGTGGCTACCATTGCCGTCTATAGCGGCGGGCAGCGCGTTGCACCTATTGACCCGGATATTCAGACCCCGCTTCCCTGGTTCGATGTGATTTTTACCCCTGCGCTCGAAACAAGGGGAATGGTCACCGTCATTCCGGCCGCCACGTTTGGACCCAGCGCGACCCCCAGTAATCCAGACTTTACCCCGGCGCCGACCGCATCCGGCGTCCCTTTGACTGCTACCCCAACTGTTCCATTCGTTATCCCAATTACCCCCATCACTGTTGCGCCCACCCTGACCCTTACGCCAACCCCTACGCTTACGCGCACGGCCACGCCCACCCAGGTGATTCTGCCCCCTACCTGGACGCCCACGGCTTCAATCGTTGTGCCCAGCCCCACAACCATTCCCAGCCATACGCCCACGCTGACACAAACAGCCAGCCCAACCAGCACGCCTGCTTTCACTGCCACGCTTACGCCAACGCCCACCCTCACGCCCACCTTCACCGCTACCCCTACGCCGACGCTCACCGTTACGCCCACTTTCACCCTCACCCCTACGCCGACGCCCACCGTTACGCCCAGCCCTACGGTTACCGTGACGCCTTCGCCTACATCCACCCCAACCGAACTGCCAACCAGCACACCTGTCCCAACCGATACGCCTACGCTCACGCCTGTTCCGCCTACACCCACACCTGACCCGGGTTTGCTGCCCCTTACGGTGTCTCATCTTTGCCGTAGGACGGGCGTGTTTGTCATTGGCTCCATTACGTTTGGCGGCTACGATGACTGGTTGGTGTCCAATCCCAATTCTTCGAGCGTGGCTTATACCTGGTCTACAAGCAACGGGCAAAGCGGCTCGCGTACAGCGCCTGCGCTTGGCAGCGATACCTTCCGTTCATACTTCATTTTGCCGCAATCCATTACGGCGACCATCAATTTTGGCTTTGGCGCCGATTCGGATACCTCTGGCACAACAACATGTCCCTGACCTGGCAAATAAAAATCCCACCTGGCAAGGCGGGATTTTTATTTGCTGGCGGAGAGGGTGGGATTCGAACCCACGGTGGCCACAAGGACCACAACGGTTTTCGAGACCGTCCCATTCAACCACTCTGGCACCTCTCCATGTGTGGCGGGGCGAAATTATAACCCAATTTCTACGCTTTGGTGTAAATCTGGGTAGTAAATATTTTCAAGTCCGGCCTGGCGCAGTTTTTCTTGCAATGCGGCTGCGGCTTTGGCTTCGCCATGTACCAGGTAAATATTTTTGACCTGTCCTTTTAGCCCAACGGCATACTCTATCAGCAGGTCTTGCCCGGCGTGGGCCGAAAGCCCACCAATGGTGGCGACTTCGGCGCGGCGGTGATATGTTTCACCAAAAATGCGGATGTACTCCTCCCGGTCGGCCAGGCGGCGGCCCAGGGTGTGGGGCGCCTGCCACGAGACAATGCACACCGTGTTGCGCGGGTCTTCGATGTTGTTCTTCAGGTGGTGCAAAATGCGCCCGGTTTCGGCCATGCCCGAAGCGGCAATGATGATCATGGGCTCTTTGCGGCTGTTGAGGGCTTTAGACTCTTCGACTGATCGGATATAGGTCAGGTGTTTGAATTCCAGGGCGGGGTGTTTGTGTTGTTGAATGAATGCCAGCGTTTCTGCATCGTAACAGTCGGGCGATTTCAAAAAAACTTCCGAAGCGTTAACGGCCAGGGGGCTATCTACAAACACTGGGGCGGGGGGCACATCGCCGTCGGTCATCATGCGGTTCAGGTTGTACACCAACTCCTGGGTGCGTCCCACCGCAAATGCCGGAATGATGACCTTGCCGCCGCGCGCCAGGGTGCGCCTGACCACGTCGCGAAATTCCAGGTAAGCGGCTTCGGGGTCGCGGTGGGGTTTGTCGCCGTAAGTGCATTCCATAATCAGCGTGTCGGCGGCGTGGGGGAATACCGGGTCGCGTAAAAGCGGCAGGTTGCGTCGTCCGATGTCGCCAGAAAACCACAGGCGGGTGGTGCGCCCGTGTTCCGTTATCTGCAAATCAATGCTGGCAGACCCCAAAATGTGTCCGGCTTCGACCAGGCGGGCAATGACCCCAGGGGCGGGAGCAAATGGCTGGTCGTAGGGAATAGCCTGTAAGAGCGGCTGCACCTGGGCTGCGTCTTCCTGGGTGTAGAGCGGTTCAATTGGTGGCTCGCCGCGTTCGGCCCGGCGTTTGTTTACGAAAGCCGCATCCGCTTCCTGGATATACCCCGAGTCGCGCAGCATAATGTCGGCCAGCAGGGCAGTGGCTGGGGTGCAATAGATGGGTCCGTGGTAGCCGTGTTTGACAAGGTGCGGTAGGTTGCCGCAGTGGTCAATGTGCGCGTGGGAGAGGATGACCGCGTCTATCTGGCGCGGGTCAAAGGCAAAGTGCTGATTTCGCGCGTAGGTTTCACGGCGCGGGCCCTGGTATAGCCCACAGTCTAACAACAGGTTTGCGCCATTGACCTGGATGAGGTGCATAGAGCCGGTAACGGTTTGGGCTGCGCCGTGAAAAGAGATTTTCAAGGTCATTCCTTTTGTTTTTGGGGGTGGGGTTCGCGTATGCCCAGGCTTTTTAGAATGTCTGCGCCATAAGTCTCGAAGCGCCAGGGCGAATCCTTCAGAATATCTTGCAAGGCAAGGCGCGTTTGCGGAAACGACTCGGCAATGGCAAACAGGTAAACCCGCGGCAGCACAATGTCTGATTCTACCCCCAGTTTGGCGGCGGTTTTTTTGCGCCATTCCTTCAGGCGGTCAATGCGTTGGACGAGGGCGTCGTTCATGCGTTCGGCAGGCTGACGTGATACCAGCGGGGCTTCTTTGCCGCGTTGAATAGCGTCTAAAATTTGCGCTCCTGCCATTTGGGCCTGGCGCGCCGAAAGCCCGGCCTTTAGCAGGGCGTTATGTGATTCGGGCATGGCGCGGGCCAGGTCAACCAATTGCTGGTCGCTCATCACCTTGAAAACGGGGCGGGCCAGACGTTCGGCTATTTTTTCGCGGCACTGCGCGAGTGCATCAAGCACGGTCAGTTCGCGGGGGCTAAAGTTTTGGGTGCCTGCAATGCGCTCCCAGCGCGGGCGGTGGTTTTTCTCGTGGTTGTTGCCGTTAGTGGGCAGGTGTGCCAGGCGGGCGAAGTCTTCGCGGGCCAGGCGGTCACGCTGGCGGGCTTGCAATTCTTCGGCCAGCAGGTCGCGTAGAGCAAACAAATAGTGGGTATCCAGACGGGCGTAGTCGCGGTGGGCTGGGGGCAGGGGGCGCATGGCCCAATCGGCTTTTTGGTAGCGTTTGTCCAGGTCGAGGTTAAATTTTTCTTTTAGCAGGCTGCCTAACCCCACGGCTTTGTAGCCAAGGATGCGGGCGGCGTGCATGGTGTCGAACAAATTGGCAAATGTGAAGCCAAAATCGCGGTGCAGGCACAGCAGGTCATATTCGGCGGCGTGAAACACTTTTTCAATGCTGGGGTCTGCAAACAGCGGGGCCAGTGGCGCCAGGCTGGGCAGGGCCAGCGGGTCTACCAGATAGTCTGTTTGGGGCGTAGAAAACTGTATGAGGCAAACCTGTTCGCGGTAGGCGTGCAGCGAGTTGGATTCGGTATCTACGGCAATGCGTGAAAAGCCGCGCAATGTTTCGGCCAGGCGCGCCAGTTCGGCGGGGGTATCTATCCAGACGGGGGGAGGCAGGTTTTGAGAGGACATGTATGCGCGTTAGCGATGTTTTTCCATGATGAGGGCTGTGCCGCCATCGTTGTAGTAATTTTTCCATGTATCAATGACACGGTAGCCGTGTTTTTTGTACATCCGAATAGCGCTTTCATTTTCAGCACGCACCGAAAGGCGCACCCGCGGCAATCCCATTTCGGCTTCGCAGGCGGTTAGCAATGCCTCGCCAATGCCGCGGCGGCGGTGTGCAGGCAGCACGCCTATGGTGGCTATCCAGCCGGTTTGTTCCTGGGGGCGTGGGTCGCCCGCAACAAAGCCGATCATGTGACCGTTTTCCACCATTTTCAGGCGCACGATGTTGGGGTAGGTGAGCACGGCAATCAGGTCGAGTAATGGCCAGGCATCCTTTGGAAAGCAGACTTTTTCCAAATGGCGCAGGGCGTTCAGGTCGAGGAGTGAGGCAGGTGTGATTTGCATAATAAGAGCCTCCCGATTGGACGGGAGGCTCTTATTTTACTATGGCTGCCTGAGATTACTCTTTGCTGCCTTTGGTAAAGTTTTCCAGCATGCTGGTAAATTCCATTGGGAAGATGTACTTGGTAGCCGGGCTCATGCCAAGCGCTTTAAGAGTCTCGAAGTATTGCAGGGTCATGGTTTTCTGGTCTACGCTTTGGGCAACGGCAAAGATGCGTTCCAGCGCCATGGCAAAGCCTTCGGCGCGCAGCAGTTGGGCTTCGCGTTCGCCCTGGGCTTGCAGAATGGCAGCCTGCTTTTGACCTTCGGCGCGCAGAATGGCGCTCTGCTTTTCGCCGTCGGCGACGTTGATGGCTGCTTCGCGCGTACCGGTCGATTCGGTCACTACAGCGCGGCGGATGCGCTCGGCAGACATTTGCTTGTTCATGCTTTCCTGAATTTCGCGCGGCGGGATAATTTCGCGAATTTCTACGTTGGTGACTTTCACGCCCCAGCGCTCGGTGACTTCGTCTAGTTTGGTGCGCAGGGTCATGTTGATGTGTTCGCGCTGAGAGAGAGTCTCATCCAGGTTGATGCCGCCAATGACGGCGCGCAGGGTGGTGGTGGCCATGCCTTGCGCGGCCATTTCAAAGTTGCCAACTTGCAGCACCGACTGGGTGGGGTCGAGCACCTTGAAGTACCAGATGAAGTCAATTGAGATGCTGGCGTTGTCTTTGGTGATGGCCGTCTGGTGCGGAATTTCGCGTACCTGCTCGCGCAAATCTACTTTAACGGCGCGGTCAATGACGGGGATGAGCAGAATCAGACCCGGGCCTTTATCGCCAATGCAGCGACCCAGGCGAAAGACCACCAGGCGCTGGTATTCTGGCACGATGCGGATGGCGTTGGCCAAAAAGATGACAAACGCTCCCAGCAAAATGACCACCACGCATAAGATGAATACGAGACTCCCTTCCATGTTTTCTCTCCTTTGTGTAGATGAAATGGATCAGTTGATTTTTTCAACGAGCAGGACGAACCCTTCTCGCTTAATCACTTTGACCATGCTGCCAGCCGGAATTTTGCTGGCGCTGCGCGCTGACCATAACTCTCCGGCAACCTGCACCGAGCCAGTCTCGTGAATATCGCTTTTGGCTTCACCCACCTGACCAATCAGCGTAGAAAGGTCATGGCGGGGTATCGCGTGATGCGCCTCGATGCTTTTACTCAAACCCAGCCACAAAAAGCCGCCCGTCAGCAGCGATGTGATGATGGCCACAATTGGGTTGACGCCAATCAGGTTGCCGTTTGGCCCAGGGTAAAGAAAGACCGACCCAACCACCACCCCAAGCACAGTCAGCGCCAGCATCAGCCTGCGGCGCATGTTGCGTACCGCAAAGTAGAACGGGATCATGCTGAGCACCAGGATGATGACAGCCCACCAGTGAAATGAGATATTCCAGGTAGCGTACCCGGCCAGCACCAGGCAAAACAGCGCGCCAATTTCCAAAAAGCCTGTGCCCGGTGAGACAATTGCCAGCATGCCTAAAAAGAACCCAAGCACCACCAGCACATAGGCCACATTGGGGTCGAGCAGAAATTCCATTGCATCCTCGCTTTTCTACTTCAACAAAATCATTATACAGCAAATGCATACGCCGCATGCGCGTCATCATCTTTCTCTAATTTGTACGCTGCCTGGGAGTGGATAAATCAAGGGTTATCAGAAACCCTGCATTGAGCCTATTGATATCAACAGGTAGGACAAACGCTAGCGTTTGTCCTATAAAAGAAGCAGTAGAGTTATCCGCTAGCCCAGGATTTCGCCACGCCTCGCTTCCCGGCCCCAAAAGTTGCCACGCAGAGCGGGTTATAATTGCCGGGGCTGTAAGACAAACATTACCAACCCTTCGCCCAATGGCAGAAGGGCAGAGATGAAGCAAAAAGCGCAACTTTGCGCCACTTGAGTAAAAAATCACCCCCTGCATGGGGTTTTCAAGGAGAAAAAGTGAAATTCAACAGCATTTGTATTATGGGGCTGGGGTACATTGGGCTGCCCACCGCTGGCATGTTTGCCACCAATGGCGTGCGCGTGCACGGGGTAGATGTCAACCCCCAGGTGGTCGAAACGCTTTCTGGCGGCGGCATTCACATTCACGAGCCGGGACTGCGCGTTATTGTCGAGGCGGCGCTTAAATCGGGGTTGTTGACTGTATCCACCACGCCCGTCGAAGCCGATGCCTTCATCATCGCCGTGCCCACCCCGTTTTATCACGACCGGGTTGGCGAATATAACGGACACACCTACAAACTGGCCGACATGCGCGCCGTAGAAAGCGCCACGCGCGCCATTGTGCCTTACCTGCGCAAGGGCAACCTGGTGGTGCTCGAATCCACCTCCCCGCCGCGCACCACCCTGGACCTGGTTAAGCCGATTTTGGAAGAATCTGGACTGAAAGTGGGCGAAGACCTTTACCTGGCCTATTCGCCAGAGCGCGTGCTGCCCGGCCAGATTTTGCGCGAACTGATAGATAACGCGCGCGTTATTGGCGGCGTCACCCCCGAATCGGCGCGCGCCGGACGCGAAATGTACGCCACTTTTGTCAAAGGTGAAATCGTCGAAACCGACGCCACCACCGCCGAAATGGTCAAGCTGATGGAAAACACCTACCGCGACATCAACATTGCCATCGCCAACGAGTTTGCCCGCCTGGCCGACCGCTTTGGCGTGGACGTGTGGGAGGCCATCAGCCTGGCAAACCGTCATCCGCGCGTCAAAATTCTGCGCCCCGGGCCGGGGGTGGGCGGGCATTGCATTAGCGTAGACCCCTGGTTTTTTGTCGAAACCGCGCCAGACCTATCTCAACTCATTTACACTGCCCGCCAGGTCAACGACAGCCAGCCGCATTTTGTCATCCAGCTGGCGCAGCGCGCCCTGGGCGACCTGCGCGGACGGCGCATTGCCGCATTGGGGCTGGCTTTCAAAGAAGATGTGGACGACCTGCGTGAAAGCCCAGCCGTAGATATTGCCCGCCTGCTGGGACAAACCTATGGCGCGCAGGTGCGGGCTTACGAACCTTTCAAACCCGGCGAGCCGTTTGAAGGGTTTGAAAGCGTGCCCACCCTGGATGCCGCCCTCGACCAGGCCGAACTCCTGTTGCTGTTGGTTGGGCATGCCCAATTCCGCGCCCTTAACCCTGCCGAATTGGCCGCGCGCACCCCGGCCCGTGTGGTGATTGATACGCGCGGCGTGCTAGACCCCGCCGCCTGGCAAGCCGCCGGGTTCAGGGTGTATCGTCTTGGCAGTGGAAAGTGAGGCAGCCATGCTCAAGATACTCTCTGTTTTTGGCACCCGTCCCGAAGCCGTCAAAATGGCCCCGGTGGTCAAAGCCCTGGCCCAAATGCCGGGCATCGAATCCTATGTGTGCGTGACGGCGCAGCACCGCCAAATGCTCGACCAGGTGCTCGATTTGTTCGACATTCATCCAGACGTTGACCTGGACCTGATGCGCGAGAACCAATCCCTGGCCGCGCTCAGCGCCCGCATCTTTACCGAACTGGACCCGGTGCTGGAACGCCTGCGCCCCGACTGGGTGCTGGCCCAGGGCGATACCACCACCGTGGCCATCACATCGCTGCTTACCTATTACCGCCGCATCCGCTTTGGGCATGTAGAGGCCGGGCTGCGCACCCACGATAAATTCCAGCCCTTTCCCGAAGAAATCAACCGACGCATTGCGGGCGTGATTGCCGACCTGCACTTTGCGCCTACCGAATGGTCGCGCCAGAATTTGCTGCGCGAGGGCGTGGATGAACGCAGCATTGTGCTAACCGGCAACACGGTCATTGATGCTTTGCAGGTTGTAGCGCACCAGCCCGAACCACCGCAGGTCACCGAATTGCTGGCGCGCCTGAATGCGGGCAAAGGGCGTGCAAAGCGCCTGGTGCTGGTGACGGCGCACCGCCGCGAAAACTTTGGCCAGCCCATGGAGGATATTTGCGCTGCCCTGGCGCGCATAGCTGCCCGCGGCGATGTGGAACTGGTGTACCCGGTGCACCTCAACCCCAACGTGCAGCAACCGGTGAACCGCATTTTGGGCAATGTGCCGCACGTCATCCTGCTGCCGCCGCTGGACTATTTGCCGCTGGTGCACCTGATGAAAAATGCCGACCTGGTGCTTACCGACTCAGGCGGCATTCAGGAAGAAGCGCCCGCCTTTGGCGTGCCGGTGCTGGTACTGCGCGAAGTGACCGAGCGCCCCGAAGGCGTGCAGGCCGGTACGCTGCGCCTGGTAGGCACCGATACTGCCCGCATTACGGCTGAAGCCGCGCGCTTGTTAGATGACGCCGCTGCCTATGCCGAAATGGCCCGGGCGGTTAACCCCTTTGGCGATGGTCACGCGGCCGGCCGGATTGTGCAGGCGCTGCTGAACTATCCTGTGTGATGGGGTGTTGATTATTACTGGCGGCGCAAGCCTTGTTGCGGGCGGTACTGCAGTGCTGGCGCAAGGCTTGCGCTGCCGTCTTTTTTTGTGCAGGCAAATAGCAGATGAGGCTGCATTTTTGATGGCTTCGTTTGGGGGCGGATTGAGTATAATTTGCTGTAATGAAACTGCAACGAATTTATTTGTGGCTGGTTGTTTTTGGCCTTCTTACCGCTGCGGCGCAAACGGGGGTGGTGCAGGCTCAGCAAGGTGACGGCGAGCGCTACTTTGATGAAACAGGACACCGCGTCAGTGGCGAGTTTTATCAGTATTTCATTTCATTTGAACAGCCCGAATTTATCTTTGGCTATCCAATTACTGAGGCTTATACCGACCCACGCAGCGGGCGTCTGGTGCAATATTTTCAGCGCGCCCGCTTCGAGTTATACCCAGAGCGCCCTGCCGGGCAGCGCGTGCAGCCTACCCCGTTAGGAACGCTGCTTTATACACCTGGCCCCAAACTGAATTTGAATTCGCTGCTTTCGTGCCGCAGTTATTCGCAAACGGGGTTTGCGGTCTGTTATGCGTTTTTGGAGTTTTTCGATAAGTACGGGGGGGTGGCGGTGTTTGGGTATCCCATTTCGGGTTTTGAAATTTATAACGGGCGCATTGTACAATATTTCGAGCGCGCGCGCTTTGAGTGGTATCCCGAATTGCCAGAGGGGCAAAAAGTGGTGCTGGCTAATTTGGGGCGCATTTACTTTGACCAGGTAGGTGAAGATCCGGCGCTGTTGAATGCTGTTTCGGGGTTTGTAGCGGGCAATGTTTTGGAGTTGAAGGTGCGTCTCTCGGTGTGGAAGTCGGTGGTGCGCCCGCAGGAAGAACAACGTATTTTTGTGGTGGTGCAAGACCAGGCTTTGCGCCCGGTGGCGGGCGTGGAGGGGTTGGTGAATGTGCATTGGGCCGGTACGCCGCAGACGTTGCGTTTTACTACCGATAAGGATGGCGTAGCTATTTTGACGGTGGCGGTTCCAAATCAACGCCTGGGGCGGACGGTTTCGGTAACGGCGGATGTATCTTACGGCAATCTAAAGAGCCGGGCGGTTACGTCGTTTAGGGTTTGGCGTTAGGAATTGCGTGTAAGTAAGCAATGGGCTGCTGGTGAGCAGCCTTTTTTATTTGAGCAGCGCTTTAAGCGCAAAAACCGGTCCTTCTTTGCAGGCCAGAGCCCAGCCATGCCGCAAGGGGACGGCGCACACGCTGCATTCGCCCAGGTTGCCGCACGGGATGGGAGTTTGCACCAGGGCTTGCGCTGCGGTGGGTAAGGGGGCGTTGCCAAGCAAATGCGGCAGGTTAGGCAGCAGGGGACGGGGGATGTCCAGGCACAGGCAGTCGGCCCAGGCGGCAATTTCGGGTGCGGCATGGGGTGGTACGATCTCGACGGCGGGGGGCAGTCCTTCGGGTATGCGGGCCGTGCTGAGGGCGACAGCGGCGCCCTGGTTGAGCGCGGGTTGGATGAGGGGCAGCAGGCGGGCAGGGGAGGTTTGCACGGCTATTAGCCCCAGGGCGCGGGCGGCAGGCGGCAGGCTGAAGCCATGCCCTAAAGGTCCGCGCAGGTACAGGCGCAGGCCGGGGGTCCAGTGTGGCGGCAGGGGGCCAGCGGCGGTGAAGCCATCGGGGTGGAGGGCGCTGGGGTAGAGCACGACCGGCAGCGGGTGGTGCGCGTCGCCAGGGGCATGGGTGAGCAGGTATTGCCCGGGCGCGGGGATGAGCGCCGGGGGGCATTGCAGCCGCGCGGCGCGTTCCTCATCGAATGCGGTTTGGATAATTTGCCCTTGTGCGCTGTGCATGTGGGCATGGTATACGTTTTTTTTTGCGGACAACAGGTTATAATGAGGCGCCGCTATGTGGCGGCGCATCTTTTTTTCAAGGAGTGTCTTATGTTTGAGTCACAAAAAGGTTCGACCACTTTTCACAATGAGAAGGTGGTGACGGCGCTGGCGATGGGGGCGATTGTCCTTTCCTGGGTGACGCTGGCAGCGTATTTGCTGGGGTTTGTGAATGATGTGATGCAGGTGTCGCAAAACTGGGCCCAGGTGCAGATGTCGTTGCCTTCTGACTTTTTGGGGCAGGCGGCTGCGTGGAGCGGTTTCTTCCGCAATCCGTTGAATGGGTTGTTTTATTTTGTGGTGTTGCAGGGTGTGGCGCAGGTGTTGTATGTGGGCATGGATCTTTTCTATGCCAGTGAGGAGGAATCTGCCGAGGAAGCGCCTGAAGCGTAGGGATTGGTGAGGTGCGCATGGTTTCGTACCCTGTGCCTGAGAAACGTCCGGTGATGCTGACTGCGCACGGTGAAACGCGCGTGGATGAGTATTTCTGGATGCGCAACCTGGACGACCCGGCGGTGATGCAGTATTTGCAGGCGGAGAATGATTATCTGGATGCGGTGATGCAGCATGTGCGCCCGTTGGAGGCGCAATTGTTTGCGGAGATGCGGGGGCGCATTAAGGAGGATGATTGTTCGGCGCCGGTGCAGCGGGGGGCGTATTGGTATTATCGGCGTATGGCAGCGGGTAAGCAATACCCGCTGTTTTGCCGCCGCCTGGGTGCGGATGGCGCCGAAGAGGTGTTGCTAGACCAGAATGCGCTGGCTGAGGGGCATTCGTTTTGCGCAGTGACCAATTTTGTGCTTAGCCCAGACCAGCAGTTGCTGGCGTATGCAGTAGATTTCGATGGGTCGGAGCAGTTTACGCTGTATGTGAAGGATTTGCGCACAGGGGCGTTGCTGCCCGACCAGATTGCCGGGACGTATTACGGGCTGGCCTGGGCTGCCGATAACCGCACGCTGTTTTACGTTACGCTGGATGCCGCGCACCGCCCGCATAAGGTGTGGCGGCACGTGCTGGGCCAGCCGGTGGATGCGGATGAGGTGGCGCTGCACGAGCCGGATGAGATGTTTTTTGTCAATCTGGAGAAGACGCGTAGTGAGCGCTTCATTTACGCGCTGATGCAAAGCACGGAGACGAGCGAGGTGTGGGTGCTGGATGCTTCTGCACCGGAGGCTGGTTTCCGTTTGTTGTTGCCGCGCCGCCATGGGGTGACGTATCGCGCGCTGGCGCATCATGGCGAGCGTTTTCTGGTTTTGACGAATGACCAGGCGGAGAACTTCAGGCTGGTGTCGCTGCCGGTGCATGCAGCCGGTTGGGAGCAGTTTAGTGAGGTGATTCCGCACCGCGCGGATGTGTTGCTTGAAGACCTGGAAGCCTTTGCCGGTTTTTTGGTGCTGCAAGAACGGCGCGGCGGGCTGCGGCAGTTGCGTTTGAGCGCGCCCGATGGGCTGAGCGATGTGCGTTATGTGCTTATGCCAGAGCCGGTGTATAACATTTTGCCGGAGGAAAATCCGTCTTTTGAGAGTCGTTATTTCCGCTTTCGCTATACTTCGCTTGTGACGCCGATGTCGGTGGTGGATTATGATGTCATTGAGGCGCGCTGGATTTTGCGCAAGCAGGATGAAATTCCGAGCGGGTATGACGCCGCGCAGTTTGTGACTGAGCGGATTGAGGCGGTTGCGCCGGATGGAACGCGGGTGCCGATGTCGCTGGTGTATAAGAAGGGGTTGCCGAAGGATGGCAATAACCCCACGCTGCTGTATGGCTATGGCGCGTATGGTTTTAGCACCGAGCCGAACTTCAACGCAACACGGCTGAGCCTGTTGGAGCGGGGCGTTATCTTTGCTATTGGGCATGTGCGCGGCGGGTCGGAGATGGGACGCCGCTGGTACCTGGATGGCAAGATGATGAACAAGCGCAATACGTTCACCGATTTCATCGCTTGCGCCGAGACGTTGATAAGCGCAGGCTACACCCGCCCAGATAAACTGGCCATTGCCGGGCGCAGCGCTGGCGGCTTGCTGGTGGGGGCGTGTATGACCATGCGCCCTGACTTGTTCCGCGTGGTAATTGCGGATGTGCCATTTGTGGATGTGTTGACGACGATGAGTGATGCCAGCATTCCGCTTACGGCTATCGAATGGGAGCAGTGGGGTAACCCGGCTAACCCGGATGAGTATGCGTACATGCGCACTTATTCGCCTTATGACAATATCCGTGAGACGGCGTATCCTGATGTGTTGTTGACGACCGGGCTTAATGATCCGCGGGTGGCGTTTTGGGAGCCTGCCAAGTTTGCGGCGCGTCTGCGCGACCGTAAGGTGGGCGATAGCCTGGTGTTGCTCAAGACGAACTTCCATGCCGGGCATGGCGGCGCAAGTGGGCGCTACGATTTCCTGAAAGAGGTTGCCTTTCAATATGCGTTTTTGCTTGACCGCCTGGGTGTGGTTTAGCGGAATGGGTCTGTTTTTACTGAAGCGCCTGCAGGGGTGTTTGCCCTGGCAGGCGTTTTTTGTGTTGCGAGACTGGCATTCGCGCGCAGCGCGCGAATAAGGTGGATGGCCAAAAATTTCGTCAGCGTCAGTTCGGGATAAGCGTCCCGAAGGCTGATTTCGCCCCTTGAAGTTGCCCGTACAAAGCCTTCGGGACGGTTCAAAAGGCTTATCCCGAATTCAGGTTTCGTTACATTCGGGCTATTCGATGCCAAAATTTTAGAACGTTGCAAGTGATATATGAACTCTGTAAAATGCGACTTGCGCATTTTGCTTGCGTACATTTGCTCAGGTTATAATGACTTTATTCAAAAAGGAGAGAAGAAATGAATATAGCCCAAATCTTTCAGTTTGTTTCAGGAATTGCCTGGATACTCGCAATTGCCCTGGCTGTTGTGTCATTAGCCCGTGTCAGCCGCGGCCAACCGGCCAAGGGCTTTGGCATGAGCGTCTTGATTGCCGGGGTAATTGCCCTGGTGTTGACGGTAATTGGCGCAGGCTTGGTGTTTATCAACCCCCAGGAGCGCGGGGTGGTCATTTCGGCGCTTGACCCCAAAGGCTATCGCGCCGAGGCATTGCAGCCTGGTCTGCGTTTCGTGGTGCCCTTTGCCGAACAGGTGGTGCGTTATCCTATTTCTAAGCAGACCTACACCATGTCTATTTCTAAAGCAGATTTGGAGGCTGGTGAAACAGTGGCAGCGCGCACCGCTGACGGGCAACAGATATTTGTGGATGCTTCAGTCATCTATGCCATTGACCCCGATAAAGTGATTAATGTCCACATTGCCTGGCAAAACCGTTACACCGAAGACCTTGTGCGCCCGCTGGCGCGTGGCATCATTCGCGATGCTGTTTCGCAGTATGGCGTCGAAGAGGTGGTTAGCAGCAAGCGTTTTGAGATGGCGGAACTGATGCGCAGCACGCTGGAAAGCAAGCTGGCCGAAAACGGCATTTTGCTTACCGATTTTGTTTTGCGCAACATTACCTTCTCGGAAGAATATGCTAACTCGGTAGAGCAGAAACAAATTGCCGAGCAGCAAGCCCAGCAGGCGCGCTTTGTTGTGGAGCAAAAGCGCCAGGAAGCCGAACAGGCGCGTCAGGTTGCCCAGGGGCAGGCCGATGCGGCTGTGATTGCCGCCAAAGGCCAGGCAGAAGCGCGCATCATTCAGGCACAGGCCGAAGCCGAAGCCTTGCGCCTGGTTGCCGAAGTCCTCAAAGATAACCCGGACTTGCTTACCTATCAATACATTAGCAAGCTTAGCCCCAACATTCAGGTCATGCTGTTGCCGAGTAATGCGCCTTTCCTGTTCCCCTTGCCCAATACGCAAGAGGGGTTGAACATACCTCAGTAATTTCTAGCGGCGTCTGGAATTTGCTCTAAAGTAGAAAACGGCGCAAAAGCCGTTTTCTACTTTCCATTTTTTGTTTTAGAATAAACGCGATGGCCGAAACCCCTTCACCTTCTGGCAAACAAATCCGGCTTACCAGCCTGTCCAGTTGCGCTGGCTGAGCGTCTAAGCTGAATGCGGAAACGCTGGCGCACGTGCTGCGCCCTGTGCAAAATTTGTTTGCCCCGCAAGATTACCCCAACCTTTTGGTGGGATTGGGGCATCCTGACGATGCCGCTGTCTGGAAGGTGGACGATGCGCGCGCGCTGGTGGTGACCACCGACTTCTTCACCCCGGTTGTGGATACGCCCTACGAATATGGCGCGATTGCGGCCGCCAACAGCCTGAGCGATGTATACGCCATGGGCGGCGAGCCGTTTTTGGCCTTGAACGTGGCTGCCCTGCCGCCCAACCTGCCGCCCGAAGTCTCTGGTGAAATTCTGCGCGGCGGCGCAGAAAAATGCCGCGAGGCTGGTGTGGTGGTTGCGGGCGGCCACACTGTGCAGGATAAAGAACCAAAGTACGGACTGGTGGTGTTGGGATTTGTTCACCCGCAAAAAATGCTTTCCAAGAGCGGGGCGCGGCCAGGCGATGTGCTGGTGCTCACCAAGCCGCTGGGCTTTGGGGTGACGACCACAGCCCTCAAACGCGGCCTGGCGGCAGAAGAGGACATCCGCGAAGTGATTGACTGGATGAGCCGCCTGAACAAATCGGCTGCGCAACTGGCGCGCGCCTTTAATTTGCGCGGCGGTACCGATATTACCGGTTTTAGTCTGCTTGGGCATGGCATGGAAATGGCTGAGGCCTCAGGCGTGCAGTTACGAATCACTTTTGAGCGTGTGCCTTTCATTTCCTGTGCGCGTAAATTTGCCGAACAGTGGATTTTCCCTGGCGGGTCGTCTGACAATCGTTTGTTTTACGGTCCCAAAGTAACTTTCGATGCGGACGTAAGCGATGTAGAACAAATGCTGCTCTTCGATGCGCAAACCAGCGGCGGGTTGCTGTTGGCTGTGCCCGCTGCGCATCTGCCCGACTTTCAGGCGCATGCAGCGGCGCTTGGGCAGCCGGTGTGGGTGATAGGCGATGTGGTTGAAGGGCAGGGAATTTGGGTACACAAGAATTGACAGGTGGTATGTCTGAAGTTACGCGCGATTTTTTGTTTGTTCTGTTCCTCATTTTCTTCAACAGTCTGCTTTCTATGACCGAGGCGGCGCTGCTATCTGCGCGTAAAGCGCGTTTGCAGCAAATGGTCAATGCTGGCAATGCGCATGCCCAAAGCGCGCTGAAGATCGCCGAAACGCCGAACCTGTTTTTGGCCGTTATTCAAATTGGCATCACCCTGACCGATGTGCTAACCGGCGCCCTGGGTGGCGCCACATTGGCAAACTTTGTCGCCTTGCAACTGGCAAATATCCCAGCCCTGAACCCTTACAGCGAAGCGATTGGTTTTGCGATTGTCATTTTGACCATTACTTACCTTTCAATCGTATTGGGTGAGTTGGTGCCCAAACGCCTGGCCATTCACAACCCGGAGCGCATCGCCCTGTTTAGCGCGGGTCCAATGTGGTTTCTTGCGCGTTTGCTTTCACCCCTTGTGCGCTTTTTGAGCGCTTCTACTGACCTGGTTTTGCGTTTGCTGGGCGTGCGCCCTGGCAATCAACCCCCTGTCACTGAAGAGGAGTTACAGGTCTTACTCGACCAGGGCACCCAGGCAGGTGTGTTTCAAGAAGCCGAGCAAGATATGGTAGAAGCCGTGTTTCGCCTGAGCGACCGCCGCGTTTATAAATTGATGACGCCCCGTACCGAAATCGCCTGGCTCGACATCCGCGACACGCCGGAAGTAATTTACCAAAAAATGTCCGAAGCGCCCTACTCGCGTTTTCCGGTTTGCCAGGGTGGGCTGGACAATGTGGTGGGCATTGTGCGCGCCCGCGATATGCTCATGCCTGGCCTGGCTGGTAAACCCTGGCATTTGCGCGATTGCCTGCAGCCAGCCTATTACATTCCGGAGACGGCTTTTGCATCGGGGGCGTTGCAGATGTTTCGCGAGACCGGGCAGGAGATGGTGCTGGTTATAGATGAATTCGGTTCGGTGGCAGGGCTGCTAACCATCAACGACATCATGACCGAGATTGTAGGTGACCTGGCCGCCGATGAGCCGCAAGCCACCCAACGACAGGATGGCTCGTGGCTGCTAGATGGCATGCTGGATATTGAGGAATTCAAGGAAATTTTTCACCTGGATGCCCTGCCCGAAGAGGAGAATTACGAAACCCTGGGCGGTTTCATCATGAGTCAACTGGGGCGCATTCCGGCTGCGGCCGACCAGTTGGAGTGGGGCGGCCTGCGTTTTGAGGTGATGGATATGGACGGTCGCCGCGTAGACAAGGTGTTGGTCACTTCTTTGCCAGTTGTTAAACCAGCGGCGTAAGAAGAAGGGCTTTCTCGCGGTCGCAGTGATATTGCCAATCTCGCATATCTTGTTCATTTGCGCCAGGTGCGTTTCAAAGGTTACGCCAGGTGTGCCCTATAAGCACCCTGGCGTAACCTTTTTAATCTGCCATCAGCCCTAAAATGCTGCCGTCTTCCAGCGCTTTAAGCAGTGCGCGCACTACATCGGGGTCAAAGTGAATGTAGGCCTGCTCTTTGATGTATTGGGCCGCTTCCTGGGGCGAGATGCGTGTGCGGTACGGACGGATGCTGGTCAGCGCGTCGAAGGTATCTACCACGGCAAAGATGCGCGCCAGCAGCGGAATTTCAGTGCCTTTCAGACCAACCGGATAACCTGAGCCGTCCCAGCGCTCCTGGTGGTAAAGGATGACCGGGATGGCATCTTGCAAGAAGGGGATGCCGGCCACAATCCGCGCGCCAATATCGGGGTGTTTGCGCATTTCCACCCACTCGGCTTCGCTAAGTTTGCCTGGTTTGTGCAAAATGGTATCGCTGATGCCAATTTTGCCAATGTCGTGCAGCAATGCGCCGCGTTCCAGCACCTCCAGTTGTTTTTTGGGCAGCCCCATAATTTTTGCCAGCAGCAGCGCCATTTGGGTCACGCGCACGCTGTGCCCCTCGGTTTCTCGGTCGCGGGCGTCCAGCGCCGAAGTGAGCGCCACCAGGGTTTGGCGGTAGGTTTCTTGCAATTCGTTATAAGCAGCGGCAATTTTCTCCGACTTTTCGGTGGTTTCTACCAGCAGCAGGCTGCGTTCCAGGGCGATAGCCGCCTGGTTGGCCAGGGTTTGTAAACTATCTACATACAGTTTGTGCTGCCATACCTCATCAGCAATTTCCAGCCACAGGCTGCCATACTGGCGGTGTGGCGTTTGCAGCGGCAAGCAGATGGCAATTTTTTCATCCCTGGTTTGGATGATGCGCTCCCCGTTTTGCATGGACTGTTGAATGGTGGAAAAGGGATGCCGATTACCTGGTGAAATGCCGCTGGCATCAATTTGCACCTGGGCTTGAATTTGCCCTGTTTCGGAATAGAGCACAATCCCGGCGGCCGAGGCGTTGCTAAGGCGGCGGGCCGATTCGGCGATGGCAGCCGCAGCGTCGGTTACTTTTTCCGATTGGATGACGCGCGTGCTGAGCAGGTTGAGCGTGGTGGCGGTGTGAAGCATGTTGCTCACTTCTTCGTGCAGTTCCGCCGAATCGAGCGCGGCGGTGGCCTGGTTTGCAAGCAGGTATCCCAGCGCTTCGTCGCTGTCGGTAAAGGTGAGTTCGCCTTGTTTGCCAAAAGCCAGAATAGCCCCGCGGTTGTCGTTACGCAGGCGCATGGGCATAATCAGGGCTGTGCGTAAATGAATGAATCCTGTAAGCACATTGGGGAAATCTTTGCGCACATCGCGGATTCGAAAAGGCATGCCGCTGTTAAGCGCATTTTGGAGCAATTCATTGCCGCTGGGGTCGCGTTGCAGATACGAAAGCAGTGGCGGGGCATAACCAGCGCTGGCTGTGTGCAGCCGGTCGTGCTTTTTGTCTTGCTTGATGACGTACACAAAGTGCGCCCCCAAAATTTTTTGAGCAATGATGGCAATCTGGTCCAGCGCGGCTTCGGGATCGAGAATAGTAGAAAGCGCAATGCCGCCATCTACCAGTTGTGCCAGGCGGGTGTCGTAGTCGCTGCGTTCCCACGAGGCCAGCAGCTGCGATGCCGCCGAATCCACCGTATCTATATCGTTGGCGTTATAAGCGTTGGGATGCTCGTCATCAATGACGATCATGCCCTTCACCTCGTTTTTGTAGATGAGCGGCACGGCCATTTCAGACAAAAAAGTTTGTTGTTCTAGTGCGACAAAGTCGGGGTCTTCGGCGGTGTTGTTGACCAGTTGAGGCTTGCGTGTTCGGCCAGCCCGCCCAATGATGCCCTTTTGGATGTTTTGCCGATAACTGGGCGGCAGGGTGCTGGTCTTTTGACCGGCCGCAGCGACCATCACAAAGTCCGATTTTTCGGCTTCATAGCGGAATATGGTAACCAGCACGCTGCCAAAAGCGCGCTGCAACACATTGGCTGTCAGTTGCGAGGAAACGGCATGGTCGAGTACCGGCTCAAGTTGCTGACTCAGTTCCTTAATGAGCGAAAATTGAATCGCGCGCGTGCGTTCCTGGGCAAGTTGCTCGTTGAGCGATTTGATTTGCCGGTCTTGCCACTTGACCTTAGCGCGCAGGGACGATTGCATTTGGCTTAGTGGACCAATCAACTGCTCTACAAACACATTCCAGCGCCTGGCATCTACATTGTCAGTTTCTTCTGTGTTAGAGGCGCGCATTAGCCCATTGATAGAGATATTGACCACCATAACCGCATAAAAAGATGCCAGCCCAAACAAATTGAAACAAGCCATAGCGATTTCACGCGCTGCTTGCAGCACGTTGCTTTCAGTTGGGCCTAACAGCAGGCTATGTTCATAAATTGCGATAACGCTTGTGATAGCCGCCAGCACCGAGATGTTCGCAATGGCCGTCAGCCGCACAATACGATGTCCCAAAACGTCCTCTTCGGGCAGTACAAGTCGTTCCCAGGGTAAAAAGTTGTACAAACCTAAAGATACGCCCAGGCTGGCCGCAGGCAACACGCTGGACATCGAAAATGGCGGCATGGCAAACAGGATTGCCCAGCCCAGCCAGGGCAGGCTGAGCAGCCGCGCCACCCAGGTTTTGGAGGTTCTTTCCGGTTTGTGGAAAAAGAGCGCGCCGAGCAGACCAGTGATTCCAAATAAACCAGCGGCGCCCAGACGCAACATGCCGGTTAGACGGTTATAGGCTGCACCTGGCAGAAGAATTTCTGGCGCAAACAACAGCGCCAACGCCAGCAAAAAGTGCAGGTATGGCGCAGTGAGTAACAACCAGTCGAATGTAGCCGCGCGGGCAGCAACACGCGGCAGCAGCATGAATGCCAGAATATTCAGAATAAGCAGCCCAATGACCAATCCATCTGCAAACAACCCGACATGTAAATAGACGCCCAAAAGTCCAGCCAGCAATACAGCGCCTGAAAACAGCACGATATTCATGTTGAGGCGCGCGTAATCGAAAACGACGGTAATCAAAATAAAAATGCTGAAAAGAAACGCCAGACCGCCTAAAATGAAATGTGACCCCTCTGGCAGCGCAACCAACCAGGGCGTTACCAGATGTGGGGTCAACAACAGATTTTGTGCCGCGAAGGAAAGTGTAAGCGCTGTTGCAACAATCGTCGAAAAAATCGAGGATTTATTCATGACGTGATAAGCATAGCACAGGATGTTGCATTCATCAACAAATGCCCGCCTTAATTTCGCGGTGTGACAAAAAGTAAGGGGTGCCAGCAATTCCAAATCTAAAACTGGCTAAGGTGGGACAGGGGTGATTTCCAAACTTTCTTCCATGAAGCGGAAGAGATTGTCCCAAGAGTCAAAGACCATATAGCGTGTCAGTGCGCGCAGGTCATTGAAAAAGGTTTTGCGTGCGCCGAGCGCTTGGCG
>FWPV01002163.1_pt1 | contig 22874 bp, 20 predicted proteins | sample 2228371 | NCBI WGS metagenome assembly FWPV01 (sample SAMEA103939776, study PRJEB20133) | metagenome | reverse complement strand
CCACGCCGCCTGCGGAAGAAGTTCGTCGATGCCAGCCGGAAGCAGCCAGCGATTTTCTTGTGTCATTCCGAATTCACCCACGCACGATGCTGAGCAGCACGAGGCCAAGCATGATGATGCCCATGGCCACCAGGCGCAGCGTGCGATCCGGCAGGGCCGCAAGCTGTTCGACCGACTGGCGGTAGATCCTCGGGCTGATGAGGGGCAGCAGCCCCTCGAGCACGAGCACCAGGGCCAGGGCGGCCCACAAATCGTCGGACATGGTCGGGATTACCGCTTGTCCGAACCCGCCGGGCTGCCGAAGTAGCGGAAGAACTCGCTGTCCGGTTGCAGCACCAGGACGTCGTCCTTGCCGGTGAAGGACTTCCCGTAGGCCTCGAGGCTGCGGTAGAACTCGAAAAACTCCCGGTCCTTGCCATACGCCTCGGCGTACAGGCGCGCCGCCTCGGCATCCCCTTCGCCGCGGATGGCCTGCGATTCGGCGTAGGCATTGGCGAGGATTTCATCACGCTGGCGCTCGGCATCCGCGGTGATCTTCTTCGCCTGTTCCTCCCCGCGTGAGCGGAAGGCCTTGGCGACGGTAGCGCGTTCTTTCTCCATGCGCCGGTAGACGGACTCGCTGACCTCGGACGGCAGGTCGATGCGCTTGATGCGCACGTCCATCACCTCGATGCCGAGCTTGGCGGCCTCCACGTTCGCCGCGGTGCGAACGGCGTCCATCATCTCGCCGCGCGCACCGGTGACGGCATCCTGGATGGTGCGGGCAGAGAGCTGGCTCTTCATGCCGTCCTTGACGATCTGCGACAGGCGCGCAGCCGCGGCCCGCTCGTCCCCGCGGGTGGAGCGGTGATACAGACTGACGTCGGCAATCCGCCACTTGATGAAGGCGTCGACGATGACGTTCTTCTTCTCGCTGGTCAGGTAACGCTCCGGCGGCGCATCCATGCTCAGCAGACGGCCGTCGTAGCGGCGGATGCTGTGGATGAACGGCAGCTTGAAATGCAGACCCGGCGCGAAATCGGTCTTGACGATCTCGCCGAGGCGGAACAGGGCCACGCGGTCATATTCGCGCACGGTGAAGGTCGACATAGCCAGCAGGCCTGCCCCAAGCGCCAGGGCGGGCAGGAAAAGATTACGCGCGGACATTATGGGGTCTCCCTCGAGCGCAGGTCAGTGCGGGCGCGCGAATCCATGCGCGGCAGGGTCTGGGGGGCGGCCGACTGAACCGGCACGGACGGCTGGGCCGCGGCAGGAGCTTCGGGCACCCTGCCCCCCTGCATCATGCGGTCGAGCGGCAGATAGAGGACGTTGTTGCCTCCCTGCACGTCCATGACGACCTTGCTGCTCTTGCCCAGCACGTTCTCGACGGTTTCGAGGTACAAACGCTTGCGGGTCACCTCCGGCGCCTTGCGGTACTCGACCAGCAGGTCACTGAAGCGCTTGGCCTCACCCTCGGCGGCCTTGCTTACGCGGGTGCGGTAGGCGCGCGCCTCCTCGATCATCTGCGTGGCCTGGCCGCGGGCCTGCGGGATGATGCCGTTGGCATAGGCCTCCGCCTCATTGATGAAGCGCTGCTCGTCCTCGCGCGCCTTGATGGCATCGGCGAAGGCGGGCTGCACCGGCTCGGGCGGCTGGGCGTCCTGCAGGTTGACCGACTTGACGTCGAGTCCGGTGCCGTAGCTGTCGAGGATCTCCTGCACCACAGCCTTCACCTGGCTGGCGACCTCGGCCCGCCCCTCCGTGAGGACAAAGTCCATGCTGTTCTTGCCGATCACCTCGCGCACCGCGCTCTGGCTAGCCTCCTGCAAGGTGGCATCCGGGTCGCGGGTGTTGAACAGGTACTGGGCTGGATCCTTGACGTTGTACTGCACGGCCACCTCGACGTCGACGATGTTCTCGTCGGAAGTGAGGATCTCCATCTTCATCTGCTTGCTGCGGAACTGATCCACATCCACCGTCTCAACGGTCTGGATCGGATACGGGAGATGCCAGTGCGGACCGGGCAGGCTGGTACCGACATACTTGCCGAACTGCATCACGACGCCACGCTGGCCGTCATTGACGATGTAGATGCCCGAGGCCAGCCACACGGCCAGACCGATGCCGGCGAGCAGACCGATGCCGCCGGCACCCGGTCCCTTGGCGGGGCCCTTGCCGCCCAGCTTGCCGCCGAGGTCCTTCAGCCACTGGTCGAGATTCGGGCCTTCGCCGCCACGACGGGGCGATTTCCACGGATCCTGGGGGCCACCGCCAGGCTCATTCCACGCCATAAGCTGTCCTCTTAAAGGGCATTTGATTTCAAGATCGGGGATTTTATGGGGAGGTTGCCGGCCAGGGCAAGGAAAGTCACCGATCCAGCGCAAGCCGGAGACCCGGTTCGTGGGCCAGCAACTGGTTCCAGCGCACGGCGGGAAGGCGCAGGCCGAGGTGCCAACGCCCCCCCTCGTCCATCTGCTCGGAAGTGATCGCCCCCTCGGCATACAGGCGGGCGCGCAGGCGAGCCTCCGCAGGCTCCAGGCACACGTTGAGGCGCACGACCTCCGCAGCCAGGCAGGCCTCGATCGCCTCGAACAGCAGGTCGATGCCGAGCCCCTTAGCCGCCGAGATCCAGACCCTGCGCGGACGCCCCTCCTCGTCGTACTCGATGCGTGGCTCGCGCCCCATCAGGTCGATCTTGTTATAGACCTCGAGCACGGACACCTCGTCGGCGCCAATCTGCTCCAGCACGTCCTCGACCTCGGCGATGCGCTCGTCCCGCCCCTCGCCCTGCGCGTCGATCACGTGCAGCAGCAGGGCCGCCTCGCGCGTCTCCTCCAGGGTGGAGCGGAAGGCCGCCACCAGCTCGTGCGGCAGATCGGCAATGAACCCGACGGTATCGGCCAGCACCATCGCCCCGCCCTGCGGCAGCTCGACCCGGCGCAGGGTGGCATCGAGGGTGGCGAACAGCTGGTCGGCGGCGTACACGCCCGCCTCGGTCAGGCGGTTGAACAAGGTGGACTTGCCGGCGTTGGTGTAACCGACCAGGGCCACGGTGGGCACCTCGGCGCGCTGGCGCCCCTTGCGGCCTTCCTGGCGCTGCGAACGCACCTTCTCCAGACGGCGCTTGAGCTGGTTGATCCGCACCGCGACCAGACGGCGGTCGGTCTCAAGCTGGGTCTCACCCGGGCCGCGCAGGCCGATGCCGCCCTTCTGGCGCTCAAGGTGGGTCCAGCCGCGCACCAGACGGGTGGAGAGGTGCTGCAACTGGGCCAGCTCGACCTGCAGCTTGCCCTCATGCGAGCGGGCGCGCTGGGCAAAGATGTCGAGGATCAGCCCGGCACGGTCGAGCACCCGGCAACCAAGCAGCTTTTCGAGGTTGCGCTCCTGGCTCGGGGAGAGGTCGTGGTTGACGATGACGAGGCTCGCTCCGCGCGCCTCGACCTCTTGCTTGAGCTCCTCCGCCTTGCCGCTGCCGATCAGGGTGCGCGCATCGAACTGGGTGCGGGTGACGACCAGAACGGTCTCGATGGCGGCCCCGGCCGAGCGGGCGAGCTCGACGAACTCGTCGAGCGCCTCGGGGGATTCATCCGTGCGCGAACGCACGTGCAGCAGGACGGCCTTCTCGCCCTCCCCGGTGGTCTTCACCCCGGGGCGTTCGAACAATTCCATCCGCTACTCAGTCGCCTGCGTTGAAATCGATGTCGCCTACGTGGCCATCCGGCCCCTCGGACGTCATGTCCATCTGCACCGGGCGGGCCGGCACGATGGTGGAGATGGCGTGCTTGTACACCATCTGACTGACGGTATTGCGCAGCAGCACCACGTAGGCGTCGAAGGACTCGACCTGCCCCTGCAGCTTGATGCCGTTGACCAGGTAGATGGACACCGGCACGCGTTCACGGCGCAGGGCGTTCAGAAAGGGTTCTTGAAGGGTTTGGCCTTTGGCCATGAAGTCATTCCTCAAATATTGCTTTCAGATGTTAGCACGCGGCAAGGCCGCCTCCGGCGAGCCACGGCGCAAGCCGAGCGACCAGCCGGTCGGACGCGACATCCGCGTCCAGCACATGCAGGTCGCGTTCGCTGCGCAGCCAAGTCATCTGCCGCTTGGCCAGCCCACGGGTCGCGGTCACGCCCAGCTCGACCATCCGTTCATAGGTATGGGCGCCCTCGAGATATTCCCAGACCTGACGATAGCCCACGGAGCGCATGGACGGCAGGCCGAGGTGCAGATCGCCGCGCGCGCGCAGCGCCTCGACCTCCTGGATGAAACCGGCCTCGAGCATCTGGGTGAAACGTACGGCAATGCGTTCGCGCAGGAGTTCACGCGACGGAATCAGGGCGAGCTTCAGTACCCGGCCGACCTCTGGCGCCGCCTGCTCTCGGCCGCGCGCCTGCCACTCGGACAGCGGCACCCCGGTCAGGCGCCACACCTCCAGCGCCCGCCCGAGCCGCTGAGGGTCGTTCGGGTGGATGCGCGCGGCGGCCTGCGGATCGACCCGGGCGAGCTCCTCGTGCAAGGCCGCCCAGCCGCGCACCGTAGCCTCGGCCTGGATCGCCTCGCGCAGCGCGGGATCGGCGGCCGGCAGGTCGGCCAACCCGTCCTGCAGGGCGCGGTAGTAGAGCATGGTGCCACCGACCAGCAGCGGGATGCGGCCGCGCGCATGGATCTCGCGCATCGCCTCCAGCGCATCCTGACGGAAACGGGCGGCGGAATAGGCCTCGCTAGGGTCGAGAATGTCGATCAGCCGGTGCGGGAACGCACGCAGGGTTTCCGCATCCGGCTTGGCCGTGCCGATGTCCATGCCGCGATAGACCAGCGCCGAGTCGACACTGATCAGCTCGACCGGCAGGCGCCGCGCCAGGTCCAGCGCCAGCCCCGTCTTGCCGGAGGCCGTGGGGCCCATGAGCCAGATGGATTGCATCCCTCACTGCCCCCGCAGAAAGAGGCGATCGAGGTCCGCCATGGTCAGCCGGGTCCAGGTCGGACGGCCGTGGTTGCACTGATCGGCGCGGGGGGTGGCTTCCATGTCACGCAGGAGGGCATTCATCTCGGTCACGGTAAGCCTGCGCCCGGCACGCACCGAGCCGTGGCAGGCCATGCGGGAGAGCACGGCATGGAGGGCCTGTTCGATCCTGCGGGAATCGCCGTGGCGGGCGATCTCGTCGAGAGTATCGGTGGCGAGCCTGGCGATGTCGGACTGGGCCAACAGGGTGGGCACCTCGCGCACGACGAGGGTGGTGGGGCCGATGGGGTCGAGGATGAGTCCGAGCCTGCGCAGGGCTTCGGCGCCCTCCTCCGCCGCGTCCATCAGGCGCGCGTCCACCTCCAGTGGCAGCGGGACAAGCAGTGGCTGACGGCGGATACCGTCTTCCTCCAGCGCACGCTTGAGCCGCTCGTAGGCAATGCGCTCGGCGGCCGCGTGCATGTCGACCACAATCAGGCCCTCGGCATTCTCGGCCAGGATGTAGACGCCGTGGAGCTGGGCGATGGCGTAGCCCAACGGGGGCATCCCCTCCTCCGCAGGGGGCGGCTCCTGCCTCGCCCCTGCCTCAGAGGGCGGGACCCTCGACGGTTCTGCGAGGGCCTGGTAGGCGGCAAGGGTTTCACGCACCTCGAAGCGGGCGGACTGCAGCGGCAGACCGCTCTGCCGAGGGGGTGCATAGCTTGCCTGGGATTCCTGAAGCTGAAGGGAGGGCGTCTCCACCTGGCCGGGGGGGAGGCCGAGCGCCGGGGCAACACGCGCCGGCCCGGCCGTGGGGCGCAGCTCGCCGATGACGCGATGCAGGGTGGAGAACAGGAAGTCATGCACCCGGCGCGCCTCGCGGAAGCGCACCTCCAACTTGGCCGGGTGGACGTTGACATCCACGCCCTCCGGGTCGAGCGCAAGGAACAGCACGTAGGACGGCTGGCGCGCGCCGTGCAGCACGTCGGCATAGGCCTGGCGCACGGCGTGGATGATGACCTTGTCGCGCACGGCCCGGCCGTTGACGAAAAAGTGCTGCACCTCGCTGCGCTCCCGCGCGTGAGTGGGCGGCTCCAGCCAGCCCCATAGCCGGAGGCCGTCGATCTCCTGCTCGAAGGAGATGGCGCTGGCGGCAAACGACGTGCCGGCGATGGCGGCCAGGCGCGCCTCGGCGGGCTCGTCGGCTTCCGTGCGCCAGAGCACCCGCCCGCCCGAGCGCAGGGTGAAGCCGACGTCACGCCGGGCGAGCGCCATCCGGCGCAGGGTCTCTTCCAAGTGGTGTTGCTCGGTGCGCTCGGCGCGCAGGAACTTGCGCCGGGCGGGCACGTTGAAGAACAGGTCGCGCATCTCCACCGTGGTGCCCTGCGGGTGCGCGGCGGGCGTCATCTCGGCCCGCCCGGGGTCGCCCGGGCTGTGGATGCGCCAGGCGTGTTCGCCCCCCACCGCGCGGGAGGTCAGGCTGAAATCCGAGACCGAGGCGATGCTGGCCAGGGCCTCGCCGCGGAAACCGAAGCTGCCGACGCGCAGCAGGTCGTCCAGGCTGCGGATCTTGCTGGTGGCGTGGCTGGCGATGGCGAGCGGCAGGTCCTCGCGCTCGATGCCCCGCCCGTCGTCGCGCACCCGCAAAAGGCGCACCCCGGCGCCTTCGATGCCCACCTCGATGCGCCTCGCTCCGGCATCGAGGCTGTTCTCGACCAACTCCTTGAGCACGCTGGCCGGGCGCTCGACCACCTCGCCGGCGGCAATCTGGTTGATCAGCTGAGGGGGAAGGACCTGGATTCTGGACATGCCGAACGGTTGACGAATGCAATCAGCCGATCAGCATGGGGGTGTTGACGGTCGGGATCAAGTGCGGGGCACACCCGCCCGCCTTCACAGCATGGCGAAGTGGGTGCCCTCCAACGCCTTGCTCGCGTAGTAGCTGTGCAGGCCGCGGAACACCGAGCGGGCCACCTTCTCCTGATGGGCCGCGGTACGCAGCTTGCGCTCCTCTTCCGGGTTGGAGAGGAAGGCACTCTCGACCAAAAGCGAAGGAATGTCCGGCGACTTGAGCACCACGAAGCCGGCCTGCTGGACCTCGCGCTTGTGCACCGCACCGATCTCGCCCAGTTCGGTCAGCACGCGCTGACCGGCATCCAGGCTGGCCTGCATACTGGCGGTCTGGGAGAGATCGAGCAGGACGGAGGCCAGGGTGTCGTTGCGGTCACTGAGGCTCACCCCACCCACCAGATCGGCGGCGTTTTCCTTATCGGCCATCCAGCGCGCGGCCTCCGAGCTTGCGCCGTTGAGCGAGAGACAGAACACGGAGGCACCGCGTGCGTCCGGGTCGCTGAAGGCGTCCGCGTGCAGGGAGATGAACATGTCCGCCTTGTGCTTGCGGGCAATGCGGGTGCGCTCGCGCAACGGAATGAAGACATCGCTGCTGCGGGTCAGCACCGGCTTGAAGCCGCGCTCCGCGCGCAGCATGGCCTCCAGCTTGCGGGCGATGGCGAGGGTCACGTCCTTCTCGCGGGTGCCGTCGCGCCCGACGGCGCCGGGATCCTTGCCGCCATGCCCGGCGTCAATGGCGATCACGAGGTCGCGCAGGCCGCCGCGCGGGGCCTCACGCACCGGCACCGGACGCTCGGCCGCGACCGGCGCGGGGCGGGCGGCCGGTGGCTCAGCCTTCGCCATCTGGGCCGGCGCAGCCATGCCGAGCGGCGGGTGCGGCATGTCCAGCACCAACTTGAAGCCCTTGCCGTCGGGATTGGGCAAAAGCAGGGCACTCGGCTTGGTGGGCTGGTGCACATCCAGCACCAGGCGCAGGTCGCTGCCGTTCTGGGTACCGCTGCGCAGGCGGGAGACGATGCAGCCATCCGGCAGCCTGAGGTCGAAATCACGCGGCAGGCTGGTCTCGCTCAGGTCCAGCACCACGCGGTTCGGGTTGCCGAGGGTGAAGACCTTGTAATCCGCTGGCGCGGTGAGGTCGATGACCAGACGCGTGCCGCGCTCGCTCAGGCTGGTGCTGGCCTCGCGTACGGAGGCACGCACCCCGGCATAGGCGGATTCGGGCAGCCAGAGCAGCGACGCCCCGCCGCCCAACAGACCAAGCAAGAAACGACGACGGGCATTGCTTTCATGGGCTGAAGTCATGACCCACCTCGCGCACTCAACGGACTCATGCGTGTTTTTATAGTCGAGAGACGGCGAAAGTTCAATGCTATGAATGAGATAAGCCCCATTCCTTGAGCCGATCCTTAACTCGGGCCAACCAAGAGGCCCCGGTGGGGCTCAACGCCTCCAGAAAACACGCCCGCCCCGCGGGCTGGTGCTCCAGGCGGATCGCCAGGTCAGGCGGCGGCAACACCCCCTCACCGCGCTCCGGCCATTCGACCAGACAGAGCGTGTCCGCGCCGAAGTCCTCGCGCGCGCCCATCCACTCCAGTTCCTCCGCGTCCGCCAGGCGGTAGAGGTCATAGTGAGCGATGCGGCGTCCCTCGATCTCGTAGGGCTCAACCAGGGTGTAGGTGGGGCTGACCACCCGCCCCGCATACCCCAGGGCGCGCAGGAAGGACCGCACCAACGTCGTCTTGCCTGCCCCAAGGTGGCCGTGCAGGGCCACCCAGCCGGAGCGCGGCGCCGTGTGCGCCAGCACGCCGCCCAGGGCCTCGGTGGCGGCCTCGTCGGCAAGCGTGAGCCTCAGCATGGGGCGATTTCCTCGAGCAGGCGGCGGGCATGGGGCAGCAGGTCGAGGGCGAGCATGCCCCGCCCGTCCGCAGCCGCAGCCTCGCCCGCAGCGGCATGCAGGCAGACGCCGAGACGGGCCGCATCCCCCGGCGCCAACCCTTGGGCCAGCAGGGCGCCGAGCATGCCGGAGAGCACATCGCCCATGCCGCCGCTGGCCATGGCCGGATGTCCGTGCTCGCAGCGAACGAGGCCAGCGTCATCCGCGATGAGGCTGCCCGCGCCTTTGAGGACCCAGGTCGCACCGAAGGAGGCATGCAAGGCATGGGCGGCCGCAGTGCGATCGGCCTGGATGACGTCGATGCCTGTCGCGAGCAGGCGCGCGGCCTCACCGGGATGGGGTGTGAGGATGGCAGGCGCAGTGAGCCGTTGCCTGGACTGCGCGAGCAGGTTCAGGGCATCGGCATCCACCACCATCGGCAGACCAGCCGCGAATGCGGCCGCGAACAGCGCCTTGGCCCACGCGTCCTGGCCAAGGCCGGGACCAAGCACGACGACGGTGGCGCGGGAGAGCAGCGGCTGCAAGGCCTCGGCGCGTTCCACCCCGTGCACCATGAGCTCGGGCCGGGTGGCGCCGAGAAAAGGGGCATGACTGGTGCGGGTGGCGATGCTCACCAGTCCGGCCCCGAGGCGGGCGGCGGCCTCGGCAGCCATCCTTGCAGCCCCCGCCATGCCATGGTTGCCACCGATCACCAGCACATGGCCGTAGTCGCCCTTGTGGCTGTCACGCCGACGCGGCGGCAGGATGCCGCGCAGGTCGGTGAGGAGGAGTGGCGAAGGCTGACTCATCGGCGTGGGATAAAACCGAGCACATCCATGGCGCTGCGCAGGGTCACCTCGGCCCGCGCCGCGGCCTTGTCCGCACCGTCGTTGAGCAGGCGCATCAGCTCCCCCCCCTCGCCGCGCAGCTCGCGATAACGCTGCTGCACCGGCTCGAGGAAGGCGACCACGGCATCGGCACAGGTCTTCTTCAGGGTGCCGTAGCCCTGCCCGGCGAGCTGCGCCTCCCAGTGCTGGATGCTCTGGCCGGTGACGGTGGCGAGCAGGGTCAGAAGGTTGGACACCCCGGCCTTGTTCTCCGGGTCGAAGCGGATCTCGGTCTCCGAATCGGTCACCGCCCGCATCAACTTCTTGCGCACCTTGGCCGGATCATCCAGGAGAGCGATGGAGGCCTGTTCGTTAGGATCGGACTTCGACATCTTCTTGCTCGGGTCCTGCAGGCTCATGATCCGCCCGCCCACCTCGGGGATCATCGGCTCCGGCACGGTGAATACCTTGCCGTAGAGATTGTTGAAGCGCATGGCGAGGTCGCGCGCGAGCTCCAGGTGCTGCTTCTGGTCATGGCCGACCGGAACCAGGTTGGACTGGTAGAGCAGGATGTCGGCCGCCATCAGCACCGGGTAGTCGAACAGGCCGACGTTGATGTTGGCCTCGTGCTGCTGCGACTTGTCCTTGAACTGGGTCATGCGCGACAGCTCGCCCATGTAGGCATAGCAGTTGAGGATCCAGCCAAGCTCGGCATGCGCCGGCACGTGTGACTGCACGAACAGGGTGGACTTGGCCGGGTCGATGCCACAAGCGAGGTAGAGGGCAATGAAGTCCAGGCTGCGCTCGCGCAGGATCTTCGGGTCCTGACGCACGGTGATCGCGTGCAGGTCGACCAGCATGAACAGGCTGTCGTGAGTGTCCTGCAGCTTCACCCAGTTGCGGATGGCGCCGATGTAGTGGCCGATGAGCAGGTTGCCGGAAGGCTGGATGCCGGAGAGAACCACCGGACGGGTCGTCGTTTGCGCGGTCATGGGGGCTGGGGGATCGGTTCGGAAGCGGAAAATGCCGGCCATGATAGGCCGGGCGCGGAGGGCGTTCAAACGCCGCTTGCCAAGACCTGCGCACACCGATAAGTTCAAGCGATGCATCACAGCCCCCTCACCGACGTCCTGCTCCTGCTCGCGGCCTCCGTGCTCGCGGTGACCCTCTTTCGCCGCCTCAACCTGCCGCCGCTCCTCGCCTATCTCGGCGTCGGCGCGCTGGTCGGACCGCATGCCCTCGGCTGGGTGCCGGATACCGAAAATACGCGATTTTTGGCCGAATTCGGCGTGGTCTTCCTGCTGTTCACCCTCGGCCTGGAGTTCTCGCTGACCCGGCTGGTCGCCATGCGGCGCGCGGTGCTGGGCATGGGGGGCGCACAGGTGGCCATCACCGCCCTGGTGGCAGGCGGTGCGGCCTGGGCGATGGGGTTGTCCATCCCCGGGGCCCTGGCGGTCGGCGGCGTGCTGGCCATGTCCTCGACGGCCATCGTCATCAAGCTGTTATCCGAACAACTGGAGATCAACTCCCGCCACGGACGGGCCGCGATCGGCATCCTGCTGTTCCAGGACCTCGCGGTCATCCCGTTCCTGATCCTGATCCCGGCCTTGGCCGCAGGGGGGGACCACATCGGCCAGGACATGGCCATCGCCTTGGTCAAGGGTGTGCTGGTGAGCGGACTCCTGCTCGCCGCCGGACGCTGGCTGCTGCGCCCTCTGTTCCACGAGATCGCCAAGGCACGCTCGCCGGAGCTGTTCACCCTGGCGGTGCTGCTGGTGGCCCTCTCCTCCGCCGCGCTGACCCATGCGGCGGGTCTTTCGATGGCGCTCGGGGCCTTCCTCGCCGGGATCATGCTGTCCGAGACCGCCTATCGCCACCAGATCGAGAGCGACATCCGCCCCTTCCAGGATGTCCTCCTCGGCCTGTTCTTCATCACCATCGGCATGCTGCTCGACGTGCAGGCCCTGCCCCACATCCTGCCGAGCGCCCTCGGCCTGCTGGTGCTGCTGGTGCTGATGAAGACGCTGATCATCTTCGGCGTGGGTGTCGTCCTGCGCGAGGAGCCCGGCGTGGCCCTGCGCACCGGCCTTGTGCTGGCGCAGGGCGGGGAATTCGGCTTTGCCCTGCTGGCGCTGGCCTCGCGCGGCAGCCTGCTGTCACACGAGGCGGTGCAGGTCGTGCTCACCACCGTGTTGCTGAGCATGGTCGCCACGCCTTTCCTGGTGCGCTACAACGGCCGTATCACCAAGGCCCTGATCCGCGGCTACCGGCAGACCTACGTCGAGCGGCGCGAGGAGATCGCCCAGCAGAGCGCCGAACTCACGGGGCACGTGATTCTCTCCGGCTTCGGCCGCGTGGGACAGAACCTCGCCTACCTGCTCGAGCAGGAGGACATCCCCTACATCGCGCTTGAGGTCGATCCCGACATCATCCAAAAGGCTCAGCGCGCGGGCTACAACGTGCATTTCGCCAACGCCACCCACATCGACCTGCTGCGCGCCGCCGGCATCGACAAGGCGCGCGCGCTGGTGATCACCCATCACGATGCCGAGGCGGCGCTCAAGACCCTCAACGTGGTCCGGCTGCAATACAAGGAGCTGCCGGTGCTCGTGCGCGTGCTGTCCGTCAATCGCATGGACGATCTGCTCAAAGCAGGCGCCACCGAAGTGGTGGCGGATGCCTTCGAAGCCAGCCTCATGCTGGGCGCCCACCTGACCACCCGCCTGGGGGTGCCGATGCGGCGCGCGCTGCACCGGGCCCAGCGCATCCGCCACGACCACTACAGCCTGCTGCGCCACATCTTCCAAGGCCGCGGCGATTCCGTGGATGCCGCCAACGCCCTGCGCGGCTCACTCGCCAGCATCACCCTGCCCCCCGAGGCTTGGGCGGTGGGGCGCACCCTTGGCGAGGCCCTCGCCGGACTGGATGTCCTGCCCGACGCCATCCGCCGTGGCGGGATCAAGGGGGACATGCCAGAATCGACCACGGTGCTCCAGGCCGATGACACCCTGATCCTCTATGGCACCGAGAAGGAACTTGAACGGGCTGAGGCCCATCTGCTGGGAGGGCAATGAACAATCATGCATACCGCATCCAGCCCATGGAGCACTGTGCGCATCGTTGACGCCGAATCTGCTCGGGCGGGAGCGCATGCATGAACCAGGTCACCCCTCTGCGCCAAGCGTGTCTCGCAGCCTTCCGCGACGCCCTCGGGGCGATCCTCCTGCAAGCCGAGGAACTCCTGTTTGCCCTCGCAGGACAGTCGAGCGAAGGAGGCGCGGTCGACCTGCATCTGGATACGCTGCGCTACCTGCGCAGCCTCCGGAGCGACGGCGCCCAGGCCATCACCCGGCATCTCGAGGAGCAGTGGGAAGGCGGAAAAACCGACGCGGAAGTGGACCCGCTGGTGATCCAGGCCCTTGGCCGGCTCGCCGTCCATGCGGAAGCTGTGCATTTCGAGGCGCTCGCCGCCATCGAGCGCGGCCTCCAGGCCGCCGGTGCCGGAGCGGCCTTTTCGATGGACGACCTCAGGCCGCAGGCCTTCACCTCGGCCATCGCGGCCTATCTGGCCGAACAGCCCGCCCCTCCCCCCGTCCAGCTGCTGTTGGTGCGCCTGCTGGACCAGCTGCTCGTCCCGGCCATGGACGAGATGTACCAACGCATCAAACAGGTTCTTGAACCGCACGGCCTCGCCAGCGAGGGACACGTCCCGGGCGAGACGGTCGACCATACGGCCACCGGGGTGATGGAGCGCGACGCCCTGCTCGCCCATCTGGATGCCATCCAGTCGCGCGTCTGCGGCCGGGTCCCCGACCAGGTCACGGAACTGCATCAGCTCCGCGGCGTGCCCGAGCTGCCGCAGGAGGTCGTCCTCGCCCCCGAACTCCAACGCCTGATGGACCTGATGGGCCTCATGGTCTACGACGCCGTGACCGATCCCGGCCTGTCCGTCAGCTTCAAGACCACGCTGCTGCGCATGCACCTGCCGCTGATGAAGGCCGCCCTGCTCGACCGCGAGGTCCTGCACGACGCCAAGCACCCCGTGCGCCAGCTATGGAGCCGACTGGTCGATCTGGCGCGGGTGCCGAATGCCGAACATGCCCCATGGCGGCCACGCGTGGAGCGCGTCATCGGCAGTTTGTGCAGCGACTTCGCCCACGACCTCGGCATCTTCTCCACGGCGCTGGAAAAACTGCGCACTGCGGAGCACCTGCCACGCGACATCTCCCCGGCCATGGAGCGGGCCGCCTCGCAACGCGCCCCCGCGGTGAGCTTCAACGAGGCACGCACCGCGGCCACCCAGGCCATCCACACCACCCTGGCATCGCATGGCACGGTTCCGCAGCCCTTGCGCACCTTCCTGCTGCAGACCTGGGGGCCGCTGATGCTGCTGATCGCCCAGCGAACGGGCCCGCAGGGCGACGACTGGGAGCAAGCCCTCGGCATGATGCGGGAGCTGGTGCGTCTCTCGGCTGCCGGGGATGCGAGCCGCCCCGGGGGCGCGGAACCCCTGCTGCACAGGATGCAGGAGACCCTGAGACGTCACGGCCTTGAGCAGAGAGGCTTCCACAAGGCCTTCGAGGAACTGCGCCAGGCACTGGAGAGCACAGCCCCGGAAACCAAAAAACCGGAGGCTGAAGCCCCGCCCGCCTCCGGATCGAGCCCGCAGCCTGCGCAGCCCCCCTCATTGCCGCAGCCCTCCCTCACCCTCCCCCCGCGCATGGTGGACGAATTCATCCGCATGGCCTTCCAGCCCGGGGACTGGTTCCTCGTCCATGTCGCCGAGGGGCAGGTTCCGCGCCGCCTCAAGGCCTACCATGCGGACACGAGCCAGGGCGTGCTGGTGTTCGCCGACCGGCTGGAGCGGCCGGTGCTGGAGCGCTCCATCAGCCAGTTCATCGACGACGTGCTGGCCGGACGCTCGCACCCCGTGTTCGAGGACGAACGCCACGGCCATGCCCTCAGGCAGTTGCGGCAGCATATCTCCACATCTTTACCCGGCACGGAGCGTCGCGGATCATGAGCCATTCGAATATCGAACGCCGCCAGCAGCCAAGGCGGGCATATTTCGACGCCCTGTTCGTCAGCACACTGGACGAGCCCAAGGTGACCTTCCCCTGCCAGACGCTCGACATTTCGGCGCAAGGGCTGCGCCTCTCCGCCGACCACCCCCTCGCCGTGGGGCGCCCCGTTCAGCTCTGGCTCCGCTTGGCGAGCGAACCCGGCACCTTTCTCCTGCGCGGCCAAATCCGCTGGTGCGAACCCTCCGGCACAGGCTACAGGCTGGGTGTCGCCATTGAGGCGGAAAGCGGCGACGGTCGAGACTGGAAAGCCCTGCTCATGCCCCTGGCCGGCATCCAGCTGTCGCTCGACGCGGACTGAAGCACCGCCCCGGCCATGGGGCCGGGCAATGTCCCATTCAGGGCACGAGGACGATCTTGCCCTGGGTATGCCCGGTGCCGATTCGCCGGTGCGCCTCGGCCACCGCCTCCAACGGCAGAACCGTCCCGACATGCACGTCAAGCCGACGACTGGCCAGCATCTCCAAGCCCTGGCGCAGGATGTCGACCTGGTGGGCGCGCGCCTCGGGCAGGTCTTGCAGCATCGGCGTCAACATCAGGTCGAAGCCGATCCTCAGGTTGCGACTGCGTGCCTCCTTCCACGGTGCGTCCGCCGGCGGCTCGAGCAGGGTCACCACATCGCCGGCGTAGGCCGTGCAGGTGATCCCCTGGTTGAACAACGCCCCGCCCACCGTATCGAACACCACGTCCGCACCACGCCCGCCGGTCAGTCGCATCACCCGCTCGACCAGGTCTTCGTCGTGGTAAAGAATGGCCTCGTCCGCCCCCAGCGTGCGCACGAACGCAGCCTTCTCCGGCGTGCCTGCGGTGGCCAGCACGCGCGCCCCGCGCAGCTTGGCGAGCTGGATGGCGACATGCCCTACCCCTCCCGCCCCACCCAAGATGAGCACGGTCTGACCCGCCTGAAGGCGGGCGCGGTCATACAAGGACTCCCAGGCGGTGATGAGCACCAGCGGCAAGGCCGCCGCCTGCTCGAAGCTCACCCCCTCCGGGATGAGGGCCGTCTCGGCCGCCTCGAGCACGGTGTACTCGGCATAATTGCCCGCTGCCCCGCCGAGCCCGCCATGGCAGAAGGCCACCCGGTCGCCTGGCGCCAGACCGGACTCCGCACCGGCCTCGACCACTTCGCCCGCCCCGTCGCAGCCAAGGATGGCCGGCAGGGCATTGGGATAGAACACCCCCCGCGCGCGCAGCTTGGTATCGATGGGATTGACCCCGGCAGCGCGCAGGCGCACCTTCACCTGGCTCGGACGGGACAGGGTGGGCTCGGGAACATCCGCCCGTTGCAAAACTTCGGGTCCGCCGGCGGCGGTCATCAGCATGGCACGCATGAGTCACTCCTTTACAGCGGCGCCGTTCATGCGCCTGTCATGTCGGAAGGGAACGATGGCAGGATTTTATCCGCTACACCCGCGCTGCGAGGGGCCCCATGCGCCTTTTGATGGTTTCCGACGTGTATTTCCCGCGCGTGAACGGCGTTTCGACCTCCGTCCAGACCACGCGCCGCGCCCTCGGTCGGCTCGGGCACGAGGTCACGCTGATCGCGCCGGACTATCCCCAGCCTCACGCGGACGACGACAACGTGCTCAGGGTTTCCGCCCGCCCCGTCCTGCTCGACCCGGAGGACCGGCTCATGCGCTGGAGCGAACTCATACGGCTTGAGCGCAACCTCGCCTCACATGAATACGACCTGCTCCACATCCATACCCCCTTCGCCGCCCACTATGCCGGCCTGCGCCTGGCCCGCTCGCTGGGGCTGCCGGTGGTCGAGACCTACCACACCTTCTTCGAGCAGTACCTGGAGCACTACATCCCCTTCCTGCCCGGCGCGCTGCTGCGCCTGGCCGCGCGCCGCCTGACGGTGAGCCAGGGCAATGCGGTCGACACGCTCATCGCCCCCTCCCTCGCCATGCGCGACCAGCTGCTGCGCTACGGCGTGCGTACCCCCGTGGAGGTGATCCCGACCGGCATCGACCTTGCCGCCTGGCGCAAGCCAGAGGCCCCCGACCCCCGGCCAGCCCTCGAGTTGGCCGAAGACCAGCCGATGCTGCTCTTTGTTGGACGGCTAGCGTTCGAGAAGAACATCGAATTCCTGCTCGAAATGTTCACCCACGTCCTCGCCCAGCGGCCGGACGCCCGCCTGGTACTGGCCGGAGAGGGCCCAGCCGAGACCTACCTGCGCCGGCAGGTCGGTCAGCTGGGCTTGCAGGAGCGGGTGCGATTCGTCGGCTACCTGCCGCGCGATGGCGCACTGCAGGCCCTGTACCGTGCGGCTGACGCCTTCGTCTTCGCCTCCACCACCGAAACCCAGGGATTGGTGCTCATCGAGGCCATGGCCCTCGGCACGCCGGTCGTGGCCCTGGCGGAGATGGGTACGCGCGACATCATGCGGGAGGGCGAGGGGAGCCTCATCGCACCGCATGAGCCGGCGGGCTTCGCGGCGCGCGTGCTCGAGTTGCTGAATCACCCGCACCAGGCCGCCCAGCTTGCGGCCAAGGCCGTGCTGGCTGCCGAAGCCTGGCGAGAAGAGCAGGTGGCCGGACGGCTGGTGGAGCTCTATGAACAGGTGATCGCACAGAAAAAAGACAGGGCCGCAAGGGCCCTGCCGAAGGATGAAGAACGGGCCGGGGAGACGGCCGCGTAGGAGATCACTCCTGCGCCATGGAGCGCAGCATCCAGGCGTTCTTCTCGTGGGTCTCCATGCGCCGGGTCAGAAGGTCGATGGTCGGCTGGTCGTTGGCCTTCTCGGCCACCGGCAGGATGTCGCGCGCGGTGCGTACCACCGCCTCCTGCCCTTTCACCATCTCGATCAGCATGGCCTTGGCATCAAGCTCCCCTTCCGGGATACCGAACGAGGCCAGCTTGTCGAACTGCTTGAAGGTGCCCGGGGCCGGTTCGCCCAGTGAACGGATGCGCTCGGCGATCTCGTCAATGCCAGTGAAGAGCTCGGTGTATTGGGTCTCAAACATGGTGTGCAACGCATTGAACTGCGGGCCGACCACGTTCCAGTGGAAATTGTGGGTCATCAGGAACAGGCTGTAGGAGTCGGCCAGCAGGCGCGAGAGCCCACCGGCAATGGCCTGGCGCTGCTTGTCATCCAGCCCGATGTTGATGGGACCGAGGGTGGCGCTCTTCTTCTTGGCCATGGCTCATCTCCTTGTGGTTGGGTCGTGTCAACAACCTTAGACCATACCCTGCCAGGCTGCAGTGGTTTGTTTCAATGTCTGGTATTGAAGTCTTCTATTGTTCGGCGGGCTTGCCGAAGAAGACGCGCACCGCCTCCAGCGACTGCGTGCGCCGCATCGGCGGCAGGCTGTCGAGGAACTGCTTGCCGTAGCCCTTGCTGCGGATACGTGGGTCACACAACATCAGCACCCCGCGGTCCTGTTCGCCGCGGATCAGCCTTCCCGCCCCCTGCTTGAGGGTCAGGATGGCCTGGGGCAGCTGGTAGTGAACGAAGGGCTCCAGACCCTGCTTGCGCATCGCCTCCATGCGCGCCTTGAGCACCGGGTCATCCGGCATGGCGAAGGGGAGCTTGTCGATGATGACGAGACTCAGCGCCTCGCCCTGCACATCCACGCCCTCCCAGAAACTCTGCGTGCCGAGCAGGACGGCATGGCCGAGTTCGCGGAAGCTCTCGATCAGCCGATGGCGCGGCATCTCGCCCTGCACCAGCATGGGGTGGGTCAGGCGGTTGCGCAAAAGCTGCTCCGCCTCCTTGAGGGCACGGTGACTGGTGAACAGCAAAAAGGCGCGGCCACCACTGGCCTCGAGCACCGGCAGGGCCGCCTCGACCACGGCGCGGGTGTAGGCCGGGCTGTTCGGTTCCGGCATGTTGGGCGGGTGGTAGAGCAAGGCGTTGCGCGGGTAGTCGTAGGGGCTGTCGAGGCGCAGCGTGACCGCCTCTTTGCCCAGCCCCACCCGGCGGGTGAAGAACTCGAACCGCCCCTGCGCGGTGAGGGTGGCGGAGGCGAACACCAGCGCGCGCGGACGCCCGTGCAGCGCGCGGGCAAGCCCGGAGGCGGCATCCAGCGGCGTGGCGTGCAGGGCGAAGCCGCGCGCGCTCAACTCGTACCAGAGCACCTCATCGGCGTTCTCGGCCTGACTGAAGCGGGCGAACAGGGCGAGCACCGCCTCGGCGCGCTTTTGCGCGTTTTCCAGCCCCTTGCCGCGCGGCGCGGCAAGCAGCAGCCCCTCGCGCAGCTCGGTCAGGGCCCGTTCGAGGGCATGCAGGGCCTCGATCAGGACGGGCTTGTCGCGCGCCGCGCTCCAGGCATCACGGGGCGGCTGCAGCTCGAAGGCGAGGCGGAAATCGGCCACCGCCTTCTCCAGTGCGGCCGCCAGATCACGCAATGCGCCCATCTCCGGCGCGTCGCGCAGCTGCTCGTTGAGCGTGTCGCGCGCGAGGTCGAGCAGCTGGCGCGAAGTGAGCGTCTCGCCGGCGAAGGCGCTGGCGATCTCCGGCAACTGGTGCGCCTCGTCGAAGATCAGCGCATCGGCCTCCGGCAGGAACTCGCCGAAGCCTTCCTCGCGCAGCGCGGCATCGGCGCAGAAGAGGTGGTGGTTGATGACGACGAGGTCCGCCTCCTGCGCACGCCGCCTGGCCTCGAACACGAAGCAGTCCTGGAAGTTGGGGCAGTCGCTGCCGAGACAGTTGTCGGTGGTCGAGGTGACCATGCCCCAGATCGGCGAGCCTTCAGGCACGCCCCCGCACTCGGCGAGATCGCCGCTCTTGGTGCGCATGGTCCAGGCGTCGATGGCGGCAAGCTGCTCGCGCAGGTCGCTCGAACGGATGAACTCCAGCGTCTTCGCCCCCTCCAGCCGGTAACGGCAGAGGTAATTCGACCGCCCCTTGAGCAGGGCCACGTCGCGGCTGGCCCGCAGGATCTGCTTCACCCGCGGCAGGTCGTTGAGGAACAGCTGGTCCTGCAGGTGGCGAGTGGCGGTGGCGATCATCACCTTGCCAGGGAAAAGCATGGCGGGCACAAGGTAGGCGAAGGTCTTGCCGACACCGGTGCCTGCCTCCACCACCAGGGTGGATTGCCGGTCGAGCGCCTCCCCCACCGCGTCTGCCATGCGGCACTGCGACTCGCGCACCGCAAAACTGGGATTCTGCTCGGCAAACGGGCCGTGCGGGCCAAGGAGCTCGGAGGGGCGCATGCCAGGCTCAGCGGTCGCGCGCCCGCGCAATGATCTGGTCGTTGCGCGCCTTGAGCGCGGCGTTGCCGGCCGCGAGGCCGTTGGACTTCAACGCCAGCTGCTCGGCCTGGGCCTTGTCGCCCTGGCGCAGGCGCACCTCGGCCAGGCGCGACCACAGGCCGGCATTGTTCGGCTCGATGCGCAGGGCGCGCTCCAGCGTGGCGGCTGCGGCCGCCAGATCGTTGGCGCGCATTTCCCCGTCGGCACGCTTGGTCAGCGCCATCACCGCAGGCCCGCCGCTCGGGGCAGGTGTGGCGAGGGCGATCTGGGTTGGGACCGGGGCGGGGGATCCTGCCTGAGGCGGCTCAGCTGGCTGCGGGAGATCGGCCACCGGCGCCCGCTCAATGGTCGGCGTGAGCGGCGCAGCCGGCACGGCGGGCGGGGCTGCCTGCGGCAACGGTTTGACGACCAGCGGGGCCTCCTTCATGCCCGCTCCCGGCAGGGTGCGGACGACCGGTTCCTTGGGCACCGTGGCCGTGGGCCCAGGCAGGGGCTTGGGCTTGGCTGCGGGCTGCTCGATCGACTGGCGCACGGAGGGCGCGGAACAAGCCGTCATCAACAGGGCGGCGGTGGCGAGAACAGTCAGGCGGGTGATGTTCATTGCAACAGTTGGTTGAACCAGTGGATCAGGGATTCTTCATGGCTGCCTTGATCGATCGGCGCCTCGCCGCAGCCGCTCATTTCGCGCGGCGCGGTGCCCTCGATGTAAGGCAACTCGACCACACCCGGGCAACCGGGCGGGGCGAGCAGTCCGGTGCTTGGGTCGATGGATACCCATTCGACGCCGGCCGGGGCCTGGTTTGAGCGCGGCTGCTGCGGCAGGGCGCGCATCAGCTGGGTGAAGATCGGCAGGGCGCCGCTGGCGCCGGTGAGCTTGGTCGGCTGGTTATCGTCGCGACCGACCCACACCACCGCCAGCCGGTCGGCGGAGAAGCCGGCGAACCAGCTGTCGCGCAGGTCGTTGGTGGTGCCGGTCTTACCCGCGAGCTGCAGCCCCGGCAGGGCCTTGCCGAGGGCGGCCGCCGTGCCTTCGCGCACGGTGCCCTGCATCGCGGTGGTGACGAGGAACACCGGCGCGGGCTGGGCCGCCTGGCGGACCGTCAGGGTGTAGCGGGCCAGCGGGCGGCCATCGGCATCGAGCACCCCGCGGATGGCGCGCAGCGGGGTCTGGAAGCCGCCCGCCGCCAGGGTCTGGTACATCTGCGCCACCTCGATCGGGGCCATCTCCACCGCACCGAGCATCATCGCCGGGGTCGGCTTGTCGGGCGGCGTGCCGCCCAGGCGGCGCAGGGTGGAGGCGACGTTGTCCACCCCCACATCCAGCCCCACCCGTACCGCCGGCAGGTTGAGCGAGTGCGCGAGGGCCCGGAACAGCGGGACCTGGCCTCGGTATTCGCGGTCGTAGTTCTCCGGCGACCAGGGTGGGCTGCCCGGCTGCTCGAGGGTGAGCGGCGCATCCTCGAGCAGGGTGCCAAGACCATAGCGCTGCGGCTGCTCAAGGGCCGTCAGGTAGATGGCCGGCTTGACCAGCGAGCCGATCGGACGGCGCGCATCAAGGGCGCGGTTGAAGCCCTCGAAACGGGGTTCCCGGTCACCCACCACGGCCAGCACCTCGCCCGAGGTCGGCTCGGTGACGATCACTGCGGCCTGCAGACTCCCGGCTGGCAGCTTGCGTGCCTTCTCGAGCTTCGGCAACTGCTCCGCTACCGCCTGCTCGGCCTGCAGTTGCGCCTCCGGATCGAGCGTGGTGTAGATGCGCAGACCCAGCGTGCGCAACGCCTGCTCATCGTATTCCTGCTTGAGTTGCCGGCGCACCAGCTGCAGAAAGGCGGGTTGCCCCCCGCTTCCGCCGCCGGGCGTCACGGAGAGCCCCAGCCCCTTCTGACGCAAGAGATCGCGCTGGTCCGGCGAGATCAGTCCCTGCTCGGCCATCACGCCGAGCACGACATTGCGCCGCTCGAGCGCGCGCTCGGGATTGCGGCGCGGGTTGTAGTACGACGCCCCCTTGACCATGCCGACCAGCAGGGCGAGCTGGTCTGGATCCAGTTCCCTCAGCGGACGGCCGAAGTAGAACTCGCTCGCGAGGCCGAAGCCGTGGATGGCGCGGTTGCCGTCCTGCCCCAGCCAGACCTCGTTCAGGTAGGCCTCGAGGATCTGCTCCTTGCTGTAGTGCCACTCCAGCTCGATGGCCATGATCAGCTCGGTGAGCTTGCGCGAGATCGTGCGCTCGTTGGTGAGGAAGAAGTTTTTCGCCAGCTGCTGGGTGATGGTGCTGCCGCCCTGGGTCAGCTGGCCGCTGACCATGTTGACCACCATCGCGCGCAGGATCGCCCACGGGTTGACGCCGTGATGCTCAAAGAAAGACTGATCCTCCACCGCCAGCAGGGTCTGAACCAGCAGCGGCGGGGTGTCCTGCAGGCGGAGCAGAACGCGATCCTCCTGCTTGTCCGGATAGAAGCTGCCGATCACCAGCGGGTCGAGACGGGCCAGGTCCACCGGCTTGCGCGCCTCATCCCAGAGACCGGCGACACGGTTGCCCTCGAAGCGGATGCGCAGCAGCCGTTCCGGCTCATCACCGTCCACATGCTGCGCACGGCGGGCATGCACCTCGAAGTCCACACCGGCCTTGCGGTACTCGCCAGGCTGCGGATGGCCGTCCGTCTGGCGATAGCCCAGCCGGCCCAGCTCGCGCTCGAGCTGGATGGGCGAAAGCGGCAGACCGACCCACAACTCCATCGCCCGCGCATAAACCTTGGCCGGCAGGGCCCACAGGCTGCCGGAGAAGCGCTCCTGCACGCGGCGGTCAAGATGCGTGGCGTACAGCGCCAGCAGCAGCCCGCCGACAAGCAGAAGGGCAAGGGCCAGCTTGAGCAGGAAGGCAACGATGCCCGCGCGGGCATGGGAGGGCCGGGAACGGCGGGAGGTCATGGGAATGGATGCAATAGGCGTGCTGATTTATGCTTCCGGCATATTAACTTATGTGAACCCACCATGTCCGCCGCCCTCGATGCGCACCGCACCCTCGTTGCCGCCCTCCTCCAGCAACTCCAGACCCAGGATCCGGCCGCGCGCCTGGTCGAGACGCATATCTCCTCGGTCATCCTGGCAGGAGACCGCGCAT
>FWPV01006281.1_pt1 | contig 22876 bp, 18 predicted proteins | sample 2228371 | NCBI WGS metagenome assembly FWPV01 (sample SAMEA103939776, study PRJEB20133) | metagenome | reverse complement strand
TCTGTCTTTGACCCGATGATTGTGCCCTCCCGACCCTCGGCAATGAACTGATTATTGCCGTAGATGACGGAATAAAGGTCAATCACCGGTGGAATTGAATTCCTCCATTCCCAGACCGACTGAGAAAAAGCGCCGCTGAATGTGCCGATACTCAAGAAACAAATTGTCCAATACAGAAATTTGCATTTCATAAATAACACCTCCCGAATAATTTTATTTTCATTTTCAGCGGATTACATTCGGCAAAAGCCGTGACGCCAAAGCGCCGCTATTTGGTCGTTTCATTTGGTAAATTTATAAACAAATAAATCATACAAATAACTCTGCCGGCAATCATCCCTTTAATAAGAGAGCGGCGCAGGATTCGTAAATTTCATTTATAATAATATGATTATTTAGTACTGGACGTACAGCTTTAAATGTCTCAAAAGGCATGGGCGTCTCTCTTGTAAAATATGTTCGGGTTTATAGTCGGTATACATATTAATATAATTTGCAAGATCGTAAAGTGAAAATAATTTTAGTCTTTAATAATATGCAGTAGATGTTTAGACGTCTGAAACAATACGGTTTTATTGATATTTAAGCATAAGATTGTCCACCATCTTCTCCTATAAAGAAAGTATTTTAGCATAGGATGAATGGATGGTTTTTCTATTTAATTTGTATTTATTTGTCCTGAAGGGCTGCGCGGCTGTGATGGTTTTTTATTTATTGTTTGTTCTTACTCTTACTTTTATTGCCAAGGCCGGTCCCGACACGACGGTTGTTTGTTTACAGGCCGATACAGCCGATATTGGTTCAGGATTTTCAGACTCTTTAAAAACAGTTAAAGAAGCCGGAACGTCTGCTCAGGCCGGATCAGGGCGGAACTTTCAGGGGTCAACGGGTTCAGCGGCAAAAAAAGACTCCTCTTCCGACTCTGCAAGAATTCTTTTCAGACGCGACAGTCTTCTTGCGCTTGAACGAGGCCGAAGGCTTCTGTTTTATCCCGATACCGGAGAGTCGGATCCGTCGCTGTCAGATCAGACCTCCGTCCTTTTCCGCTCAGACGCGACCTCATGGTACGATGTGCCTTCTGTCAAGCGGCACGCGGCAGGGCCGCGAACCGGAATTTCAAACTGTTTCAACCGTCTGCTTCTTTACGGGAATGTCGCTCCGCTTACAAAAATCTACAAATACGGCGGACTTATCTATCATACCGCGGCAAATCCTCTTTATGCCGACGATGCGCTTTTCCCATTCGAATACGGCGGCGTTTTTTTCCCGGGCGACGGATCGGTCAGGTTCAGACCGTCAGACTACAAACCCGTATCCCCCGAAAGCGTAATTTTCTGGGAAAACGGAGTTTTCGACGAAAACATACTCAGCATACGGTTTTCCCGGGCGCTTGCGCGCCGCCTTTCGCTGAACGTCTTTTCGAACTACAGGTATTTCAAAGGCATGTCTTTCAGCCACGACGGAAACGACGTTTATACTCTCTATGCGAACATCACCCACGATACCACACTTATCTCACACAAAGGATATAACCCTCTTGTAAACGAATACTTCTGCGGAGCCGACGCTCTCTGGTCGGGCGGCAGGACGAACGCGTTCCTGCGTGTAAAGTACGGAGACGTCGTCGACGAACTTCCGCTCGACCGCAAACCCGAAGGCGCGGATATGGAGCTTGTCAGAGTGCAACAGTACCCGCTTTCGATCGAATCGTTTCTCGCCGCCGACAACAATTCCCGCTGGTTTCTGCGCTGCGAGGCTCATGCGCTTTACAATCCGTATACCTTAACACGCTCCAAATCCTTTCGGCAGGCAGATAAGGCAAAGATTGCCTCAAACGACATTTCCGGAGCGGTTAGAGCAGGGGTAAATATCACAGAAAAAGATACGCTCTCGTTTACGTCCACCCTCCGCAGACTGAAGATTGAAGAGGGTGACACGGCCGGTATAGTATCTATGGAATACCGGCCTGAGCTTATGTGGAGCCGGCGGCTCTTGTTTGCTTCCGTAAACGGAACCGCAGCCGTGAGCGCAGGGTGGGATATTTATTCCGAACACGACGACGCTTTTTATTCGCCGTTTTTCTCCGCTTCAATGCAGATGCTTCTTTCCGGTTATTGTCTGAAAATATACGGAGAAAAGGACAACCTTCACTGTCCGCCGTTTTTAGATTCTGTTGCCGCCGCTTCAACGCTTCACGAAACGTATTACCGTACCGGAATAGAACTCGAGCGCGGCATGCGTCTGTTTTCGCTGCTTCTTGGTTATCAGCGGTGCAGCGATATTGATACTTCGGCAGTAAAACGCGCCTGGTTTTCAAATACCCCGCCCTACAGACAACCCCGGTCGGTTTTAATTGTGTCTCCCCGCCTGGGCAGATGGCGCGGTCTTTTGCTGTCGTCGCGCCTTATGTTGTCGGAAAGCAAGCCTTTTGTAAAGCTCCGGAGCGGCCTGTCGTGGCTTTTAATCCCTAAGCCTGGCAGTCAGTCTATAGACATTCGTATCGAAACCGAGTACTGGAGCGAACGGGATTCGATTCTTTTTGCCGGCAAAAGCGACTGGCACCGTTATATTCTCGACGTCAATTTTGCGACTACCGTTCACATAAAGTCTTTCAGGCTTATCTATAAGATCGATAATCTTCTTAACCGTAAATTCTCATACGTTCCGGGTTGCTATTCACCCGGTATAACCTTCAGGTGGGGTTTTTCATGGTTCATTCAGAGATGATTATTTTACGGCGGTGGTTTACTTTATCACAAGAAAAAACAAAATAGTAGACTCCGGGGGTGGGCCGGCGCATTCCTGCAACCGTGCCGTCCCATTGAAGTGTTACCGGAGCGTTTTCAAGAGCGATCTCTTTTTTCCATACAAGATTTCCGTCTAAAGATCTCACGGACGCAAAAGCCTTCCGAAAGGAGGAAGTGCCGGCCTGCGGGTGGGCGAAACGAATGAAGATCGATTTGTGGCGGCTTATTCTGAAGACTGTGGGGTAAGCTTCAAAGAGCGGTTGCTGAGAGGTTTCGAGCCTGACCACTATTGTTACCGGCCGCTCACTTAAAGTCCCGGTCAACGTATCCGAAGGAAGATATCCGGCTTTTACTGCCGTAAACCGTAGAGGCGTCGGGAAAAAGTCTGAAATATAAGCGTTCCCCATTGAATCGGAGATAACGGTACCCTCGACATTGTCGTTCCGGAACCATATTCTTACATAGGGAATAGGCTTCCCGCGGCTGTCTCTTACCTTTATGAGCATGCTGCACGGCGACACTGTCTTCCGGCCAGGAACCGAATCTACGGTGATTCTCCGGATGTTGTTTTTGTAAAGAATATTTATGTCTGCCGGCATTGCTTCAGTCATCCTTATAACCGCGGCGCCGTCTTCCGCAGTGAGTCCTAGTGTGTCTCCTTTACTATTAATAATTATTGCTCCGCAGGCCGGTATTGCGCCCGTATCCATGGCGGTCAGTAAAACCTCGTCATCCCGCAACATGCACGAACGGAGCGCGTCGGGTATTCCGTAACCGAAGCGGTTGTCGGCTGTTGTCTGTCCGGGCAAAAGACGGCAGTACTTTTTTAATCGTTCTCTTATCAGACGGGCTTCGGTATCGGGGAAGTTCTGTTTTATAAGAGCGCATACGCCGGTAATGAAAGGCGCGGCAAAAGAGGTTCCCGAAGAAATATCGTCATATAACGACGACGTCGGATTGTAAATATCCGGAAGCGCTATCCTATCGCCGGGAGCAACGACGTCGGGTTTGATACGGCCGTCTGCAGATGGACCGAGACTGCTAAAAAATGAAAGCGAACCGTATAGGTTTACTGAGCCGACGGCAATAACCCCGTCGACGTCGCCGGGCGCGCATATGGATGTGTCTCCGTCCGTCTGTTCGTTTCCTGCTGCATTTACTATGATTACGCCCCGTTTTACCGCACCCAACGCCGCAAGCGAAACTATTGTTGTCTTTCCGTCGAGATCGCTTTTTTTGTAATCGACTATTGTGTCGTATAATCCGCCTCCGCGGTCGATTACGACGGTATCCTGAAAATCGCGTCTGTAGCCGAGGGAGCTCGAAATTATGTCGACTCCGAGACTTTCGGCCCACACTACAGCGGCGGCCCAGTTATCCTCTTCAACGTGAAGCTCATGTTCAAGGCCGGTTGTCGAATCGAAATATGCGTCTTCGGTGCGTGCAAGTAAGAAATCCGCGCCCCAGGCGCATCCGCAATAGTAAGGCGGATCGTATGCGGCAACGACGCTGAAAACCTGAGAACCGTGAAGATCGTTTCCATATAGAGGATGTAAAGGAGATGATACGACGGAGTCGGGATCGGCGACGGTTGTATCGTTGTCTATAAAATCCATCGTTGCCTTTATTGCTCCGCGGCGGTAAAGATGCGTAAAGCATCGGTGGTTGAGCCTGAAACCGCTGTCGAAAAAAGCTATTCTTACTCCTTTACCGGGCTCGGCGTCCTGATTCAGCTTTTTTAAATAAATATGCGCCCATGGGATTTCGAGCATTGCAAAAAATTGATAAAGAGGACCGTAAATGCCGCCGGTCTGTATTTTTCCCGGTTGCCGCTTCTTATTTAATTCTTTTAAACCGAATTTTCTGGAGTATCTTCCTACGAATTCAATTTTTTTTACATAAGGCAATATTCCGATGCGGGGAAGGGCATGCAGCGGCACTCTGAAGCTGGCTGCGTTTTTCCATTTGAAGGTGCGGCGCAGACTCCCGCCCGCAGCTTCGACTCCTTTAATGTATTGGAAACTTACCGGATAATCTTCGGTTTCCGCTTCCGTAAAACCCGCTTTAAGCCGCCGTGAAAGCGCATGGGGAGTGATGTTGCACCGGTAGCGGTCGCAGCCGTATTTGTCGGTGAAAAATACCCATACGGTACAACTGTCTTTTGTAAAAGGATAATCGAAGCCGATATTTTTTACCGCGGCAAATACTTGGGAAAAAAAAGCGACGGCGGCATATCCTGCCGCCGCGCCCGCCGTTAATCTACACCATTTCATCAAAACCCGGCCTCTTTACGCCCTCCACTCTTTACGAATGTAAGGTTTATATGCACAAAAGGCGGTTATTTGATCCGTACCACCTCGATGCGGCGGTTCTGCGCTCTGCCGGCCGCGGTTCTGTTGTCGGCTATGGGGCTCGACGATCCGAAACCTACCGCACGGATCCTTTCCGGTTCGACGCCTTTCGATATCAGATATTGCCTTACTGCATCGGCCCGCTGCTGGGAGAGGAGTAAATTCTTATTGTAATTGCCCATACTGTCGGAATGGCCGCGTATTTCAATAACCACCTCAGGATACTGCCTGAGCTGCTGCAGAAGAGGCTCGAGCGCCTGATACGATTCGAAGGTCATTTCCGGGCTTCCGCTCTTGAAATTGACTCCTCGCAGAAGCTGCTGCTTGGGCATATCCGGCTCCTTCTTCAATGTATCGGGGCATCCGTCCTCGTCCCTGTAGTTGTTGATTGTTTCGGGATCGTTGGGGCATTTATCTTTCAGATCGGGAATCCCGTCCTTATCGTTGTCGGGATCGGTACAACCGTCGGTATCCTCGAATCCGTCGAAGTCCTCCGGTTCTTTCGGGCATTTGTCAAGCGAGTCCGGTATGCCGTCCTTGTCGTTGTCGGGATCGGTACAGCCGTCGGTATCCTCGAATCCGTCGAAGTCCTCGGCTACATTCGGGCACTGATCCTTAAGATCGGTTATTCCGTCTCCGTCGTTATCCGGGTCGGGACATCCGTCTTCATCCTCGAATCCGTCCTTGTCTTCAGCCTCGAGAGGGCATTTGTCATCTTTGTCAAGTATACCGTCGCGGTCGTTGTCGGGATCGGGACACCCGTCTTCATCCTCGAATCCGTCAATATCCTCCGCGTCTTTGGGACACCGGTCGATATCATTTTTTATTCCGTCGCGATCATCATCCTGAACCGTTAAAAACCCGTTCCAGCCGAAAAGGAACTGAAAACCGTAACGGGGAATGACTTCGGTTTCGTAGGAATATCCTTTTTTGGTGCTGGCGGACGTCCATTTTATTCTTGAGTCCGCTTCCCTGGAAGAGAGTGAAAAATCTCCGGCAAACTGCAGATAAAGTCCGTTAGGCGCGGTAATCCTGAATCCGGGCGATGCATAGGCAGGATCGTATCGCGGGTTCATATGTTCCGTAAGGATTCCCCAACGCGCCTCGCTGTGAAGGTCTGCGAAAATAACAAGAAATTCAACAGGAGTCAGTTCAAATCCCATGCTTGTTATAAGCATATTCCGCTGCTTTTCACGCGTCATTGTTATCACTCCTCCGGCGTTCATATGCACCTTGAGCGGAAAAGCCGATACCAGGTCGCCTATGTTGAAAGTAAAAAGAAGCAAGCCTTTCAATGCGGCGCTGTTGGAAGAATAGAAAGACTCCGCCGGGTCAATGGTTCTCTTTTCAAGAAAATAAGGATGTCGGGGAAACAAGCCGTTGTCCTTCATTCCTATCGGAATCGTAGTTCCAAGATAATAACCCTGATAATAAAACCTTTTTGCTATTCTGGGAGCAATCTTCATGGATATTTCCATATCTCCCAGCCCTCCGTCGTTTAAGCCCTGTACTCCCGACCAGTCGTAATAAAAAGGCATATTGGCCCCTATATCCCAAAAGGAAAACGGGCTTATGGTAAATAAAACATTTGAAGACAACAGACGCGCTGGCCCTCTGTCGGAATTGGGAATTTCTCTACCCTCGGAATCCATTACATTGTGTAAATAATCGTTAGCCTGACCGAAATGGATCCCTGCTCCGATGTTGAGTTTTGCTTTGCCGTATGTTTCGGCGCTCAAAGAACGGACGACTCCTTTGTGTCCGGATGTGTTAAAAATCGGCCACGCGGTAAAACTAAACAGCAGCACCCCCGCAATTCCCTTCGTAAATAAGCTTCTTTTTTTCATAAGCCTCTCCGCCTGAAAAGTGTGGTTAATCTTTACGATGTATTTCGATCCGATTGTTCAAACGCCTTCCATGAATGGTTTTATTGTCGGCAATAGGTTCGGCGCTGCCTTTGCCTGCCGCCGTGATCCTTGAAGGATCGACGCCCTTTCTTATAAGATAATCCCTGACCGCGGCCGCCCGTTTCTGCGACAGAGTCAGACTTGCCGCCGGAGGCAACGAATTGTCCGTATGGGCCTGTATTTCAATTAAAACCTCCGGATAGTCGGTAAGAGATTCAAAGAGACGGTCTAAGTCTGCGGAAGACTCCGGGGTAAGTTCATCGCTTCCGCCTTCAAACCTCACATTAGCTAATATAACTCTCCCCCTCGGAATTTCCTTTGCTTTTTCTCTGGGTTTCGGACATCCCCTTTGTTCAAACACTCCCGCTATATCAGGACACGCGTCTACAGAGTCGGTGATGCCGTCCAGATCATTGTCGTAATCCGGGCACCCGTCGTCGTCTTCAAATCCGTCTCTGTCTTCAGGTATGCCGATACATTTGTCAATTACGTCGGGTATGCCGTCATTGTCGTTGTCGTAATCCGGGCATCCGTTACTTTCTTCGAAACCGTCCCTATCTTCTGGCTCATTTGGGCATACATCCAGCGAATCGGGTATGCCGTCCCGGTCGTTGTCGGGATCCGGGCAGCCGTCTTCGTCCTCGAATCCGTCGATATCTTCGGGTATGTTTTTGCATGAATCCCTGACGTCCTGTATTCCGTCGTTATCATTGTCGGGATCGGGACAGCCGTCATGATCCGCAAAACCGTCGACGTCTTCCGCGACGTCCGGGCATTCGTCGTCTCTGTCGAGTATCATGTCGTTGTCTCTGTCGCGGTCGATAATAAAGCCGTTCCACCCTAGTTGCATCCACACACGCCACTGCGGTTCGATACGGGTAACGAATGAAATATCACGGTGGCGATCGTTGTAAAAGAACTCCTTTCTCGAGGCGAAAGAATAGGAACCCCCCGCCGAAAGATTCATTCCGTTCGGCGCATGAAATGTAATGCTTGGCGAGATACGTAACGGATCTTTGTTAAGGGAAAAATTGCCGGTAAGATTCTTCCATCTCGGTTCGGCAAATACTTCGGTAAAAAGCCCTATTCCCTCGACCGGCCTGAATTCGACTCCCATACCTCCAAGCATCGCATTGTCGAGCCGTTTATCAAAAGTAAAGCATGCGCCCAGGTTGACATGAAGGTAAAAGACGCCTTTTCCAAGCGTACCCAATGCGGAAAGCGACCACGTAGGTTTTCCCGCCGAAAGGAAGGCTGCAGGTTCGATTTCGTTTTTCATATCGAGCTCGGGGACATTTTTAATATAATAGCCGTGCCTGACGGAAAAGCCTTCCATCTTCTCTCCGTTCGGAAAGGTAAATTTAGAACAAAGCGCGCCCTCCATAATTCTGACTTTGTTTCCGGGAATGCGGCATTTGAGGGAAAGTTCGAAATCTCCGGCTCCGCCGCTGGGCTGGTTTCCCTCGAGAATATCGACAAAAAAAGGCTGTGACAAGGCAATATCAAGAAAATCGGTTATACCAAAGGCAATCGCCGGATGAATACCATACAAAACGGCAAAAGGATGAAGAGTATCGAAACCACGGCCCTCCCGTATTCTCATCCATGAAACAAGATCGGCGTCATAGGCAAAATTTCCGGAAACCGAAAAAAGCAGTCTGGAAAATCCCAGAGTATTGGCGGAATAGTTGTCGATAAGTCCGGCCTGACCCGTAGGATGGATATTGGGATGCTCCTCAATGGAAGCAAATGTCGACTTGCCGTAACTGCAAATTATCATAATTAAAAATAAGTAAATAATTGATTTCCTCTTTACCATCAACCGTTTCCCAAATAGAAAAGGCGCATACACCATCCGATATTTCAAAATAACATCTACTTGAATCCGATGCAACTATCTGGATTACCAATTATACATTATACATTCAATATTATTCAATTGCCCTTATCTCAAATATTGCCGTATTTAATCTATTTTACGATTTTTTATCTTTAATCCGCATATCCATCCATGTATAATATTCCAAAGGGGGGGATTCCATGCCGATTACCGAAGAGCTTAAAGGAAAAATAGAACTTTTCGGCAACCTGCCGACGCTGCCGCAGGTCGCAAGCCGTCTTATGAGCGTTATAAACAATCCGCTCACATCGGCAGGAGACGTCGCATTTATCATAGGGCAGGACCAGTCGCTTTCCGCAAAAGTTCTCCGTCTTGCCAACAGTGCTTTTTACGGCATACCGCACAGCGTCACCAATATCACAAACGCGGTTGTAATACTGGGTCTCAAGGTAATAAACACCATGGTACTCAGCCTTACGGTTTTCGATATGTTCCCCGAAAGCAAGCGTTCAGGCTCGCTTTTCAACAGAAAATCATTCTGGATTCATTCGCTCTGCTGCGGTCTTACGGCAAAGTTTCTATCCGCCCGAATACGAAAACTGGTGCTTTTCGATGCGGAAGAAGCTTTTTGCGCAGGACTTTTGCATGATATCGGCAAAGTGGTGATGGAACAGTATATTCACGACGACTTTCATAATGCTTTACAATATGCACTGGAAAAAAGAATGCCCATATACAGGGCCGAATATGAGCTTCTGGGATATTCCCATACCGATGTTGCCGAATGGTTGACCGCAAACTGGCGTCTCCCGGCGGAAATAAGGCTGCCGCTTATCTACCATCATGATCCGACCTCGTCGGTTCAATGCCAGGACATTATTGCACTATGCCACCTGGCCGATTGGCTCTGCTATGAAACAGGAATGACGATCAAAGGAGACTACCAACCACCTCAGGTGGAAGATTGCTGTATCAAAAACCTTAAATTGTCGTCCGGGGATATCGATACGATAAAAGAAAAAATTCCGGAAGAAGTCGAAAAAACCTCGATTTTCTTCGATATCGCCGGGAAAGGATGAACTTTCATCGAGGGTATAAATCATTTATATATCTCGCAGAAAATTTATTTGTAGAAAAAACGTAATAATATATAATTTAAACAGAAGTAGGATAGGACACAGATTGAATATTGTACCACACTCTTTGATAAAATGTATTGATATGGATATTCAAAAATACTATAATATCGGATTACCATGAAAACAGAGGTTTATATAATGGGGAAAAAATTGGAAATTGTCGTCGTCGACGACGAGGTTCAGATTACCGAATTGTTGAAAACTTTTCTTGAGTGCGCATCTAAAAACAGCAATATCCATATATTTAACGATGCGGAAGAAGCGAGAAATTATCTCCTTAAACATAGCGTCGATATATTAATTACCGACTATAAAATGCCGAAGTATGACGGCATTCAGCTTATGGAAACCATTTCTCCGGCCGCGAAAAAGATCCTCATTTCCGGCTATGTATCGGAAATCGCCGAAGAGCGCCTGAACCGTCTCGACGCGGTTTTCTTCGAAAAACCGGTAGCTATGAAAGCTCTTCAAAAAATCATTCATGAAGAGGAAAAGCTACGATGTAAGTAAGCGGAGTTTGAAGTGCCCGCCGGCTCACCGGGGAAACGTGGTAATGGAAAATAATGAGGGGATGCGGGGAAGAGTTATTGTCGAATGGAAATAATCTTCGTTTATATAACCGCAAAAGACGTCAACGAAGCCCGTACCATCGGCAAAACGCTCATTGAAGAGCGAATTGCCGCGTGCGTTAATATTTTCGGAAACATGCAGTCGATTTACCGTTGGGAGGGGAAGATCTGCGAAGAGAATGAAGCGGTACTGATTGCAAAGACGCGAAAATCACTTCTAGGTAAAATTACTCAACGTGTAAAAGAACTGCACTCCTACTCCTGTCCCTGCGTTATTGCTTTACAATCTGCAGGCGGCAATGACGCTTTTATAGACTGGATAATCAAAGAAACGAAGGAATAGAGAGCCTGCTGCCGTCTTCAATACTTTAAAGAAACGATTTCGGAATTTCCTCCCAGTGAACAATATTTGTATTTTTATTTTCATTAATTTTATAATTGCAAACCATCGAAAGGTTTTAATAACATGGCAAAATTCAGAGGGAAAGCGCTCCTTCCGTGGAGATTCACTGCGAGATATATTCTTCCTAACCTTTTTACTGACCTGAACGCCTGGAGGATGATCCCTCAGCAATTCCGGAAATATCTCGGCTCTCATGATCCGGAAAAAGATATTCCTGTAAGCCAGATATCGCTTAGAGTAAATGAAGTATGCAACCTTCGCTGCCGTTCGTGCGGTCAATGGGGAGAAAACGGACACCTGAGACTCAAACTCGAACAGGGAAAGAAGCTTGACCAGCTCGATTTCGATGTGGTAAAAAGGGTGGTTTTCGAAACCCGTCGCGACTATCCTTTCTACTATATATGGGGCGGCGAACCTACAATGTGGAAACCCCTGCTTGCTCTGTTCGAAGAACTTGCAAAATACAAACTAAAAGGCTCCATAGTGACCAATGCACAGGATCTCGACAGAATTCTCGAACCCCTGATAGATACGGGATCGCTTCTGGTGCTCTTTTTAAGCCTTGACGGATGGGATAGCGAATCGCAGAACATCATGCGCTCTCCCGCGGGCGGTAAAAGCTCCGACAATTTCGAAAAGACAATGGCCGTGATCGATAAAACCGACGAAATCAAACGTAAGAAAAGCCTTCGGTTCCCGTTGATAATTCCCATTACAGTCATTTCGAACTCGAATTTCATGCATCTGGCCGACATCCACAGGCTTGTACTCGACAAGACTCAACTACACCCTTACTATTTCGGCTGGTTTATAACCGAGGAAGACGCCCTCATTCACGAAAAAGTGTTCAAGGAGCGTTTCGGAACAGTACCCCGCAATCACAGAGGATATTTAAAATCATGCTTCAATGAAGTTGATCCAGTAGAAACCGCAAGACAGATCAGGGAAATTCACCGGATATCACGCGGAAAGAGTTGCGTTCCTCAGTTTATACCCGATATCGAATCTTCGGCGCAGATCAGGCGTTATTACTCCGATCACTCATGGCATTGCGGATACCCCAATTGCGAAAGCATCTATTATATTGCAGAAATCTCTCCCGACGGCAGGGTCACCCCATGCCGCGATTACCAGGATTACACTGCCGGTAATATCAACAATCAGTCATTTTATGATATCTGGAACGGCGAAGCATTCAAGAAGTTCCGCAGAGAAATGAAAAAAGGCCTGATGCCGGTGTGTACCCGCTGCTGCGGACTGCAGGGATTCTGATCCTGCCGGTCTGTAACTTATTAAGGTAGAAAATATAAAGAACCTGTCATACGTTTACCATCGTGACTTTTAATCCATACGGCATACAAACCGGCAGAAGGGGTTATTCTGATTGGTTTGAAAACATCAGTCCATGATCTGAAGAGTAATCTACCCCGATAGTCGTAGCACGAAATGGTAGAACCGCGCAAATTAGACGGTATTTTAACAACCAACCCCTCGCCGGTTTTGATAAAAGAGACGGATCCTGAAATAAGAGATCGCTGGCGGGATTTTATTTTTTTCCCAACGCCTACCATAACCGAAGTGTCAGCAGGATCGAGCTTGCTTACAATATATCCGAGTGCTCCAACAAGCCCGGCATTGTAGTCAATGCCTCCCTCGGTAACGGAATATAGGTTAACGTCGTCTTTATAATCCGACGAGTTCCATGTTCCTCCTACCATTGAACCGAATTTTCTGTTTCGTTCAGGAATTGTCATATACGCCTTTGCCGAATCGGTGGGGTTGTCGTCGCGCAGATATACATTTCTGTGATGAGGGAACTTTGGCTCCCTTAAGCAACCGGAACAGAAACCGACTATAAACGACTGTCTTGCATTGTTCGCACCCAGAATATAATCTATCTGTTTGTAAATAAACTGATCCAGACTCGTATCATTTTTCGTCTTTGCCCAAATAGCGGAAACAAAAGCATGGTTTGCAGGGTAGCGTAGTGCGCCCCAACCGCTGTTCCCCTTTGTACATACTCCCTCGGAATTCAGGCTCTGGGTATATTGGTCCAGAAAAACGGTTTTAAGAAGGTCGAGTTTCTTTACATCTATTCCGCTGGTAGCCATTGCTGCCGCAGCAAGATCGTGCGTGTTGGCATAGTCAAGCCCCCAGTTATGGAATTTTATATTATCCTGTAAAGAAACCGCATCGTTTTTATAACCTTCCTCACCTGTCGTTGCAAACATTTCCGAAGCTGCTGTGATAAAAGCAACTACAGGGGAAGCAGAATGGGACCCATAATATCCTCCGTCCGCTGCCCCTGCTGATCTTTCTTTTCTTGGTTTTGCATAATTATATGCGTTTCCGGCATGGGTAAGGCATTTCTCTGCATATTCAGGGTCGTACTTTCGATATATTCTGCTCATTACGGCAAGTGCCGCGGCGGCAAAAGAGGCCATAACGCCGTCATCCGGGTTCTTAAACACCTTTCTCGGCTCACCGCCGCTGTCAACAGGCATGGTGGACATCTTTCCTGCAGTCACCCATAATTTATGATCCTTTGCTCCTTCCCCCTTCTGATAGTAGAATGTCGAGCCGTCCGGCGTCGCCTTTATTATCCAGTCCGTGGCATATTTCAGTTCCTGGACAAGATCCGGCACTCCATCCAGCTCTCCTCCGTCAATATCCCAGTTTTTTGAAGTCATATAATCATTATAACCGAAGCCGTGGTATAAATCATGATACCCTTCGGGAAACATATCATAGGCCTTTGCCAGCATATAGGCTGAAAAAAAGAATGTCTGGCCGAAGGTCACATGATCTCCGCAATCGAACCACCCGCCCTCAAGGTTAACCGCGCCGTCGGCGTCTCCTGTAAAACTGGTCCGGTATGCAGGAGTATCATGCTCCATAATAAGCCAGTTAGGGCCTATACCGGAGCGTTGCCCGCCATAATATCGCGTGGCCATCCAGAGGGCATATTTGTAATCATAGGCAGTAAACTTTCCTTTAGCGTTTAAAATGATAGGGAAAACAAGCAGAGAAAAAAGAACAGCCTTTCTGAACTTCATCCTGAAATTTCTTTCTTTTTATTGTTCATTTGGTTCCAAAAGATCTCACTTACTGACGAAAAAATAATAAAATTCAAACAACAAAATCTTTAATAACGAAGGAATTATCGGCAATATAATCGAAAAACCGCTTCGTCTTTTATTATTTTAATCCGCAATATCCGATTTTCCATAAAAAAAGGACTGCAATTTCAATGAAAACGGTTTGTATAAAAATAGGCGGGGCTGCAGTAGAAGCATCAGGCGGATTGCTGCAGGAACTGGGGCCGGCTGTAAAAGCCCTTCCTGCCGGGATTTTTCCGATAATTGTCCATGGCGGCGGAAAAGATATAGAAAGGTTTCTTGATAAGCTCGACCTTAAATCCACATTTATAGAGGGAATGAGAGTTACCGATGAAGAGAGTGTAAAGATAGTACAGATGGTACTCTCGGGTGATGTAAACAAAAGAATAGTAAACTCGCTTATTTCAGGCGGGGTCAGGGCCGCAGGATTTAGCGGTGTGGACGCCGGGCTTTTTACGGTTTCGAAGATGCTTATTAAAGGAAAAGATATCGGTTTCGTCGGTAAGATCGACGGCGTATCCTCCCTGCTTATTGACATTTGTAAACAGGCAGGAATCGTCCCTGTAATTTCCCCCATATCCCGCGATAATTCCGGTTATATTTACAACGTTAATGCTGACCTGGCTGCAGGCGAACTTGCAATTGCAATAAAAGCCGACCATCTTGTGATCGTATCGGATGTTGCCGGAGTTAAAACCGGAGACAAGATCCTGAAAGAGATAAAAATCTCCGATATCGAACCGCTGATTGAAGACGGTCTTGTAACAGGCGGCATGGTTCCCAAACTGCGTTCTGCGGCCGAGGCGGTACAGAGAGGAGTAGGGCGTGTCCATATCTGCAGATGGAACGGCGCCGGCACTCTTAAAAACGAAATCGAAACAGGCACTGCCTCGGGTACTGTGATATGTTTGTAATAATATTATTAAGGATAAATCGAAAATGAATATCAGAAAAGCCGACTCACTTTTTATACCGGTTTACAAACGCGACGGAGCGCCCCTCGGGTACGGAAAAGGTACGCTGCTCTTCGACTCCGAAGGGAAAAAGTATCTTGACTTCGGATGCGGAATTGCGGTAAATTCCCTTGGTCACAGTCATCCTGCGCTTACCAAAGCACTGTTCTCCCAGGGGAAAAAACTGCTTCATTCGTCGAATCTGTATTTCTGCGGGCCTCAGATCGATCTTGCAGCACTTTTAGTAAAGCATAGCTTCGGCGACAGGGTTTTTTTCTGCAACAGCGGAACCGAAGCGAATGAGGCTGCAATAAAATTCGCCAGAAAATGGGCAAAGAAATTCTCTCCCGACAAATACCATATTCTTTCCTTTACCGACGGGTTCCACGGAAGAACGTACGGAGCGCTCAGTGCAACCGCACAACAGAAATTCCATTCGGGATTCGAGCCTCTGATCGACGGATTTCACTACGCTCCTTTTAACGACGTCGATGCCGCAAAAAAACTCCTCGGCGCCTACCCTTTCGCGGCAATATTTGTGGAACCGCTCCAGGGAGAAGGGGGGGTAAACTGCGCAACAAAAGAATTTCTGGTTTTTCTCCGGAATGCAGCCGACAAGTACAACTGCGCCCTCGTATTCGACGAAATTCAGTGCGGAATGGGAAGAACCGGAACACTCTGGGCTTACCAGTACTATAAGGTTATTCCTGATATGATGACCCTTGCAAAACCTCTCGGAGGCGGACTGCCTCTCGGGGCTGTAGTGTGCCGCGAAGAAATAGCCCTCGCACTAGCAGCAGGCGACCACGGATCCACATTCGGAGGCAACCCGGTCGCATGCGCTCTGGGTGTAGAGGTAATGAAAATCATTACAAACAAACAATTTCTAAAAGAGGTAAGGGAAAAAGGCAGATACCTGTTAAATAAACTATCAGCCCTGCAAAAAAAACATCCTGCCGTAATAGAGGATGTGAGGGGCAGGGGGCTTTTACTCGGCGTAAGAACGAAGGATGACCCCGCGGCCGTTATTTCCGAATGTAAAAAGAACGGTCTTCTTTTGATCAAGGCAAATCATAATACCGTGAGGTTCATCCCTCCTTTAACGGTAAAGAAAAAGGAAATAGACTCGGCAATAGCCGTTTTTGATAAAGTTATAAGTAATCTGAAGAAGTAAAAGGATTGATTTATGGAAAAGGTGGTTTTGCTTTATTCCGGAGGTCTGGATACCAGTATAATGATAAGCTGGCTCAGAGAGAATTATCATTGCGAGGTAATTGCGATGTGCGCGGATCTGGGTCAGAAGGAGGAACTCGAGGGACTGGAGGAAAAAGCCATTAAAACAGGAGCTTCAAAAGTCTATATCGAACGTCTTACCGAAGAGTTCGTTAGAGATTATATTTTCCCCACAGTAAAGGCAGGAGCAATCTACGAAGGTTCCTACCTTCTGGGCACAAGTTTTGCCAGACCCCTTATTGCAAAGAGGGCGGTGGAGATAGCTCTAAAGGAGGGTGCTTATGCGGTTGCTCACGGTGCAACAGGAAAAGGAAACGACCAGGTGCGGTTCGAGCTTACGGTTATGGCGCTTGCACCGCATCTAAAAATCATCTCCCCCTGGAAAGATCCTCTCTGGAATCTTAACTCCCGTGAAGAGTGCATAGCTTATGCACGGAAGCGGGGGATTCCCATTTCTCAATCGACAAAACGGATCTATTCCGAAGACCGCAATATATGGCATATAAGCCACGAAGGCGGAGTTCTCGAAAGTCCGTGGAACGAGCCGCCCGACGACGTGTACACAATCTCAAACACCCCCGAGAAAGCGCCCGATACGCCCGGGTATGTCAAAATAGGATTCGAAAAAGGCATACCGGTATCAATAGATGGAAAGAGAATGGGGCCGGTAGAGCTCTTAGAAAAATTAAACGCGCTAGGCGCGAAACACGCGATAGGACATGTCGACATGGTAGAAAACCGGCTCGTGGGAATAAAGTCGCGAGGGGTATACGAGACGCCGGGTGGAGCAATAATCTTTTTCGCCCATAGGGAACTTGAGCGTCTGGTTCTCGACCGCGATACATCCCATTTCAAAGAGATTATCGCAGCAAGATACGCGGAACTGGTTTACGACGGCAAATGGTTTTCCACTCTCCGGAAAGCGCTGGATGCTTTTGTGGACGTTACCCAGCAGAACGTAACCGGCATGGTCAGGCTGAAACTATACAAAGGCAATATAATACCGGCGGGATCAAAGGCCGAAAAATCTCTCTATCTCGAGGATCTGGCGTCTTTTACGAATACCCCTCTTTACGACCAGAAAGACGCCGCTGGATTCATCCGCCTATTCGGTTTGCCGCTCAAGGTAGCCGGGCTGGTGGAAGCCGGCAGGGACGGAAAAAACTCGGACGGTTGAATTTATGGAAAGATGCGACGCCGTCATCGTTGCCGCAGGGTCGGGCAGGAGGCTGGGACTCAACACCCCCAAGGCGTTCGTACCACTCGGAGGTAAACCTCTCGTCTCTTATTCGGTCGAGGTATTTGTTTCGCATCCTGCAATAGGGAAGATCATCATTGCGGTGCCGCCGGAAATGACGGAACAGGCCGCCGATTGCTTTACCGACAGCAAAATTACGGTTGCCGCCGGCGGAGCCGAAAGGTGGGAATCGGTGCGCAACGGCTGCAGGCTGTCGGACGCCGAATGGGTGCTTGTGCACGATGCGGCAAGACCTTTTTTAACGGTCGGTGTGATAGACGGCCTCCTTGCCCTTGCCGGGAGATTCGAATGCGCATTTACCGCCGTCGCCGTCACAGATACCATTCGCACCTTTACAGGTGAGATTGCTGGAGAAACCATAGACAGGTCGACGCTTGTAAGGGTGGGGACGCCCCAGCTTTTCCGCAGATCATGTCTCGAGAGATGCTTCGAACTTGCCGCCGGCCTCCCTTCACCGCCTACCGACGAAATATTTCTCATACAGAAACTCGGCTTCAAGGCAGGTATCGCATGGGGTGATCCGAAAAATTTCAAAATCACAACCCGAGAAGATCTGGAAATCGCGGAAGCATTGGTTGAAAGAAAAAAAAAGTCCGGCGGAGCCGTTTAGTTATGAGCCTTTATATTGGCTTCATTCTATCATTGTTAATAATACTTGAGACAAACGCCCAGATTCGTATTACCGTCGATCCTGAGGTTGTCTATCAGCAGAACTTCGAAGGATGGGGTACCTCCATTTGCTGGTGGGGAGAACTGGAAGGAAACGGCAGCGCTGAATATCGCAAAAAAATAGCCGACGTCCTCATTGATCCCGATTCGGGTCTTGGTTTTAATATTTTCCGGTACAATATCGGCGGAGGGGATCAATCGGGGCACAATCATATGCGTCCCGGAGGGGCGATTCCGGGTTATAAACCGTCGCAGGCGGAACCTTACGACTGGAATGCCGATCAGAATCAGCGCGCAATGGCTCTGTCTATTGCGGAAAGAGCAAAAGTAAAGAATATCAGTCTTATATGGGAGGCTTTTTCTAATTTTCCTCCATGGTGGATGACAATAAGCGGTTGCAGCGCAGGCAACGTAAACTGCGCCGACAATCTTAAACCCGAATTTTTCGATGATTTTGCGGACTACCTTACGGATGTTGTCAAACATTTCCGTGATTTCCGGGGCATTAATTTCCGTACGGTAGAAACGTTCAACGAACCCAGCGCCTCGTGGTGGAAAGAAGGAAACAACCAGGAAGGGTGCGGATTTAATTCGAAGCAGCCGCTTATGGTCAAACTTCTCGGCAGAACTCTTATAAGTAAAGGACTGTTTCCATCCACAAAAGTCAGCGCGGCAGACGAGAACTCCGTCGACCAGGCCGTAAACGGCCTTTCAGTATACGACGACAGCGCCTTTTCCTTTATGTCGCAGATAAATACCCATACATACTACGGCCGTACTCCGGCCAATTTCTCTAAACTATATAACATTGCAAAAAACAGAAAAAAGCTTCTATGGCAATCCGAAACCGGTCCTCTTGCCGGTAAAGGGAATCAGGATATTGCAATGTTTATGTCGCAGTATATCATCGAGGATCTGCGCATGTTGAAACCCAATGCCTGGCTCGACTAGCAGATTTCGAGGATCGTAAGCGCCGCACAGCCTTATTATACGAAAATCGTCTCGCTTACGGACTCATCCGCCACCCGCAGGGCTTTCCTCGATTCTTTATCGTCAATAAGCTCGGCGGGGTTTACAATAGATATGATAATCAATCTGCACGGCGGATTAAATTTTCTGACCGGTAAAACCAGCATTTATTTTGCCGACGGTTCTTACGGCGCCGATGCCCTTGCAGACAGCATAAGAAACCGGGCAGTATCTCCGCGGGCGCTGTATGCAACCTGCTGCTACGGCTCTTATATGATCCCTGCATGGGAAAAAACCGGAATAACGGCGGTAAACGGCGCAGCCGGCACCAATACCTATGTAATGTTCTCGCCGATCTATTTCCTCGAGAACTGGACAAAAGGAATGACTTATGCCGAGGCCGAGGAGGCCTCATTCAATGAGGAAATAGAAAAAATAGGTTCATACCAGAAAACGCTCTCCGCAGTAAGCGAACTCCTTACCGATGATGTGAAAGAGGAAAGCGTCCGGCAAATAGGCGGAAAAAACACTTCTATACTATGGAGAAACGCCCGGTAAGTATCCGTTCCGTGAACACACACTTTACATTAACACTATAGGAAACATACAATGCGGGATAAGCCGATTAATTAAACGCCGAGTTCGCAGAGAAAAAACACGGCAGAGAAAATCGATCGGTCATTAATTGTCAATTTCCATAATTACTAATTTGTTTTTTTTTACCACGAAGAGCACGGAGAGCACGAAGAAATTATATGCCTTTTCAACTATCACTTTACAAATACACTCATTAACCATAAATTAAGGATCAAAAGAAAAACTACGGAGAACACGGAGAAAATATCTTTTTTGATATTGAAGCCATATTTACAAAACAAAGAAAAAATAATTATATCTTTTTTATTTTAAAATTCTTTATGGTTAAAGATATAGTTTATCGTCGGAAGGTTACCGAGCCTGCGGTTCCCGAGTTTATCGAGGGACGGTTCCCGAGATTGCCGAGGGAAGGTTCTACTGGACCGGCACTAATTTCTCAATTCTCTGTGGTTTATTGTCTTCTTTCATTCCTATGGATAAATTTAATGATTTTCATCAGATGAATTTAGTTTTGATATATTTTTCCTTGCAACTTACGTCAGGAACAGAAAAAATAATGTTGAAGACGTCTTTATTTCTTTTTCTTTTACCACTTTTAACTTTCGGCGCAGTTGCTCCGGAGATCGACTATGCCCTCATGTCCAGATACGGTTTTTATTCTGCGGCGATAAAAGGTACAGCCGACGCCGGCGTCGCATTACCCGGCGACGTCGTTTATGGAATACGGAATCCGGCGCTTTTCTTTTCGTCAATAACCGACAGGACTACTGAAATTGCCTGCGGATACGGCCGCGACCCGCTCTTTGACGGGCACATCGCGGATTTTGCGGCTGCCTATACAAACGGCAGGGGAGCCCTCGGAGGCGCATACCGTTATCTGTCGGCGCATATCCCAATGCGGCAGCACGAAACAACACTCAATCTGTCAGGCATACTATTCGAAAATACCGACGTAAAGGGAAGGGTGGATTTCGGAGTCAATTTTAGGTACGAATGGATGAATCTGTCCGGTACAGGACACAGGACAATGCCGGTCGAAAGATACGAAGTCGACAGGTGGGGGACTACAATATATAAAACAACAATAGACAGCATCCAAGTACAGTATAGCCGCGAACCGACAGCAAGACGGTTTATTATGGATATAGGCTTTTATCAACCCGACTTTTTGGACAATCTTGATTTCGGATTGTCAATCCTGAATATTATGGGGTATAGGTGGGAGGAAAGAAAACCACACATAATTACTTCAGATCTCTCCCAATACGATTCAGTCACCGTGACGGGCGATACGATCCGCGTTATTTACAAAACCTATTCTTTTGTCTATGAAAACGCGAAAGGAGGCCTTCCTGGCCGTTATAAAACGCCTGTTATCGGTATAGTCTACCGTATGGAGGCTTCTTCGGCTTTCAGAATGTACTTCCCGGCCGATATCGAAATACCCGGGCTGTTCGACAAAAAGACTAAAAACCGATTTGTTTTTCGCTGCGGTATATGCTCCGAGATAAACCACATGTTTTTACTGAGATTAGGATATGCAAGAGAGCCGGAAACCATCAGCGAAGAGAACTTCGGATTTAAAAACAGAAACCGTTTTTCCGCAGGCTGCGGTGTGTTGTTTACGAATATAAAATTCGATTTCTATATTTCGGAAGATGCTTTCGGTTTGTCCGGAAATTACCGTTTCTAGCAATACTGCTTTAGCCGTTTCAATGAACGGATAATTTCCTATCCTAAAGCTGCCGGCTTTATTTTAGGAGTTTTTCGGTAGAAGATATCACCGGTGTAACGGTGAGTTTATCACAGCCGTGGCGCCGTAAAATCACAACTCCCGTAGTAGTGGGTTTGAAGTTATAATCATTATAAAGTTTACTTCCTGTTATTATTACTCTTCCCAGCATATCGAAAACAGTTACGGGTAGAGGGCCGAAATCATTTCTGTAAGATTGATCAGTAATTTTTCTGTTTTGTAATATATTGGTTTTACATGAAAAATCCACAATCGAGGAATGAGCATTCCGAAAAGCATTCAGTTCATTCTTACACGCATCCCATGTTCCATATCCGTCGTTCGCATTATACGACCAGAACATAATACCTGCATAACCGTTTGAAAAAGCATTTTCCACCATCTGTCTTACTGTATATTTTCCGGCAGTTGCGGGTGTTTCGCCGATAATTGTGGGTTTATCGAGTTTCCAATATGAAGGCATCTTGTTGGTCTGGAACGGATCGTAACCCCAGTCGGGATTGTACATCCAGTCGTAGTAATGAATCTGATAAAAGTCAAGATAGGCCCCAGGCTTGTTCCATACTGATTTGAAAGCTGAATCGCTCCAATAGTGAGCTTCTGCCGGCGGCTGACGCAATGAGTTCCATTTGAGAGATGCTGATCCTACTGTTACCATTTTATCGGAGTTTGCATGGATAGCCTCTGCTATCATTGCGCAGAAACGCACCATTTCCTGTGCTGAAACCAGCTGAGTGGTAGTTCCGGGACCGCTTATACTCCATTCAGGCTCGTTTATTATCTCCCATGCAAAAAGATTACATGCATCCGCAAACCTCTTGACCATAGGTATAAGTGCATTGTTTATATATGAACGGGTCTTGGAAGTATCTTTTATTAGGTCCGCGTGCAGCCCCGCATATTGACCTGCGTTCGAGGTAAAATCTTTGGTCATATCAAATGACCACAGACACGGCATTACCATCACATTGTTTTCGCGGGCGATACGTAAGATATCATCGAAATCTGAAATAAAGTTGGAATCAAGGCCGCTTACGCTTCCATCGGCGGCAAATTCGGGTGAGGATCTTCCGTCACAGTGTACCCAGAGACGCACACAGTTTACACCATAGTCTTTACATTCACTAAAGAATTTTGAAAAAAAAGAAGGATTATATAGTGCTCCCCACTGGTAATGCGTACCCATGTCTGTCCCGAAGGCATTCCACGGAACGTTTATCCCATTAATATAATAATTCTTACCATTGTAAGTGATTGTATTGGGCGGCGAAGAAGATATTATTGTAGATATACTGCCGGCAACCAGAATATTAAATATAAATATAAAAGAACAATATTTTTTCATAATATAATCCATTTATTAAACTAT
>FWPV01002550.1_pt1 | contig 22884 bp, 23 predicted proteins | sample 2228371 | NCBI WGS metagenome assembly FWPV01 (sample SAMEA103939776, study PRJEB20133) | metagenome | reverse complement strand
ACGCTCTTTGCACTCGGTGGGGCACCCGCGAGCAAGGAGACACTGGTGTTGTTCCAGCGAAGCGCAAGCCGGCTCGTCAGCAGGCCGCCTCGGGGCGAGCGTGCTGACGCACTATCGATCGACCTCGCCGTGCCGGAGGACCTGGCCACGGCGACGTTCGGCGTGGGTTGATTCTGGACGCCGGACGCCCGGTTCGGGCTCGTCGAGGGGGTGTGGCGGACACGCGTGGGGTATGCGGGCGGCACGACAAGCGCGCCCACGTACCATGCGCTCGGTGACCACACCGAGGTGTTCCAAGTCGACTTCGACTCCGCAGCCGTCTCGTATGAGGAGCTTCTGCAGATGGTCTGGGAGTCGCACGACCCGACGCGCGCGGCATTCAAGGTGCAGTACGCGTCACTCGTGCTCGCGCATGACGAACAGCAGCTCGCGCAGGCGCGTGCGAGCGCTGGGCGCCTCGAGCAGGCGATCGGCCGGAAGCTCGCCACGCGCATCGAGCCGCTGGACCGCTTCTGGCTCGCCGAGGGCTACCACCAGAAGTGGTATCTGCGGCAGCACCCCGAGCACATGCGGATCTTCGCTGAGGCCGGCTACGACGAGACCGCGTTCGTGAACAGCACGTACGCGGCGAGGCTCAACGGGGCGCTTGCGACAGGGCAGTGTCCGATCTCGTAGGAGACGGGGCTTGCGATGATCGGCGCACCACTTGGAGCGCGCGGTCCGTGCACGCCCGAACCTGCGAGGGGTAGGAGCTTGCAAGTCGGACACGAGGGTTGCCAGTAGGTCCGACGGAGAGGTGGTGACGAGATGGTTCGCGAGAAGCTGATCAGGACCGACGAGGAGTGGCGCGCGCTGCTCGAGCCCGAGGCTTTCCGCGTGCTGCGTCGCGCGGGCACCGAACCCGCGTTCTCCGGAGCGCTCACCGATGTCGAGACGCCGGGGGAGTACCGGTGTGCTGGTTGCGGCGCACTGCTGTTCACGTCCGAGACGAAGTTCCACTCCGGTTGCGGCTGGCCGAGCTTCTTCGCTCCGGTCGACCGGGACGCCGTGACGGAGCACCGGGATCGCAGCTTCGGCATGGAGCGGACCGAAGTAAGGTGTGCGGTCTGCGACGGGCACCTGGGTCACGTATTCACGGATGGGCCGCCGCCCACAGGGCTGCGCTACTGCATCAACTCTGTGGCTCTTAGGTTCGCCGAGCGCCCGGCCTCTTGAGATTAGCCGATACAAAGATTAGTTGTTAGTATAAGCTAAACAATGGGAATGTGAGGAGTAGAGTCAGACTCGGTAAGAGAAAGGAGGCGAGCAGCCATGAAGACTTCAGCCAAGAAGTTGAGCATGACCGCGAGCCTTTGCCCGTGTTGCGGTGTTCGTGCTGGCCCTGACGCTGGCACTGGCCGTTCCGAGTAGCGCCTTCGCTGCCACGGTGAGTCTGCACGGGCCGCACGTAGGCGTATCGAGCGAATCGTTCAACAACGAGTCAGACGACGGCGGCCTGTCGGCCGCAGTGGTCTGGCACTTCGTCCTCAACGGTTTGGACCCCGGCACTCCCGCCGGAGAGATAACCGTGAACTTCGCAGGAGCTGGGACCAAGACGGCCACCGGGCGCGTCGTCGGGAATGGATCGACCCAGCACTTCTACGTCGGGACTTCCGCGCACGACACGCTCCTCGGTGCGACGGCCGTCGTCGACTCCGAGTCGTTCGGCCGGCTCGTCCTGAGCCACGTGTCCTACACCGTGGTGCAGCCGCCGGTTGACCCGCCGGTCGATCCGCCCGTGGACCCGCCCGTGGACCCGCCCGTGGACCCGCCGGTCGATCCGCCCAGCGGACCTGAGACCCCGCCCGTCGATCCTCCGAGCGGACCTGAGAACCCGCCCGTCGATCCTCCGAGCGGACCTGAGGTCCCGCCGGTCGATCCGCCCACCGGCCCCGAGCCGCAGCCGCTCCCTGAAGAGCCGGCCCCGGTCGAGCCCGAGCCCGAGCCTGAACCGCAGCCGCTCCCTGAAGAGCCGGCCCCGGTCGAGCCAGATCCCGAGCCGCAGCCGCTCCCTGAAGAGCCTCTGCCTGTTGAGGAACCTGCCGAGGAAGCTTTCCTCCCGTTCACCGAGACCGGTAAGCGGACGATCGAAGAGGAGTTCCTGCCCTACACCGGAGCGGATCCGTTCGTGATGAGCGTGATCGCGGCACTCGCTGCGATGGCGGCAGTCGGGTCGACCGCGCACACGCGCCGCGTCCGGCGTGCGAGGGACTCGCTCGGGTAGCACTGCACTACATGGTGTGACCGGAAGCCGTCCGCAAGGGCGGCTTCCTTGCTGCTCGGACTCCCCTGTCGTGCGAGAACGGCACGATGGTTGCATAATGAGCGGCATGTCGAGGGTTCATGCACATAGGAGCGCTCTGCTCGTGGCGGCGGTAGCGTTAGCGCTCGTCGCGATCGTGATGCCTACGTGCCGCATGGTAGGTTGCGCTATGGAGATGGGCAGCGTGGCTCCGTGGGGCGTGCAGGACGTCGCCGGCTTGTTCTCGGACTGTGGCGGCGAGTACGTTACGAGCACCGCCCCGTTCGCCATAGTCCCGGCGGGCGCCGATGCGCTCCTTGTGTCTTTGTTCGCAGTCGCCTTCGCAGCTGTGGCCGGCATGGTCCAGCTCTCCGCATCGAGGTCGGCCGCCTTCGTCGTCGCGCGGCCACCCGAGCCTCCTGAGCCACCTCTGGGGGCACGACTCAGGTTGTGAGACCTCCTCGAACGCCGTCCGGGTCCGATCGACCGGGGCGGCCTGACTCGGCGTGCCCTCTCGGGTCCGCCGATCCGTCAGCAGTCGATCGAGGAGAGAGTCGTGTCACTATCGTTCATCGCATCGATGTTCGCGCTGGGGTTGGCAACAAGCCTGCACTGCGTGTCCATGTGCGGGCCACTCGTGCTCACCTACGCGGTCAAAGGTGAGGAGTGCGGTCCGTGGTACCGCAGACTGGCGCCGAACGTCGCATACCAGGGCGCCAAGGTCGCAAGCTACATGCTCGTAGGACTCATGCTGGGCGCCGTCGGTTCGGCCGTCGACATCGACGCGTTCCGTCCTTGGGTCATGTATCTCGCGGGCGCCTTCATGATCGTGCTCGGCCTAGGTATGACCGGCAAGGTCCGGTGGGCAGCACGCTTCACCCCGAAACCGCCCCGCTTCCTTGTCAGCGCACTCGGGAAGCTTCGCCGCAGGGCGTCCGCAGACGTCCGGGCCGGTGAGGCTTCGCTCGGCACCCCTGTCATGTTCGGCCTGATGACGGGTCTGCTCCCGTGCGGTCCGCTCATGGCCGCACAGGTTTCGGCGGCGACGTCGGGCAGCGCCGTCCTCGGCGCGGCCGGCATGGCCGCTTTCGCCGTCGGGACCGCTCCGCTCATGGTCGCCTTCGGCACCGCCGGCTCACTCATCCCGCGGGCGTGGAAGGAGCGAATGATGCTCGTGCTCGCCGCCGGTGTGATCGTCCTCGGCCTGGCCTTCATCAACAGGGGCCTGATGCTCACCGGGGCCCCCGTCAACTTCAACACCGTCCGCACTGCGGTAATCGGCGGTACGCCGGCGGGATCCGCTCAGTACCAGACCGGCGCCGACGGTGTCGTCGAGGTGCCGCTCGTCATCGAGAACACACGGTTCGTGCCGCAGACGGTGCGCATCCCGGCAGACACGCCGGTCCGTCTGCTGGTCGATCGCCGCGAAGCGAATGCATGTTCCGACCAAGTCGCGTTACCGCAGCTCGGCGTGCTTGTCGATGTCGCGCCGTTCGCCGTGACGCCGATCGAGCTGCCCGCCACGAAAGCCGGCAGTTACACGCTCACGTGCGGCATGGGCATGATGGCAGGGCAGCTCGTCGTCGGCGAAGACGCCGGTCGCGCTTCGTCTCCGTTCGCGTGGCTGCTTGTCGCGGTCGTCGCAGCGGGAGGCGCATTCTGGGTAGCCAGGCAACGTGACGCGCGAATCACGACGACACAGGATGCGTCAGCCCGCGGGGCGGCTGCAGGCGGCGACGTGCACGCGTCCAACGCCTCCGGACTCTTCGGTTTCAGGCCGCTCGAACTCGTCATCATCGCTGCGGCCGTCGTGGCGGCAGTCATCGCCGGTCTGTCGCTCGGCGGTGCGCTCAACTGACCCTCGTACTCCAAGGAGATCACAGACATGACCACTCGAACCACCATCCTAGGCTCCGCGGGCGTCTCTTCAGTCGCCGTTCGCTATGCGGTCGTCGCGACGCTCGTCGCCGGCGCCTTCTTCGGCGCGTACCGATTCGCCAGCGCTCGCTCCAACCAGTCCCCTGACGGCGGCGCACCCTTCGTTCCCGCCTCCATCGGTCAGAACGTCGGCGGAGACGCATCGGTTCCGGCCACGCCCGGATGCGCCTGTTGCGGCAGTGCCGCTCCGACCGAGAACGGCGTCACCGGGGAGCTCGTTGAGGGCGTCGGGAAGGTCGCCGGCGGGGTCCAGCGCATCGATGTCGACCTGTCCAAGGGCTACTACGACCCTAACGTCATCGTGCTAGAGGCCGGTGTGCCAGCCGAGATCACGTTCGGCCGATCTGCCGGGTGCACCGCGCAAGTCATGAGCAAGGACCTCGGCTTCTTCGAGGACCTTTCCACAGGTCCGGCCACCGTCGAACTTCCCGCTCTAGACGCTGGAGAGTATGCGTTCTCGTGCGGCATGGAGATGGTCTTCGGCAAGATCTTGGTGAGGTAGGAACAACCATGGCGACATACGATGTTCTCGGGCACAGGGGCAGTCCTGGGCCAGCCAGCGCGTCATGCGCACCAGCAGGAGATGGAGGCTGCCGTGTCTACTGACAGAACCCAGAATGCGTCGACGGCCGCGTCGCCTGAGGCTCCAGGACTCGAGGAGCTCACGTTCGCGGTGGGCGGCATGACCTGCGCGAGCTGCTCGGCGCTCATCGAGAAGGCGCTGCCCGAGACCGACGGCGTGGTGAGTGCGAGCGTCAACCTCGCGACAGAGAAGCTCGTGGCCCGTTTCGACCCCTCGAAGGTCGACGCCGCCGCGATCGCTGCGGCGGTCTCGAAGTTGGGCTACACCGCCACCCCGCTGGGGACGGCGCCCAAGTCGCACGAGACGGCGGCGCAGCCGCGCGAGGCGCGCGCGACCGGCCGCGTCACCCTGTCGCTCATCGGCATGCACTGCGCGAGCTGCTCGACGCTCATCGAGAAGTCGCTGCAGGGCACCGAAGGCGTCTCTTCGGCCGCCGTGAACCTCGCGACCGAGACCGGCACCATCGAGTTCGACCCCGCGGTCGTGGGCGTCGACGAGCTGATCAGCACCGTGAAGGCGGCCGGGTACGACGCCGTCGTCAAGGTGGACGCCGCGCCGTCCGCAGCCGGCGAGGACGTGGCCGCGAGCGCTCACGCCCGTCAGTATGCGCACGACAAGCGCATGTTCATCATCTCGGCGGCGCTCTCGTTCCCGCTCGTGGCCCTGATGATCCCCGCGGTCATGGACACGGTGCCGCTGGCCATCGCCACGTGGCTCGCCGCCACGTTCGGCGGCGCGTGGGACCCGCACATGGTCGAGAAGTACATCGGCTTCATCCTCGCCACCCCCGTCCAGTTCTGGATCGGCGCGCGCTTCTACCGCGGCATGTGGGGGGCGCTCAAGCAGCGCACCGGCAACATGGACACGCTGATCGCGGTGGGCACCTCGGCGGCGTACTTCTACTCGCTCGCCGCCACATTCGTGCCCACGCTCTACATGGAGCCCGTCTTCTACGAGACGAGCGCGCTGCTCATCACCTTCGTGATCCTGGGCAAGCTCCTCGAGTCGCGGGCGAAGGGCCGCACCGGAGATGCCATCAAGAAGCTCATGGGGCTGGCCGCCAAGACCGCGCGCGTCGTGCGCGGAGGCGAGGAGATCGACATCCCTGTCGAGGAGGTCGTCGTCGGCGATGTGGTCGTCGTGCGTCCTGGCGAGAAGATCCCCGTGGACGGCATCGTCGTCGACGGCACCTCCGCCGTCGACGAGTCGATGCTGACAGGTGAGTCGATGCCCGTCGAGAAGGCCATCGGCGATACCGTCATCGGCGCGACGATCAACAAACTCGGCAGCTTCCGCTTCCGTGCGACCAAGGTCGGCGCGGACACGGCGCTCGCCCAGATCGTGCGTCTCGTGGAGGATGCGCAGGGCTCGAAAGCTCCGGTGCAGCGCTTCGCCGACCGCATCAGTGCGGTCTTCGTGCCTGTAGTGCTCGGAGCCGCGCTCGTGACGTTCCTCGTCTGGTTGTTCGTGGTGCCGCGCTTCGTGGACCCTGACTTCTACACGATGATGACGCCGTTCGTCAGGGCGCTTCTCGCCGGCACGTCGGTGGTCGTCATAGCCTGCCCTTGCGCGCTGGGACTGGCCACGCCGACGGCGATCATGGTCGGCACCGGCAAAGGCGCCGAGAATGGAATCCTCATAAAGAGCGGCGAGGCGCTGGAGACGGCGTACCGCATCAACGCCATCGTCTTCGACAAGACCGGCACGCTCACCAAGGGCACGCCCGAGGTCACCGACATCGAGCTCGTCGAGGGCCACGACGTGACCCGCACGTTCACCTTCGCCGCCGCGCTGGAGCGCAACTCCGAGCACCCGCTCGCCGAGGCTGTGATGGCGCGCGCGAAGGCCGACGGCATCGACGTGCCCGCGGTCGAGGACTTCGAGGCCGTCCCCGGCCACGGTGTCACCGGCACGGTGAACGGGATGCGGGTCGCGTTCGGCAACCGCAAGCTGATGATCCGCGAGGGCATCGACGTGCTCACGCACGACGACCGCATCCACGCGCTCGAGAGCGAGGGCAAGACCGTCATGCTCGTGGGCGTGAACGGCTCGAAGCTCGCCGGCCTCATCGCGGTGGCCGACACCCTCAAAAAGAACTCCGCCGAGGCGGTCTCGCGCCTGGGCGCGATGGGCGTCGATGTCTACATGATCACCGGTGACAACCGGCGCACCGCCGAGGCGATCGCCGCGCAGGTGGGCATCCCAGCCGACCGCGTGCTCGCCGAGGTCCTGCCGGAGCACAAGGCCGAGGAGGTCTCGAAGCTCCAGGCGGCTGGGCGTATCGTCGCGATGGTGGGGGACGGCATCAACGACACGCCGGCGCTGGCGCAGGCCGACGTGGGTATCGCCATGGGAGCCGGCACCGACGTCGCGATGGAGACCGGCGGCATCGTGCTGATGAAGAACGACCTGCGCGACGTCGTCACCGCCATCGAGCTCTCGCGCGCGACCATCAGGAAGATCCACCAGAACTTCTTCTGGGCGCTGGGCTACAACACGCTGGGCATCCCGGTCGCCGCTCTGGGTCTGCTTCGGCCCGAGCTCGCCGGCGCGGCCATGGCGCTCTCGAGCGTCAGCGTCGTGACGAGCTCGCTGTTGCTCCGCCGGTTCACGCCGAGCCTCGCCAAGAAGGCAGCGTGAGCCCCATGCACTCTCCCACTCAGACGAAAGGCATGAACATGAACCGCAGGATCACACTCGCGATGCTCGCAGGGCTGCTCGCCGTGGCGCTCTTCGCGACCGGATGCGTGTCCAACCCCGCCGAAGCCGAGAAGAGCGACGACCCCGAGGTCTGGGGCTACGTGGCCGACGCGGACTCCGCGCAGCTCGAGGTCGAAACCGGGCAGGTGGGCGTCACGGAGCTCGTGGTGTCGCGTGTGCTCTCACCCGGAGACGCCTGGGTCGTGGTGCACCTCGACGACAACGGCAAGCCGGGCATGCGCGTGGGGCTCGAGCCTATACGTAAGGGTGAGAGCCGTGACGTGAAGGTCAAGCTCGACGAGGTGGGCACCGAGAAGGTCATCGTCGCCATCCACGCCGACCGCGGGAAGAAAGGCGAGTTCGATTTCGACATGATGGCGCCCACCATGAGCCCGGACCGCCCGTATTTCGTGGACGGAGAGGAGCTCGCCAAGGTAGTCAGCGTGCGCGAGTTCGGCGTCCAGACTCCGGCCGGAAGCGCCGAGGTCGTCGTAGCGGACCAGCCCGGAGCACGCGAGGAGCTGCTCATCGAGCGGGCGCTTTCGCCCGGGGACGCATGGGTCGTCGTGCACCTCGATGATGACGGTGCCCCCGGCACGCGGGTGGGCCTGCAGCGCATCCCGGCCGGCGACAACCGTGACGTCGCGGTCCGCCTTGATCCGCTGCCGCTGACCGAGCGCCTCTTCGTGGCGATCCACGCTGACCGCGGAGAGCCCGGCGTCTTCGAGTTCGACATGATGAACAAGGTCAACAGCCCCGACCAGCCGTACTTCGTCGGTGAGGCCGAGGTCGCCGCGTCCGTGAAGGTGCAGTGATCGGGGGCGGTCTTGCTGGCCGGTCTTGCTGCGCCTGTCCGGCTCGAGCAGACGAATCATGATGACGAGGAGTCCGTCAGCTTACGGACTCCTCGTCTGTTTCGGGCATGAACCACGTCATGGGTTCGTGGTACCGTAGGGATCGCGATGCGGGTTCTTGTTGTCGGGGCAGCGGGCCGGACGGGCAGACTGGTCGTCGAGCGGGCGCTGAGGCACGGGCATGACGTCCGGGCCTTCACGCGGGCGTCTCCGCTCGACGTGACCCACGACCGCCTCGAGACCGTATCGGGCGACGTGTTGCGCTTCGAGGATGTCGAGCCGGCCGCCGCAGGGGTCGACGCGGTGGTCTTCGCGGCCGGATCGGGCGGGGGGCGCGAGATCACCGTGTACTCGCAGGGCATCGCGAATGTCCTCCACGCGATGGCGGCGCGCCGTGTGGACAAGCTCGTCGCGATCAGTGCTGCGGGTGCGTTCGCTCGCAAGGACCCCCGAATCTCGCTCGGGTTCCGACTCATGATCTCGACGGTACTCAAGCCGGTCTACGACGACATGGAGCGCATGGAGCAGCGGATCGCCGCTTCAGGCGTCGACTGGACGATCATACGCCCTGCCGGGCTTACCGATGGGCCCCTGACCGGCAGGTATCGCTTGTCGCGCGACGGCTCTCTTCTGCCCGGGGCACACAGGATCTCGCGTGCGGACGTCGCAGCGCTCGTGTTGAAGGCTGTCGAGACGGACGTCTACTCACGGCAGACCTTGCTGATCGCTGACTGAGCCTGCGCTCAGTTGCGAGGGCCGGGCAGCCGTGCCACAGCTCCGGCGGCGTGGGTACGCAGTGTGGTCAACACCGCTTCGATGCCTTGTGCGCCTCCCGACCCTCGGCGGACGGCGGCCCAGACGGCCCTGTTGAGGTCGAGGTCGGCGACCTTCCTGATGGCTACGCCAGGGATGTCGTACACGAGTGCGAGCGGCGGCACGAGCGCGACGCCGAGTCCCGCGTCCACCGCTGCGAGGATGACGTCGATGTCCATCGAATGGAGATCGGTCCGGGGCTCGAATCCGGCCCGCCGCGCGGCGGAGCGCACGAACTCGAGCATCGAGGTGGAGTCCCGGCCTACGATCCAATCGGCGTCCGCGAGTGACGCCAGCGCGACCGGCTCGCCCGTCGCGGCGGCGGGGTGTGCTGCGGGCAGCGCGAGGTACACGGGCTCGGAGAACAGCTGCTCTCGTTCCACGCCCTCGTCTTCGAGGGTGGGCAATGTGTCCCACTCGTACGTCAGCGCGACGTCGACTTCGCGGGCCTTGAGAGCGGGAATCGCTTCCTCAGGCTCGAGGTCGACCATGGAGATCCGAAGATTGGGATGGGCGTCGCGGAGTTCGAGCAACGCCGGGATCAGGACCGTTCGCGCCGCGCTGGGGAAAGCTGATACGCGCACGTGGCCGACGATCCCTTGCGAAGCGACGGCGAGGTCGGCCTCGGCCTTCTCCAGCGCAGCGAGGACGTGTTCGGTGTTGTGCACCAAGCGTATGCCTGCGTCGGTCAAGCGTACGCCGCGCCCATGGCGTTCGAGCAGCGCCACACCGGCTTCGCGTTCCAACACGGCCATCTGCTGTGATACGGCAGAGGGGGTCATGAAGAGAGACTCGGCGGCGGCCGCCAAGGTGCCGCGTGCGGCGACTTCCCTGAGGATCCTGAGCCGGTTCACGTTGAGCATACGTAAGATGATCTTACGCCAAAGCTAAGAAAGCGACAATGGAACTATATATGAGCATCTCCGATACTGGGAGCGAGGCCGGATTCCTCATGAGTGTCCCGCACCGGTCTCAGAAGGAGGCGACGATGTCCGACAGTCTCAGCGCAGGAGCCGTGTACTACGGCCGAGCGGCGCTGCTCGTCATCGGCGCGATCGCGCTCACGGCCATCGCCACAATGCTCTAGTCCGCTGCGGCTCCCGTGCGCCGCAGCGGCATCGCTCGACCGCGGCTGTCCGTCTCGCGCTGCCCTGTGCTTGCACGGGGCATCGCGAGACGTCAGGGTGCGTCGTCGCCTTGCTGCTCTCGGTCGCTGTGCGTGGAGCCGCGCTCTGCCCCGACAGACCCTCGCATCACCGTTGACAAGCCAGGCGCAACGCGCGAAGTATGAGGCGCGACAGGTGCGAAGCCGACGGTGACGAAGCCGACGGTGACAAGCGCGGCAGTGGCGTAGCGCCACGGACGGCGAGGCGAGGAGGCGCGGGTTGGTCGAGCGAGCGCGGGTGGGCATGCCGCGTCCTGCTTTGCTCAGGCGTGGTGAATCGGTCGACCCGGTCTTCTGGATCGCGTTCGCCGTGTCTACGCTCTTCGTCGTCGCGCAGATCGCGTTCGCGGCGGCGTACGTGCCGGTGATGCTCTTCGCGTACAACAAAGCCGGTCTCGAACTGCCGTGGCTGCTCCAAGTCGCCGATGCGCTTGGGCCGCTCGGCATCATCGTCGCGCTCGCGCTGCTCGACGCGCTCGTCTTCGCCGTGTTCGGATGGGCTTCGAAGCGCTACTGGCTGGGCCTGCTGTTCGTGCCGCCACTGCTGTACTTGTTGGTGGCATTCGTGTTGTTCGCAGCGGGCTTCTCAGGCGCCGAGGCCATCTTCTTTCGCTGATGCCGGTTCACTTCTTCACTTCAGCGCAGTAGAGTGGTGGGGCGCTCACGGGTGCGCCGGACCGTCCTGCCCGTCTGTTTCTCTGGAAGGGATTCGCGTCATGCTGTCAATCGCTCTGCCGAAAGGCTCGCTCGAGGAACAGACCCTGCTCCTGTTCAGCCAGGCCGACATCGCGATCAAGAAGTCGAGTCGAGAGTACAACCCGACATGCGAGGACCCTCGCATCGAGCGCGTCAAGATCCTGAGGCCGCAGGAGATCCCTCTCTACGTCGAGCAAGGCTACTTCGACCTCGGCATCACAGGGCACGACTGGGTGCGTGAAAGCGGCGCAGATGTCGTGGAGGTCGCCGAGCTGCCGTATGCCAAGACCGGGACAGGCTTCGTCAAGATGGTGCTCGCGGTGCCGCAGGAGTCGCCGATCTCGAGCGCGCGCGACATCCCTCCCGGAAGCCGTATCACGACCGAGTTCCCGAAAGTGACGAAGGCGTTCTTCGACGAGCTCGGCATCGATGTCGAGGTGCACTTCAGCTATGGGGCCACAGAAGCCAAGGTGCCCGAGATGATGGACGCCCTCGTGGACCTCACCGAGACGGGGTCGACCCTGCGCCGCAATGGCCTCAAGATCGTCGATGTCATCCTCACGTCAACGACTCGTCTGGTCGCCAACCACTCAGCGTGGGACGACCCGGAGAAGCGCCGCGAGATCCTGGAGGTCCGCACGCTCCTGCTCGGGGTCATCGAGGCCCGGGGCAGAGTGCTGCTCTCGCTCAATGTGGCCCATGAGAAACTCGAAGACGTCATCGCCGTTCTGCCGGCGATGAAGCGCCCCACGGTCAACAAGCTGTACGGGTCGGATGACTACGAGGTCACGACGGTCGCAGACAAGTGCGAAGTGAACGTTTTGATACCTCGTCTGAAGGCCGCCGGGGCCGAGGACATCCTGGAGCTGCCGATCAGCAAGATCGTGCGCTGACGGCGTATCGGTGCGAACAGGTCTGTGCCTGGCACGATGACGAGCCCCGCGCGAGGCGCCGCGCGTGTCCTCCATGATCGCGTCACACCGTCTACGCTCCCACACGATAGACTTGAGATCTACAAGGAGCGTGGTGATGCGCAAGACGGGTTGGTGCCGCGAATGCGGCGAATGGATCGAGACCGAGCCGGACGGCTCATGTCCGCAGGGGCATGCCGCCGAGTGTGTCGAGGCCGTGCATTCATCCGGCCCCGCCTCCCTGGCTTCACAGGGTGTCGGGGTGGGCGAGATGCCCGCTTCGTTCGAGCGCTTCGGCTGGGGCGCCTACTTCCTCATGCCGATATGGGGCGTCGTCTACGGTTCCACCGCTGTACTGGGGTGGTGGTTGCTCAGCCTGCTTGCGACCCTTCTCGTCGCGACGGTCGCTTCGGGTGCCTCACAGCCAGCCGCTCTCGCAGCGGTGTCGTCCGTCTCGTCTGTGGTCCAGATCGCGATCCACCTCTGGGTCGGCATGAACGCCTACCGCTGGTTGTGGAAGCGCGAGCAACTGCGTCTGTCAGTCGTACCGGGCGCGACGCCACGCTTCACGGTGTCGGCGTTCATGGCCAAACAGGTACGCTGGCTCATCGCGGGCGCCGTGCTCACCGTGCTCTCTGTGATCGGTCTGGCGCTGCTCATGTCCGAGGACCCGAACGCGGCGGCCACGCGAGAGCAGCTCGGCATCACCCAGGCCGAGATCATGACCGCGGCGATCTGGACGCTGGCCGAGGTCGGGTTCGCCGTATGGCTTGCGAGCCGGATGCGACGGGGCGTGACGGACGGGGACGAGCCTCCATCCTCGGTGTGAGACGGGGGCTCCGCCGTGAGATCGACGGACACACTCACCATCGCAGCGGGGGTCGAGATGCCCCGGCTGGGCTTCGGGACGTACAAAGCGAGGCCCGGCGAGGTCGAGGGTGCGATCGAGACGGCCCTTCGCGCTGGGTACCGCAGCATCGACACCGCCTCGCTCTACGGCAACGAAGAGGGCGTGGGCACGGGGATGCGTGCGAGCGGCGTCGCACGGGAGGAGGTCTTCGTAGCCACGAAGGTCTGGAACGACGAGCAGGGCTACGAGGAGACGCGCGCTGCGTGCCTACGCTCCTTGGAGCGTCTTGGGCTCGACTGGATCGACCTGTACCTCGTTCACTGGCCCGTGAAGAAGCACCTGGAGGGCACGTGGCGAGCGATGGAGTCGTTGCTTGCAGATGGCCTCGCTCGTTCGATCGGTGTGTGCAACTTCCTCCCTCGCCAGCTCGACGCGCTGCTCGCCATCGCCGAGGTTCCGCCTTCGGTCGACCAGGTCGAGTTCCACCCGTGGCTGCAACAGCCAGACCTCCAAGCCTACCTTTCAGTGAATGGCATCGCTCTCGAGGCATGGGCGCCGCTCATGAAGGGGCGGGTCGGCGAGGAGCCGGCGCTTGCGGCTGTCGCACAGCGTCACGGCGTCACGCCGGCTCAGGCCGCCATCCGGTGGACCCTGCAGCTCGGTCACATCGCGATTCCGAAGTCGGTGCATCCGGAGCGCATCACGGAGAACTTCGACGTGTTCGGCTTCGAACTCGACGACGATGACATGCTCATGATCGAGAGCGCTGACCGCGGCCAGCGCCTCGGCCCAGACCCGTATGTGTACGCGTGGGAGTGAGCGCTAGTAGTTCTCGCACCACAGCTCGTAGTAGGACTGCGGGTGATTGCACGCCGGACAGAGCTCCGGAGCGGCGGGGCCCTCGTGCACGTACCCGCAGTTGCGGCACTTCCAGCGCACGGGCGTCTCTCGCGCGAAGACCCTGCGGTTCTCCACGTTCTCGAGCAGCTTGCGGTACCGCCTCTCGTGCCAGCTCTCGACCTCGGCGATCTCACGGAAGGACGTGGCTATGGCGGGAAACCCTTCCTCGTCGGCCACGTCGGCGAACGTCGGGTAGAGCTCGCTCCACTCCTCCTTCTCGCCATTGGCGGCCGCAAGCAGGTTCTCCGCAGTAGTGCCGATGACACCGGCAGGGTACATCGCCGTTATCTCGACCGGGCCGCCTTCGAGGTACTTGAAGAAGACCTTCGCGTGCTCCTTCTCGTTGTCGGCGGTCTCGGTGAACAGCGCGCTGATCTGTTCGAAGCCCTCCTTCTTGGCTTGGCTCGCGAAGTAGTTGTAGCGCATGCGGGCTTGGCTCTCCCCGGCGAACGCCTTGAGCAGGTTCTGTTCGGTGCGGGTTCCCTTGATACTGGGCATGGGTGCTCCCTTCGGTGCGTTGGAAACGGTGAGTAGGTGATACCCGAACAGAGGGCACGGTACGCACGAAATCCGCTCGCACGTGGTCGACACCAGCCGGATGCGAATCAGCGAGGGTGCTGACTCAGGATTCCTGTCTGCGCTCGCGCGCCAACAGTGCTCTCTTGCGATCCGCTCCCCAGCGGTACCCGCCGAGCGAGCCGTCCGCTGCGACCACGCGGTGACACGGTATCACCACGGCCAGCGGGTTGGCGCCGCACGCCTGTGCGACGGCACGTGCAGCCGTGGGTCTGCCGATGAGCCGCGCGAGCTCGCCGTAGGTCACGGTCTGACCAGGCATCACGCCCAGGAGGGCCTCCCAGACGCGGCGCTGGAACGCGGTCCCGCGCACGTCGAGCGGTACGGCGAGTCCGTGTGAGGGGTCATCGATCAGCCCGGCGACCGCGCCTACCGTCACCGAATCCTCGTCCTTGCAGGGGGCGACTTCCGCTCCGGCGAAGCGCAGTTCGAGATCGGCAAGCAGAGAGCTGTCGTCATCGCCGAGAGCGACGAAGCAGACGCCGCGGCGGCTCAGACCGATGACGGCGCGACCAGCACAGGTGTCGGCGAAGGCGTAGCGGACGGTATCGCCGGTCGTATCCTGTCGCTTGGCGGCGGATGTCGGGCTCATACGACTCATGGCGACGAGTCTAGCGCGCCGTGCGTCGCAACGGAACGGATGCCGTGTGTGCTCGCCGTCACAGAGCAACGTCGAGCTCACGACTCTCTTACACGTGTGCAACCACATTCGGCGGTCGGCGTGTTTCCATTTGCATGCCTGCCCCGGATTGCTGACGGACTGGCGACCTCGAACGACTTGGAGATGCGTGAAAGGGCAGCTTGCGTTGGGCACCCTCTACGAACTGTGCGCCCGGGCGACCGAGCAGCTCGAAGCCAGGTACGGGTCAGACCCGATAGGTCTTGTGCGAGCGAAAGGCGAGCTCGCCGCAAAAGCGGGGTTCCTCGTGACCTTGGTGGCTCCGAACGACGTTGATGACCAACAGAAGCGCGAGCGTCTCGTCGTCGCCGCCCGGGAGATGGGTATCCAGCTGTGACCACCACAGAGAAGCATGTCCGTACGACGGTGCGGACACGCATCGTCCTCGCCATGAGCGTCGTGGTGCTGTCGAACCTCGTCACAGGCGGCTTCGCATCCTACGAGTATGCGAGAGCGGCGGAGTCGGCGGCAGAGGCGGCCGCGGCCCAGGCACGGGCAGGCCTCCTCGCGCACGTGGGTCTGCGCCTGACGGAGTTCTTCTCAGAGGCGAGCGAGCTCGCGCTGGGCATGAAGGCGGCGACGCGCTCGGAGGAGATATCCACCGAGTACGGCGACCTCATCGGCGCCGACGAGAGCGTCTCGATGGCTCTCGAACGCCTCAAGGGCAGTCTCGCTCCCAACGAGTACGAGGCGGTGTCGGCTGCGTGGGGCGGGTTGCGCATCGAGGTCGTGCGCTGGATCAACACCGAGGCGCTCTCGGGCGGCACGCCCATACGCATCAGGCGCATGGGCGATGGGCGGTTCCGGGCGAGTGTCGAAACGGAGCTGTACTCGGAGCCTGGCGTGTCACCCTCGGAGATGCGACGGTCTGTCTATGTCGAAGAGGAGGCGCTGCGAGATGGGTTGTTGAGGCGCCTCTCGCGTGACGCGGAGGCCGATGCCGAAGCGGCGGAGACCGCCGCGAAGCGGGCGACGCAGATCGCGCAGAGCGCGGTGCTCGGCTCGGTGGGCGGCGCGCTTGGGTTGGCGATCGCCGTGAGTGCGTGGCTGTACGGCACCATCGCGACACCGCTCGCTCGTGCGAAGCTCTTCTCGGACGCGGTCGCAGCTGGGGAGCTCGACGCCAGTATCACCCACCGGAGCGGTGATGAGATCGGGGCGCTCACGCACTCCGTCGAACGCATGAGGGATGCGGTCGTCCAGCGTCTCGACAACATCCGCGAGCTGGCGGGCGTGGTGCTCGTGCTCACCGAGCGCACGGAGGACGCCCTCTCGGCTGCTGAAGAGGCCGCCAGAGAAGGATCCGCAGCGCGAGCCGGGGAACTCATCGGCGAGGCCCGGACCACGACCGGCTCGTTGAAAGGGCTCGCGACGAGCATGCTCGAGGCGTAGGGCCCTGAAGGCCTGGCGGAGTCCTCGACTCGGGCACAACGCTTCGCGCCGAGGGAGGGGTGGTCAGCATGCGCTTGCAGCCGGTGACCGGATGTGCGGCGCGGCGGCAGCGTGCGTGGTACCCTTCACACTCGCGGGCGCCCGTCTGGTCCGCGTACGAGACTTCCCTGGATTCCCGGAGCTGACGAGCGCATGCGCGCGAACGACATCCGCAACATCGCCATCATCGCCCACGTCGACCACGGCAAGACGACGCTCGTCGACCGGCTGCTGCACGCAACGCACGTCTTCCGCGACAACCAGCAGGTCGCCGAGCGCGTGCTCGACTCCAATGACCAGGAGCGCGAGCGGGGTATCACGATACTCGCGAAGAACATCTCGATCCGGCACCGGGGCGTCAAGATCAACGTGATCGACACGCCGGGCCACGCGGACTTCGGCGGCGAGGTCGAGCGTGTGCTCAAGATGGCCGACGGCTGCCTGCTCATCGTCGACGCCTTCGAAGGCGCGATGCCTCAGACGCGCTTCGTGCTGCGCCACGCGCTCGAGCATGGCTTGAAGCCGATCGTCGTCGTGAACAAGATCGACCGCGACGGCGCCCGCCCCCACGAGGTCATCGACGAGGTCTTCGAGCTCATGCTCGAGCTGGGAGCGGACGACGAACAGCTCGACTTCCCGGTCGTCTACACGAGCGCGGTGAACGGATACGCTCGCCTCGATCCCGACGACGGCAACGCAGACATGTTGCCGCTGCTCGACGCGATCATCGACCACATCCCCGCGCCGGACGTGGACCCGGACGGCCCGGTCGCGATGCAGGTCTGCACGATCGACTACTCCAACTTCGTGGGCCGCATCGGCATAGGCAGGATCTTCTCGGGAACGATGCGCACGGGCGACCGCATCCTCGTCATCAAGAACGATGGCACGCGCTACCAGGCGACCGCCAAGCAGCTCTATACCTTCGAGGCGCTGGGGCGTGTGGAGGCCGCCGAGGTCCACGCCGGCGACATCGTCGCGGTCGTGGGGGTCGACGACGCTGACATCGGTGACATGTTCACCTGTCGCATCGATCCCATCACGCTCGCGCCGATCCACGTCGAGGAGCCCACGATGTCGGTGGTCTTCGAGGCGTCCACGAGTCCGCTGGTGGGTCAGGAGGGCGACATCGTGGGCGGCCGCCAGATCAAGGAGCGCCTGTTCCGCGAGGCGGAGTCCAACATCTCCATGAACATCCGCGAGACCGAGGACAAGACCGGCATGGAGGTCGCGGGCCGCGGCGTGCTGCACCTCTCGGTCCTCATGGAGACGATGCGCCGTGAGGGCTACGAGTTCCAGGTGGGCCGGCCGCGGGTCATCATGAAGACCGACGAACACGGAAACAAGCTCGAGCCGATCGAGCAGGCCGTCGTGGACGTGCCGAGTGAGTACGCGGGCAAGATCATCGAGATCTTCGGCACCGCCGGCGGCGAGATGACCGACATGGTGCAGCGCGACGAGCACGTGCACCTCGAGTTCAGGATCCCGTCGCGCGGTGTGATGGGCCTGCGTACGCGCATCCTGAATGCGAGCCGCGGCGAGGCGACGCTGTTCCACCACTTCAGCGAGTATGGCCCGTACCGCGGTGAGTTGGGCGGCCGCCAGAACGGGTCGCTCATCGCTATGGAGACGGCGAAGTCGGTGGCGTTCGCGCTCGACTCGCTCCAGCAGCGCGGCAAGCTGTTCATCGGACCCGGCGAGATGTGCTATGAGGGCATGATCGTGGGCGAGCACGCGAAGAGCGGCGACCTCGTCGTCAACGTCGCCAAAGCCAAGCAGCTCACGAACATGCGCGCGGCGAGCGCCGACAAGGGCATCATCCTCGCCCCGCCGATCACCTTCACGCTGGAGGAGGCCCTCGAGTACATCGAGGACGATGAGCTCGTCGAGGTGACGCCGAAATCGATCCGTCTGCGCAAGCGGCTGCTGAACGAGAAGGACCGCAAGCGGGCGCGCAACGCGCCGTGACAGACGCCCGGGACTGGGGGGAAGAGATGGCGGCGAGTGAGACAGGCGGGCCCGTCCGGTTGAGTGTCGTCATCCCCGCGCTCAACGAGGCCGAGCGGCTGCCTCGCTTGCTCGACTGCCTCGCCGTGCAGACGCAGCCGCCGTTCGAGGTCATCGTCGCAGACGCCGGCTCGACCGATGAGACGCGTGAGGCGGCCGAGAGTCGTGGCGCTCTGGTGGTCGAGGGGGGACGCCCTGCGGCCGGCCGCAACGCGGGCGCCCGGGTCGCCTCAGGCGATGTCATCCTCTTCATCGATGCCGATGTCGTTCTCGCCGCCGACCTTCTCGAGCGCATGCTCGCCGAGCACGCGGAACGCGGACTAGCTGTGGCCACCGCGCACTTCGAACCCCTCGAACGCGAGCCTCGCAACCTGTTCGCGTGCGACGTCGCGAACCTGTACCTCGATGTGATGCAGTACGTAGTCCCTCATGCGCCCGGCTTCTTCATCCTCGTGCGCAGAGACGTCCACGAGGCGATCGGCGGGTTCGATGAATCGCTTGCGCTCGCCGAGGACCACGACTACGTGTGCAGGGCTGCGAAGCACGGCAAGTTCCGCGTGCTCAGGTGTTGCACCGTGACGACCTCCATGCGGCGCATCGAGAAAGAGGGCCTGCTCAGACTCGCTTTCATGTACCTGTACTGTGAGATCCACGTCGTGGCGGGGCTTCCGGTGCGCGAGGTGCCCTTCGACTACGAGTTCGGCTCCTTCGCGCCTTCGGAGCGGCCGCGCTTGGCGCGTGCCCTGGCGGAGCTCACCGAGAGGATGCGAGCCTTCGCCGACGGGATAGCCGCATTGCCGGGTGATGGCGCAGAGCGGCTCCGCGCTTTGGGCGCACGCGAGCTCGATCTCGAGGCGTTCGACAGGTTGCTCGGAGAGGTGCCGACACTCGAGCTTCGGCAGTTCGAGCGTTACGTACGAGCGAGAACCCGGCTTGCGCGCCGCCGGGGACGCGGCGCGGTTGCGGCGCTCCGGGCAACGACGCGCGCCTTGCTGAGAGGCGCTGGCATGGGAGAGAGCGCCGATACGGACTAGAATAGGCACAAGACACCCGGACGAGGGCGTCCGGAACGTGAAGTGAGGGGGCCGAGGGTATGCGCACGGGCAAGTGGATGGTTCTGGTCGCTGGCCTCGTGGTGGCGGCGATGCTCGTGGGGTGCGGTGGCGGCCCGGAGCCCGCAGCGCAACAGCCCTCGACGGAACAGCCGGAAGCGGGACAGCCCGCCGCCGAGGGCGAGGGCAAGGCCGCACCGGTCGAGGTCGGCACCGCGGTGACGGTCGGCGATTGGACGTTGAAGGCCAAGGAGGTCGAGCGCGATGACTCGGCCGGCGGAGCCAAGGCCGAAGCCGGTCAGGAACTGCTCGTCATCACGTTCGATCTCACGAACAACGGCGCGGCCGACCAAGGCACAGGACCCGCGTACTTCAAGCTGCGCGGTTCGGACGGAATCGAGATCCAGGCCGCACCGACCGGCGAGCCGGAGTACATCTTCAACACGCCGCAGCCGATCAAGGCCGGCGAGACGCGCGAGATCAGGATCGTCTACGCGGTACCGGCCGGAGCGACCGGCTTCCAGTGGACGTTCGAGCCGTTTGTCGAGGGCGGCGCCGAACCGGCGGTCGTCAACATCCCGTAGCCGGCGCCACCCTACTGCCCAAGTAGTCGCAGCACGTCGGAGTAGTCGTCCGTGAGTATGGCGCCATTGCGAGGTCGGCTCCAGCCGAGGGCTTCGAAGGCGGCGAGGTCGCCGTGCCTCGCGACGACGAGCCACCGGGACGCTCGAGCCGCGAAGCGCTCGTGCTCCGACGTGGGCGGGACGTAGGCGCGCGTCAGCGCGTCGAGGCCGGTCGAACGCGCGGTCGCGGCGACGGCGGGTGCCAGGTCGAAGTGGCGGTTCGTCAGCTGGAACACGATCACGCCACCCGGCCTCAGTCTGCCGGCATACGTCCGCAACGCCTCGCGCGTGAGCAGGTGAGCAGGGACGGAGTCCGAGCTGAACGCGTCGAGCAGCAGGACGTCGAAACTCGCGGGCGGCTCGGCGGCAAGCGAGAGGCGCCCGTCTCCGATGACGATGCGCGGTTCGGTGGCGGAGTCACGCAAGTAGGTGAAGTAGCGCGGGTCCATCGCGATACGGGCCACTGCGGGGTCCACCTCGAAGAACGTGAGCCGGTCGACGTCCCGGGCGTAGGCGGTCATCGTGCCGATACCGAGCCCGACCACTCCGATGGAGCCTCCCTGCGGCATGCGTCGCGTGTACTGGTCGAACACGTCTCCGAGCGGTCCGGAGCGCACGAAGTATGACGTCGGCTCGTCGCTGCGATCATCCGTGAACTGCAAGCCGTGCAGCGTCGTGCCGTGGATCTCTTCCCGGGCGCTGCCGTCGCGGGTCTGCCGCACCTCGGTGATGCCGAAGAACGTGCGCACGCGCAGCTCATACGGCGGTGTGATCGCCAGCATGAGCGCGGCGATGGCGAGGGCGCTTGCGATCGTGAGCGAGCGAAGCTCCGGGCTCAGTCCGATGACTTGGAAGCCGATCGCGGCGCACAGTGCGACGAGCGCGAACGCGTCAGCCGACTCGCGTGAGGCGACGAGCAGCAGCACCGCTGCCACGGCGACGTAGGGTGCGAGCCGCACGGCCGTGTCGCGCAGCAGCGCCCTTAGGTCCGGTCGTGTGCGTGGTGTGGCGCGGCCCGGCGCCCAGCCTAGCACCGCCAGACCGGCGATGGTCAGGAGTGGGAACTCATGGACGCCGTTGAAGAGCAGTGGCGCCGCGAGCGCGACGAATGCGGTCGCGACCAGTCCCCCCGCGGAGACCAGCAGGTAGAAGCGGGTGAGGTGTCCTCTGGTCGGCCGTGCGGCGGCGAGACGGCCGTGCAGCGCGACGGCGAGTACTCCGTAGGCGACGAGCATGAGGGGGATGAGGACGAGCGGAGGCCAGCCGATGCGTGCGACGTAGAGGATCCACAGCAGCGTCGCCGCGGCTGGCACGAGGCGCGTGGCGGTGGCTGCCGCCCTCGGGCCGAATCGCGAGAAGGCGACCACGAAGCTTCCCAGGTACAGCGACAGGGGCCCGACCCACAGCAGGGGCGCCGAGACGTGGTCGGTGGTGAGATGAGTGGTCGTCGCCGCAAGTAGACCCGAGGGAACCGCGGCAGCGAGCACCCACCACAGACGCAGGCGGACAGGCGCCGGTGTCGCGTCCCGCACTGACACTGCGGCAGCCCGGGCAGAGCGGTCGCGCATCCGCACAAGGGTCGCCATAGCGAGCAGCGCCGTCAGTGCGACCAGTGCCGCGTCGGCCGCGAGCCGTTGCATCGACAGGGGAACGAGGGGTTCGACGAGGAGCGGGTAGGCGAGCAGGCCGCCCAAGCTCGCAGCGTTCGAAGCGGCGTACAGCCACCAGGGATCCGAGCCGTCCTCGGCGTACCATGCTGACAACAAGGGCGTGGTCGTCGCCATGAGCAGCACGGGAGCTCCCGCGATCCTGGCGAGCGCCGCGAGCACGTCGAGGACGGGTGGCACACCGGCGTGCGGGGTCACTTCTCCTTGCCCGGGAGCGGCGAACGCAGCGATGAGGGCCGCTCCTGCGAGTGCGAGGTGGGTGAGTCCCGCCGTGTTGGGCCCTACTCGCGCTGTCAGCGCGTGGGCGTATGAGTACCCTGCGAAGACGACTGCCGAGAAGAAGCACAGTGCGGTGGTCCACACCGCCGGGGTGCCGCCGAACGTCGGCAGGACGACACGCCCCGCGTACAGCTCGAACGGGAACAGCAGGAACGCCGACAGGCCGATTGCCGCGAGGTACAACGCCGTGCGGCCCGGGTCTTGCGGGTTGGCGTCGACGCGTGAGGCGGGCACGAGGGCTCCTTCTCGGTACTGTTGGTCTGCCCTTCAAGTATGCGGCAATCAAGCGGCGCCCATGCGGAGATGAACCGGGCGTCCATCGGCGAGAGGTTCCCGGGTCTTTCGGGAAGACTGCACGTATGACCATCCGCACCGAGTTCCCCCGTGCGATCCGAGAGATCGAGCACGTCTGGATTCCCCTGTCCGACGGCACGCGGCTCGCCGCGCGCATCTGGCTTCCGGCCGACGCGGAGGCCCACCCGGTTCCCGCTATCCTCGAGTACCTGCCGTACCGGAAGTCAGACGTGAACGCGAGCCAGGATTCGACGCGTCACCCGTACTTCGCCGGCTTCGGCTACGCCGGCGTGCGCGTCGACCTGCGCGGGACCGGTGACTCCGACGGCATCATCTTCGACGAGTACCTCGCGAGAGAGCAGGACGACGCGGCCGAGGTGATCGCGTGGCTCGCCGCGCAGCCGTGGTGCACCGGCGAGGTCGGGATGATCGGCTACTCATGGGGTGGATTCAACGGCCTGCAGGTGGCAGCGCGCCGTCCGCCGGCCTTGAAGGCGGTCGTCACGATGTACTCGACCGACGACCGCTACCGCGACGACTGCCACTACGCGGGCGGGTGCGTGCTCGCGAGCGACATGCTCAAGT
>FWPV01006280.1_pt1 | contig 22886 bp, 18 predicted proteins | sample 2228371 | NCBI WGS metagenome assembly FWPV01 (sample SAMEA103939776, study PRJEB20133) | metagenome | reverse complement strand
GGCGCGATGTCATTCTAGCCGCCGCAGCGGCGCTGTCAAACCGCGCTGACCGGTCTCGTGCAGGCAATCGTGCAGCCATCGGCAACGGACCAGCGCAGCGGGCGTGCTCGTGATTCAGGTCGAACGCTAAGCGGCACGACCGGCGTCTCAGTTGCACCCAAGCACGCTGGCAGCCTTGCTTGTGGACTTGCCCGGTAATGCGCTGACGAGTCCGCACGCGGCAGCGCCGGCGAAACTGCCGCGCAGACCGCAGCCGGCCGCGGCTTTGCAACCGGTACTGCACCCACTACCGGTTCTGCTTTGAGACCTGACCGCGCACCCGCAGCCGCGGCTGGTGGGGGGAGCCACTCCCCCACTGACTTCCGACACCGCAGACGAGACCAGAACCAAAGCCGGTGTTTGATGGTAGTTCATTGGAAAGTGGCAACTTAGGATCGGCGAGCAGAATCATCTTGGGCCGCGCCAAAGAAAGCGGCTTGTCATCCGACAAGCTGCTGTTCTGTGACCACCGTGCGAACCGAAGTCATGGAATCGGACAAGACTTGGCAATCGTCTAAAGTTACAAAATGAACATAGATAGGTTCACGGAGAAGGCTCAGGAAGCATTATCCTCAACTCAAGGCATCGCTCAAAGGTACGAGCACTCGGAGATTGACGCCGAGCATCTGCTTCTTGCCTTGATCGAGCAGCCGGAGGGCTTGGTACCGCAGTTGTTCAAGCGGCTGGGTGCTGAACCGCAGCAGGTCTTTGAGCACGCGCGGGCAGCGCTGGCCGACCGACCAAAAGTGTCGGGCGCAGGTCAGTTGTACATGTCGTCTCGGCTGCAGAAGGTTCTGCAGCACGCCGAGGCAGAAGCGAATCGGTTCAAGGACGAGTTTGTCTCGACCGAACATCTGCTGCTTGGTCTCCTCGACCTGACGGACGGCGCGGTTGCGCGCATAATGAGGCACTTTGGCGTGGACCGGAACAAGGCGCTTGCGGTCCTGAAGGAGCTGCGCGGAACCCAGCGCGTAACCGACCAGGCGGCTGAGGAGCGGTATCAGCCTCTAGAGAAATTCGGCCGCGATGTGACTCAACTGGCGCGTGACGGCAAGCTCGACCCGGTCATCGGTCGAGACGAGGAGATCCGGCGGGTTATTCAAGTGCTCTCCCGGCGGACCAAGAACAATCCGGTGATGATCGGCGAAGCGGGCGTGGGCAAGACCGCGATTGTCGAGGGTCTGGCCCAGCGCATTGTCCGCGGCGACGTACCGGAGAGCCTCAAAGACCGGAGGCTAGTAGCATTGGACATGGGCGCACTGATTGCCGGCGCCAAGTACCGGGGCGAATTTGAGAATCGGCTCAAGGCGGTGCTCAAGGAAGTGGCTTCGTCCGACGGCCGGATTGTACTCTTCATCGACGAACTCCACACGGTCGTGGGTGCGGGCAAAGCCGAAGGCGCGATGGACGCGGGCAATTTGCTGAAACCGATGCTCGCCCGGGGCGAGCTACGCTGTATCGGCGCGACCACACTCGACGAGTACCGTCAGTACATCGAGAAGGATAAGGCGCTGGAACGCCGATTCCAGCCGGTCTTTGTTGACCAGCCGACAGTCGAGGAGACAATATCCATTCTGCGCGGCCTGAAGGAACGCTACGAAGTGCACCACGGGGTACAGATTGCCGATGCCGCTTTGGTCGCGGCCGCGGTTATGTCCAACCGCTATATTTCGGACCGGTTCCTGCCTGACAAGGCGATTGACCTGGTGGATGAGGCCGCGGCCAGGCTGAAGATGGAGATTACCTCGAAGCCGGTCGAGCTCGATGAGGTGGACCGCCGCGTGCTGCAACTGGAGATGGAGCGGCTGTCGCTTCAGCGCGACCGAGATTCGGCAGCGCAGCAACGGCTGAGAGAACTCGAGCAGGAGCTCGCGAGCCTGAAGGAGGAACAGAAGCGGCTGACCGCCCAATGGGAGTCCGAGCGGCGCGAGGTCGAACAGGTCGGCAAGTTGAAAGAAGAGATTGAGCGTGTGACCGCGGAGATTGACCTAGCCAAGCGTAAGTATGACCTGAACCGGGCGGCCGAGCTCGAATACGGCCGACTGGCGGAGTTGAAGAAGCAACTTGCCCGGCTTCAGGAGAAAGACAAGGGCAGCCGGATGCTGCGCGAGATGGTCACCGATGAGGATATTGCTGAAGTGGTGGCCAAATGGACCGGCATCCCGTTGAAAAACCTGATGGAGTCGGAGCGGGACAAGCTGCTGCGCCTTGAGGACGAGATTCACAAGCGGGTCGTTGGTCAGGACGAAGCGGTGACGGCTGTGGCCAATGCCATCCGGCGCGCGCGGGCTGGAATCGGTGACCGCAACCGGCCCATCGGCAGCTTCGTCTTCCTCGGGCCGACCGGAGTCGGCAAGACCGAGCTGGCCCGCACCCTTGCCCGGGTCCTGTTCGACACCGAAGAGGCGATGGTGCGGATTGACATGTCCGAGTACGGCGAGCGACACACGGTCTCGCGCCTCATCGGCGCGCCGCCCGGCTACGTCGGATTTGAAGAAGGGGGCCAGTTGACCGAGGCGGTGAGACGCCGTCCCTATCGCGTGGTCCTGCTCGACGAAATCGAGAAAGCGCACCATGACGTCTTCAACGTTTTGCTGCAGATTCTCGACGACGGCCGCTTGACCGACGGCCACGGCCGTACAGTTGACTTCAAGAACACCATCATCATCATGACCTCGAATCTCGGCACCGAGCTGGCGCGGGGCGGCCGGATTGATCGTCAGGATTTGATGACAACCCTCCGTGCGAAGTTTCGGCCGGAGTTCTTGAACCGGATTGACGAGATTGTCGTCTTCAACCCGCTCTCGCCGGACGACATCCGCAAGATCGCCGGTATTCAACTGGCCCGTGTAAAGGATTTGTTGACAGAGCAGGGAATCGAGCTTATAATAGAACCAGGCGTGGAGGATGTGCTTTCGAAGGAAGGCTTCGACCCTGATTTCGGTGCGCGACCTCTAAAACGTACAATTCAACGCCTGATTGAGAATCCGCTCGCAGAGCTGATACTCAAACAGCGGCCCAAGACCGTGATGTTGTCAGCGGTCGCTGGCAGAATTGCTCTTTCGGCGCGAGGCTAGGCTTCGGGCAGACAATTTGGAGTATGCTATTTGTCGGGAGCGGGTATCCCTCCTTCCCAACCCACCAAAAATAACCCCCTTGTTTCCCCGCTCCCGACGCCATTCTTGATTCGAGGCTAAGACCGGCAGAGAAACGCCCGCTGGAAGTTCCGGCGGGCGTTTTCCTTGGGAACGAGAGGATAGACCAGTCACTCGAACAGTCCAACCTCGGGGATGAACATGTAGACTGGCTCTGGTCTTGGCGCTAGAATGTCGGGCAAACCAAGGAGTCTAAGTGGCCAAATTCATCATCACCCTCAAGCCGATGCCGGCCGAGCAGGTAAGGGCCGCCTGCTTCAAGGTCATCTCGGCTGCTGAAGGAACCGGTCTTGCGATGGACTGGGCGTACGTGGACAACAACACGAACCAGCCAATCTGTTGCTGGGACGCGCCGGACCGCAAGGCGATTGAAGACCTGTTCAGCCGTGCGGGTCAGGACCCGGAGAGCATCCGCGCCGTCACGGTCTATCACGCGCCCGGCGCGTAGCCGCTTCGTTGCGTGCGGGCTGCGCGTAGCAGGCAAGGCTTAGTCGTCTATGTGCCTGCCCGGGCGGCTGCGTAGTCCTGAACCGTTCGGGCTCGCAGGCTGGTCTGGTTGCGGTACAGAGTCGCACGCTGAGCCGTAGCCATGAAGACCCGCGCCCAATTGGCACTCGTTCTTGCTTGGACATGCGCGCGGGCTACTTTCACCAGCTATCCCTATCTGCAAAACCTGACCGAATCGAGCGTTGTCGTGCGATGGGAGACTGTGACGATGGAGCCGGCGCTTGTCGAGTACGGCCTGACGACCGCGTACGGCCATTCGGTCGTGCGTACCGAGCCGGATACAGTTCACGAGCTGGTGCTTGCGGGGCTTGTGCCCGACACGAGCTATCACTATCGGGTAATCTCCGGACCCGACACCAGTGCCGATGCCGCATTCCGGTCTTCGGCGCCGTTTGACCGGCCGTTCCGGTTCCTGGTCCACGGCGACACCCGCACCGACAGCGCTGCGCACCAAGCGGTCGTTGACCGGATGCTCACCGTCGCGCCTGGGTCGGCGCTGGCTTTGCACGTCGGCGACCTGACCGAAAACGGAACCCTAGCCGAGTACGGGACATTCTTCCGCATCGAACAGAATCTGCTCGCCCGCGTGGCCTCTTTCCCGGTGCCGGGCAATCATGAACTCGGCAACATGGACAACTGGCACCGCTTCTTTGTGCTGCCCGGCAACGAACGGTACTACACGGCCCGGGTCGGCAACGCGGCTTTCCACGCGGTCAACCTGTACGAGCCATTCACGTCCGGGTCGCAGCAGCACTTATGGCTTGAATCGGAGCTGCAGGCCGACGGTGCCGATTCGGCGGTCAGGCACGTGTTTGTCTGGCTTCATGAGCCGCCGTATACGACCAGCGCGGCTCATCCCAGCAACTTTGAAGTCCGGGAGCACCTTTGTCCGCTGTTTGAGCGCTACGGCGTCGGCATCGTCTTCTGCGGCCATGTCCACGCCTATGAACGCAGCCTGGTGAACGGAATCCAGTACGTCACGACCGGCGGCGGTGGGGCGCCGCTGCATTGGGACTGGCTCGAACCAGAGCCCTGGACCGTGTTCCGGCTCACCTGCTACGAGTTCGTGCAGGTTGACGTGCACGGTGATACCGTATACTGCCAAGCAATCAAGCCGGACGGCGAAGTGGTTGACTCGTTCGCCTGTGAGGCACGGAAACCCGGACTAGGTGAAGGCGGGTCGGTCCGGAATCTCAAGCTGCCCGCGGTTGTTGCCTTGCCGTCGGTGGCACGCGGCACGGTGAATCTGGCAGTCCGGACTGACAAGCCCGGGCATGTCCGTCTGACTATCCATGACGCGGTCGGCAGGCCGGTCGGCAAGTTGCTGAACCAACCCATCGTGCCGGGCGAGCACTTCTTGATGTGGTCAGCAGCGAGTCAACCGGCCGGGTTGTACTACGCAGTCCTCTCCACTAACCACGGCTGCAACGCGGTTCCGGTCGTGCTCACTCGCTAAAGCGCGGCTCGTCTCGCAGGAAGATTGGCGCAGGTAAAGTGTGCAGCAGTAGTTGCATCACCGGCATCTTCTTTGTTAAGATTTAGTAAATGATTAACCTCCGGCTGATGATGGGCCAATCTCCGGCATGGTTCAGGCGCAGGAGATGGTGGCTGCCGGTGTCTAAGGGGACATCTTGAGGCGCATATTTGCTACACTTCTATTTTTTGTCCTGGGGCTGGTTGGTCCGGCTTTAGCTGCGCGGCCGCGCGGCCAGGACGAGTTTTCTTTCGGCGGCTACGTGCATGTAGATTGGAAGTATGACTTCCGCTCCGGTGCTTTCCCTCATCATGGATTCGAGCTTCGGCGCGGCCGGGTCGAGTTCTGCTATGACCTGGACCGGGCCGCGGTGGAAATTGAAATCGGCTGCGACGGACTAGACCTGACCCTGAAGGACGCCTTCATCAGGTACCAGGTCGTCGCTCCCCTGCGGCTGGTCGCGGGCCTGCGGAAGATGCCGTTCAGCCGCGAAGAGCTGACCCCGGCCAGCAGGTTGCTGGTGATTGAACGCGGCGAGACAAATAACCGTTTCGGTGATGTCTGCTGCCTTGGCCGCGACATCGGCCTGGTAGTTGAAGGTGATTTGTTCGGCAACCGTCTGCCGGTTGGCTACGCGCTGGGCGTATTCAATGGCAACGGTGCCCGGCGGCCCGACGACTGGAATGACGCCAAGCAATTCAGTGAGCGTCTTACCGTGACACCGCTGCGCTGGCTGACCCTCGGAGTCAATTCGAGCCAGCGCAACGACTCGCTGACCGGAAGAAAGATATTCGCCCACGGCGGCGACCTGTTGTGCCGGTATGGCCGGGCAACGGTCGAGGCTGAGGTCCTGTTCGGCCCGGCTGAACCGGATAAGAACATGCTCGGCTGGTATGCGCAGGGTTCCTGCCGGCTGGGTCAGTTCGAGCCCGGCGTGAGACTGGAGCAGTTTTACCCGGACCTCGCTGACCGGTCGGGCCCGACAACAACCGTGACCACGGCCTGCAACTGGTATCTGCGTCGCCGGCTTGAACTGAAGGCCAATCTTGTCAGTAAGCTTCAACCGAGTGAGGCGGCGGCTCATAAGGTTGTGCTGCAGGCGCAGGCCGGTTTCTAGCGAGAGAGGAGCAAGGACGATGAGGAAAGGTACTGCACTGATTATCCGGTGGTCGAGTTGCCTTATGGTGATTGCGCTGGCGAGCGGCTGCAATGCTGCGCCGGCCGGAATTGACAAGTCGCCGCTGGCCGGGGTGCTGTTCATCAACGAATTCATGGCGGCGAACAAGTCAACCCTGCCCGACGAGCATGGCGACTATGCCGACTGGATTGAGCTCCACAATGCCGGGGACGAGCCCATCCGGCTCAAGCCGATGTACCTGACCGACAACCTCGCCTCGCCGATGAAATGGACTTTCCCAGACACGACAATTCCCGCGGGCGGCTATCTGCTGGTCTGGGCCGATGGTGAGTACCGTCAGGGCCCGCTCCACGCGTCGTTCCGGCTCGATGCAGACCAGGGCGAGGAACTCGGCCTCTTCACCTCGCACGGCGACCGGGTCTTCGTTATTGACACCTTGAGTTTCGGCCCGCAGCGTTCTGACACGTCGTACGGCCGGGTCCCGGACGGCGGAGAGTGGCGCCACCTCTCAATGCCCACCCCGGGTGAGCCAAACACTTCGGGCGTGTCGTCGCTGGCCGGCGTAGTCTTCATCAATGAGTTCATGGCCGCGAACCAGAGCATCATCGCCGACGAGGCCGGTGACTACGATGACTGGGTCGAGCTGTACAACTCTCAGGACACGGCCGTGACACTGCGCGGATTCACTCTGACTGACGACCTGAGGCAGCCGACGCGCTGGGCCATGCCGGACGTCACCATCCCGGCCCACGGCTACCTGCTCGTCTGGGCCGACGGCGAGGAGGAAGAAGGCTCGCTCCACGCGAGTTTCAACCTGGCCGCAGCACGGGGTGAACAGCTCGGCCTGTTCGAGAAACTGGGCAAGCACGCCCTGATTGTTGATACGCTCAGCTTTGGACCCCAGAAGCCGGATACGTCCTACGGTCGGCTACCGGATGGCGGTGCGGACTGGCAGTTCATGTCTCGGCCCAGCCCGGCAGCCGCGAACCGGGGCGCAAGATAGGAGCGCCACAGCGTGAGAGGCTGTCTGCCCGCCCTGCTGGCCGCGATTGCATTCGGCGGCTTCTTCGACGTCGAGCAGGTCAATGAGGTCAGGCTCTTCTTTGCTGAGCCGAATTGGGACGAGATTCTCGACAGTCTGTACGCGGCCGGCGAAGGCGGGCGGCTTATCGGCACGGCGGTCATCAATGGCATTCGGTTCGACAGCGTCGGAGTTAGGTACAAGGGCTTCAGCTCCTACAACCCGAGCCGGCGTAAGAATCCGCTCAATATCAAGCTCGACTATGTCAAGAGCGGTGCCAACATCGAGGGCCATGGCACTCTGCGTCTGGCCAATGTCTATAAGGACCCAAGCTTTGTGCGTGAGGTCTTGAGCTACGAGATCGCTCGGAAGTATATGCCGGCGGGCCGCTCGAACTACGCCAATGTCTACGTCAACGACACCCTCATCGGGCTCTACACCAACAACGAAGACCCGGACCGGGCCTTCATGCGCACCCATTTCCACTGCGACGAGAATGCTCGGTTCAAGGGCCGGGTAAAGTTCGATTCGGTCGCAATGATGGGTTGGAAGTATCTGGGGCCGGATTCGACCCCCTATCTTGCCTACTTCGAGCTTGAGTCAGAATCGGGCTGGCCCGAGCTGATTGGGCTGATGGATACGCTGAGCAACTGTAATCCGGCACTTGACTTGGTGCTGAACACTGACCGGCATCTCTGGATGCTCGCCTTCGACATTCTCCTTGTCAACCTCGACGCGCCAATCAATACGGCTCAGAACTACTATCTGTACCGCGACGGTTCGGCCCGGTTCAACCCGATTGTCTGGGACATGAACGAAAGTTTCGGCGCATTCCGCGACCTGCAGGGTGTCGGCCAACTGTCGCTGGTCCAGATGCAGCAACTCGACCCTTTTCTGCGCTCGACCGACCCGAACTACCCGATTCTGTCCATGGTTTTCAACGATGACCGGCGCCGGCGGGAGTACGTCGCCCACGCCCGAACGATACTGGCCGAGGTCCTTTCCAACAACTGGTATCGGGACCGGGCCTACGAAATCCAGGGCATCATTGACGGATACGTCCGGGCCGACCCGAACAAGTTCTACTCCTACAACGACTTCACAAACAACGTCACCCGCTCGGTCGGCACTGGGCCGCTAGCGATTGTTGGGCTGACCGAGCTGATGAGCGGCCGCGTCAACTTCCTTTCGCGCCGGCCCGAGTTCCAGGCTGTTCCGCCGGAAGTATCGGAGATAGTCGCCACCCCGGCCCGCCCGGCACCGAATTCCAACGTCCGATTCGAGGTGCAGGTCGTGGGCGCAGATTCAGTCTTCCTCGGGTATCGGCAGAATCCGACGACCCGTTTTGCTCGGGCGGTGATGTATGATGACGGCCGGCACGACGACGGCGCAGCCGGTGATGGTCTTTATGCCGTCACGTTGCGGATTGGTGCCGGCAACGTTGAGTACTACGTCTATGCTGAGAATGCCGAAGCCGGGTACTTTTCTCCGCCCCGGGCCGAATTCGAGAGCCACCTCTTGCCGGTGGTCGGAAGTGTTGTCATCAATGAAGTCATGGCTGAGAACGTCCGCACAATGCCTGACCCCAGCGGCCAGTACGACGATTGGATTGAGTTGCGCAACACGACCGCGCGGCCGATTTCGCTCGACGGTTACTTCCTTTCCGACGACTCGCTCGACCGGTACAAGTGGGAGTTCCCGGACTCGGTGATTCCTGCCGGCGGCTATGTCGTAGTCTGGGCTGACGCTGATGCCGGCCAACCCGGCATGCACGCGAACTTCCGGCTGAACGGCTCGGGCGAGACGGTCATCCTGACCGACCCGGACGGATTCAGGCAGGATTTGGTTGCGTTCGGACCGCAGAAGCCGGACGTGAGCTTTGGCCGTTACCCGGATGGGCTGGGTGGGTTCCGGCTGATGAACCCGACATTCTTGGCCCCGAACGACAGCGGGGTCGGCGTGATGCAGGCAGGAAGTCTCGCGGACGCTCTTCGCCTATCGGTAGCTCCGAATCCGGTTAGTCGTCATGCCGTACTGAGCTACACGGTAAGTCAGCCGTGCCGGGTCGTGCTGCGTGTCCACGACGCGGCCGGGCAGCTGGTTGCGACCCTCGTTGACGTTGACCAGATGCCGGGTCGCCACGAAACAGGCTTCCCGGCCAGTGGGTTGGCCGGCGGCGTCTACTTCGCAACGTTGACGACCGAGCGCACCGACCGGCGTCAAACCGAAGCAATCAAGCTCGTGGTGGCACGATGACCGCAAGCTCACGACTCACCGTTACTGTCTGGGTAGGGTTGTTCCTGCCGCTGGCCGCTGCTGCCCAGGTACTTGACGGTTTGACGATGTACAACCTCATCAACAATCGGACCACCTACCTGAAGGACAACTACGGCCAGACGGTCAACTCCTGGACGTCGAGCTACCCGTGCTACATGGCCTACCTGCTGCCGGACAGCACGGTTTGGCGCATGGAGGTCTGGCCCGGGTCGGTGATGCGCGGCGGTCCCTACGGCGGTTTGATGAGGCACTACGACTGGGACCGGAACCTGATTGAAGAGTTTCTCTGGTCCGACTCAAACCACCAGCAGCACCACGATTTCAACGTGATGCCCAACGGACACGTGCTGGTAGTATCGTGGGACCGTAAGACCCGGGCTCAAGCCGAATCGCTGGGGCGGCGCAACATCACCGGCGACATCTGGCCGGACGAAGTCATCGAATGGGACCCGGTCACGCGTTCGGTCGTCTGGGAGTGGCACTTCTGGGACCATCTAATTCAAGACGTTGACCCCACGAAACCCAACTATGGAGTCATCCGCGAACATCCAGAGCGACTCGACATCAACCTTGGCTCGGTCCAGCAGGGCGGCGACTGGATGCACTGCAACACCGTGGACTACAACGCGGAGCGGGACGAAATCATTCTGACCTCACACAATCTGCACGAGATATATGTGATTGACCACTCGACCACGACCGAGGAGGCACGGGGCTCAACCGGCGGCCGGCACGGCAAGGGCGGTGACTTCATCTACCGCTGGGGCAATCCGCAGAATTACCGGCGCGGCACGAGCGCCGACCAAATATTCTATGTTGCCCATGGTGCAAACTGGATTCGGCCCGGGATGCTCGGGGCCGGAGAGGTCTTGGTGTTGAACAACGGTGACCGACCGGGGACGGCGGGTGATTCTTCGTCGGTCATTCAGTTGACCCCGCCGCTTGACGCGAACGACCACTACTACATTCATCCGGACTCGGCCTTTGGCCCGCGCCAGCCGAGTTGGCAGTACTCGAACAGCCGGGCATTCTATTCCCAGCATCTCGGTGGTGCCTACCGGCTGCCCAACGGCAATACGCTGGCCGTGCTGGGCACGACCGGCATGGTCTATGAAATCACGCCCGCACACCAGGTTGTCTGGACACTAAGCACGGGCGGACAGGTCGGCCGGGCCACCAAGTACCCGCGCGACTTCGCGAGCGGCGCCGTCGAAGAGGGTCCAAAGTACGAAGCCCGAAGCGCAAAGGACCAACCGACGATTGTGCGCGGGGTGCTGTGGCTGGCACGGGTCCTGGAGGTAGACAGTAGGCAGCATGCAGCATACAGGGCGGAGCTGCTGGACATCGGCGGGCGGAAGGTGGCGGAGCTTCAAATCGGCCCGAACGACGTGCGGCATCTTGCCCCCGGCGTCTACTTTGTGCGGGCCGGCGGCCGTTACTTTCGGACGCTGCTTGTCAGATGATGTCCATTCATGACCGTTTCACTCTGGAGGTACAATGATGAAAGTCCGAGGCGCAAAGTCCGAAATGCGAAGGACCGGCCGACGGAGGAAGTGCGGGGCTGCTCGGCTGCTGCTCTGTCTGCCGATGCTCGCGGCCGGACAGGTCTTTGACGGGTTGGTCATCTCCAATCCGGTCTACAGTCGGACCGTCTCCTTGATTGACACCAACGGTCAGGTTGTCAACCGATGGAACTGCTCAACCACGCCGGCCTACTCGGTCTACCTGATGCCGGATTCGACCATCTGGCGGCCGGATGTGTATCCGGGAGCTTCGATGCGCGGCGGCGTGTATGGTGGGTGGATACGGCAGTACAACTGGGATGGGGATATCATCCGGAGCTTTGTCTGGTCCGACTCAAACCACCAACAGCACCATGACATCCACCCGATGCCGAACGGCAACATTCTCGTCCTTTCTTGGGACCGGAAGACCCGGGCCGAGGCTCAGGCGATGGGCCGGGTCAACGTCACCGGTGATATGTGGTCGGAGGAGATTGTCGAGTACGACCCGGTCGCCGACTCGGTTGTTTGGTACTGGCGGGCATGGGACCATCTGATTCAGGACGTAGACTCAACCAAGCCTAACTATGGTGTGGTCCGTGACCACCCAGAGCTGTTTGATATCAATCTCGGCACGCTGTTCATGTACGGCGATTGGATTCACGCCAACATCGTTGACTACAACGAGCAACGAGACGAAATCGTCTTCAGCTCCCACTTTCTGAACGAAATCTACGTGATTGACCACTCGACCACAACCGAGGAGGCCGCCGGCCACACCGGAGGCCGGCACGGGAAAGGCGGCGACATCATCTACCGCTGGGGCAACCCGCAGAATTACCGCCGGGGAGACTCGTCGGACCAGCGCTTCTTCGTCGTCCACGGGGCAAACTGGATTCGGCCCGGGATGGTGGGCGAGGGCAACATCATGGTTTTCAACAACGGTGACCGGCCCGGCACTGCGAACGACTACTCCAGCGTGTGGGAAATCACGCCGCCGCTGGACTCGAACGACCACTACTACATTCATCCGGACTCGGCCTACGGCCCGCAGGAGCCAAGTTGGACCTATGAGAATCGGGGTGTGTTCTACTCCGGACATATGTCCGGTGCCTACCGGCTGCCGAACGGCAACACCTTCATTACCGAGGCAGTCAGCGGCCGGATTTTTGAGGTGACCTATGACGGTCAGGTCGTCTGGCAGCGGATGACTTCGACGTGGAACGGCCGGGCAATCAAGTACCCGCGCGACTTCGCAACCAGCCTAGAGGAACGTCCGACGCCAGCGGCCAACAGGCTCAAGACCATGGCGACGATCGTCCGCGGTGTGCTTTGGCTGGCACCCTCATCCTCCCCTCTCCCTGAGGGAGAGGAGTTAGGGGTGAGGGGGCGCGCGACGCTTCTCGACGCCTCCGGCCGCCGGGTCATGTCGCTCGCGCCCGGCCCGAACGATGTCCGCCATCTTCCTCCGGGAGTGTACTTTGTCTGCGACGGTGCCCGAACCACGAGGGTTCTGCTGGCGCAGTGAAGAGGATTTGACCGAGAAGTGATGTGTAACAGGAGGTTCGAATATGAATAAACACAATAGCGCCAAGGCACTGGTGGTGCTGGCCGTGCTGTGCCTGCCCGCGCTCGTCGCGGCCCAAGCGTACGACGGGCTTACGCTCGTGAATAGCATGAACAGCCGGACCTGCCGGTTGGTTACGAACGATGGCCAGACCGTGAACACGTGGAACTGTAACTCCGGGGTCGCTTACGTTCCCTATCTAATGCCGGATTCGACCATCTGGCGGCCAGGCGTCTACTCCGGCGCCACGATGCGCGGCCCGGCCTACGGCGGTCTCATCGAACACTACGACTGGAACGGCAATGTCATCGAGAGTTTCATTTGGTCCAATTCCTACCACCAGCAGCACCATGACATCCACCCGATGCCGAACGGCCATGTTCTCGTTGTGTCCTGGGACCGGAAGACCCGGGCTCAGGCCGAATCACTGGGCCGCCAGGGTCTCACCGGCGACATCTGGCCGGACGAGGTCATTGAATGGGACCCGGTCACGCGCTCGGTCGTTTGGGAGTGGCATTTCTGGGACCATCTGATTCAAGACGTTGACCCCACCAAGCCCAACTACGGCGTCATCCGCGAGCACCCGGAGCGGCTGAACATCAATCTCGGCTCGGTGATGGGTGGCGACTGGATGCACTGCAATACGGTGGACTACAACGAAGAGCGCGACGAGATCATCCTGACGTCACACAACCTGCACGAGATCTATGTGATTGACCACTCGACCACGACCGAGGAGGCACGGGGCTCAACCGGCGGCCGGCACGGCAAGGGTGGCGACTTCATCTATCGCTGGGGCAATCCGCAGAACTACGGCCGGGGCACGTCGGCGGATAGAGTGTTCTATGTTGTTCACGGCGCCAACTGGGTCAGGCCGGGCATGCCCGGAGCTGGGAATATCTTGGTCCTCAACAACGGTGACCGTCCGGGCAGTAGCAATGACTACTCGGTGATAACTGAAATCACGCCGCCGCTTGATTCGAACGACCACTACTACATTCATCCGGACTCGGCGTTTGGCCCGGCCGCGCCGACCTGGACCTACCAGAACGGCCCGGCGTTCTACGCCCAGCATCTGGGCGGTGCCTACCGGCTGCCGAACGGCAATACTATGGCTACGCTCGGCACGGTCAGCAGGCTGGTCGAGGTGACGCCAGCCGGAGAAGTGGTCTGGACCTATAACACCGGCGGTCAAATCGGCCGTGCGCTGAAGTACCCGCGCGACTTCGCAACCGGTGTCGTCGAGGGAAGTGAGAAGTGCGAAGTCCCAAGTGCCCGGTGCCAGCCGACGATTGTCCGCGACGTACTGTGGCTGGCTGGCGCGGGACATGACCGAAATCCGCCCGGGGATTTCGGATCGTGTCCCAGGCCGATACTCCTCGATATCTCCGGCCGCCGGGTCATGTCGCTCGCGCCCGGCCCGAATGACGTCGGTTGCCTTCTGCCCGGTGTCTACTTCGTGGCCGGTGTTTCAACCTCAACATTCCGGTTTGTGAAAGGAGAATAGGATGCGTACTCTGTTTTTGATACTGGCGGTCTCGGCCCTGAGCTTCGGCCAGGGATGGGTTGCCCGCTACAACGGTCCAGCCAATGATGAGGACCAAGCTTGGGGAATCGCCGTCACTGAGGCGGGCAACGTCTGTGTGACCGGCTCGAGCTGGAGTTCGTCATCAGCCAATGACCTCCTGACCATTGCCTACGACCCAAGCGGCGAGTCGCTCTGGGTGGCGCGCTACGACGGCGCAGCCCAGGGTGATGACCAGGGCCGGGCGATTGTTGCCCGGGGCGATGATGTGTTTGTCACTGGCGGGTGCTCGGACGCAAGTCTTTGGACCGACATGCTCACCGTCTGCTACGATGCGGCCGGCAACCAGCGCTGGGCGGTCCTCTACGATGGCCCGAGTAGCGGCAACGATTACGGTCTGGCGCTGACTACCGACGCTGACGGCAATGTCTACGCCGCAGGCTATACTTCAGGCGACACGACCTTTTGGGAGATGCTGCTGGTCAAATATGACCCGGTCGGCTCGGAAGCATGGGCCAGTATCTACGCGACGATTGACGAAGACTACTGCGTCGGGGTCGCCGCAGACGGCCGCGGGCATGTTTACACCGTGGGCAACAGCGGCAGCCCGTACGTTCTCAACTGGGACTAGGTCACCATCAAGTACGACGCAACGAACGGTGAGACGCTCTGGACCCGGCGCTACAACGGCCCGGCCGACGAGCACGACGAAGCCCGTGCGATTGCTGTGGACCGGGATGGCAACGTCATCGTCACCGGGTCAAGCATGGGCACGGGCACGAACATGGATTTTCTGACGATTAAGTACGGCCCGGACGGCGAAGTGCTTTGGATTGAGCGTTACGATGGCCCGGGGTCTGGTCCGGACTGGGCGTACGCACTCGCGGTGGACGATGCCGGTTGTGTCTACGTCACCGGTGGAAGCACCGGTGCCTCGACCGACTTCGACTACACCACAGTGAAATACAATCCGGACGGCTCGCGGGCCTGGGTTGCCCGCTACGACGGCCCGGCCAGCGGATTCGATGAAGCCCGGGCGATTGTGGTAGACCGGGTCGGCAATGTCTACGTGACCGGCTCAAGCTCCGGGGCCGGTACACGCGCCGACTATGCGACGGTCGGCTACAACAGTCTCGGCCAGGAGCTTTGGGTCGAGCGTTACGACGGTCCGGCCGGCCGCGACGACGAAGCGGTCGCCTTGGCACTGGGCCGAGCCGGCGCGGTCTATGTGACCGGCTCAAGTACCGGCTCAGGCACCGGCACCGACTACGCAACCATCAGCTATCCGACCGGCGGCATGGAGGAAAGCCCGAAGTCCGAAGTGCGAAGTGCGAAGCACCGGCCGACGATTGTGCGGGGGGCCTTGGGACACAATCCGAAATCCGAGGACGGATTTCGGTTATGTCCCGCGGCGCTGCTCGATGCGGCGGGGCGCAGAGTGATGGAGCTTCACGCCGGCCTAAACGACTTACGGCATCTTGCGCCCGGGGTCTACTTTGTGCGGTCGGGAGCGGGCGCGCGCCGGGTGGTTGTCGGCAGGTAGCACTTGAGCGCCACAGGCCGGTTCGCTGCCGGACGGCTTGAGTACAAGTACGTCGTGCCTAAGTCGCTGCTGCCCGAGCTGCGGGCCGCGCTCCGTCCCTATGTCTGTCTTGATGGCTTCTGTGAGGCATGTGCTGAGAAGCAGTACGCGGTGCGCAGCATCTACTACGACAACCGTCGTTTCAACTGCTATGACGAAAAGTTCGACGGGTTCAGGTTGAAGAAGAAGCTGCGCATCCGGGGCTATAATCAACCCGGGCCGGACAGCATGGTCTTCCTTGAAATCAAGCGCAAGCAGGAGGATTTCATCTCCAAGAGCCGCGCACCGGTGCGCTGGGACCGGATTGAGCAGGTCTTTTCTGGGTACGGGCCGGCCGCACCCCTGCCGTTTGCGCCCGGTTCACCCGAGGCTGAGGCTGCGGGTCGGTTTCTCTACAACTACTACCGGCGGCGGATGATGCCCGTGGTGCTCGTTGCCTACGAACGCGAAGCCTACTTCGGCCGGTTCGACCCGAAACTTCGCCTTACCTTTGACCGCAACATTCGCAGTCGGCTCTATCCGCAACTTGCCGCACTCTACGTAGACCGTGACCTTAAGTTTCTGATTCCCGGTCACTTTGTGTTTGAGGTTAAGTTCTACCTGAACCTGCCCCAGTGGGTGCGTCGAGTCATCCAGCAGTTCAACCTGCAGCGGACAGCATTTTCCAAGTTCGCGCTCGGCATTGAGGTCCATCGTGTCGAGCGGAAAGAGCTGCGCAACATCGGCCACACCGTCGAGTTCCCCGGTTCGCCGGCGCCGCTCGAGCGCCGCCGGCTCGAAAAGTGGGTGGACGGCGTGCTGCTTGAGGCCGGACAATCTCAACCGCGCAAGGAGGTGAATTGAGTAATTTCGTGCGCCCGGAGTCGAGAGCCCTACGCTACGAAAGGGGCGTCTGATGGAAGCGCTCAGAGGCCTAATCAGCGAGCTGCAGCTTTTGCCAATCACTGCGCCCCAAGTGGCGGTCAAAATCGGCGTGGCATTCGTCTGCGGCGTGGCGATTGCTTGGCTCTACCGCCGTACCTATCGCGGCCCGGGCTACTCGGTCGCCTACACCAACACGCTCATCCTGCTCTCAATGGCAACCGCAGTCGTCATTATGGTCATCGGCAACAACTTGGCGCGAGCCTTCGGGCTGGTCGGTGCTTTGTCGGTCGTCCGCTTCCGCCACGCGGTCAAAAACACCCAGGACATCGTCTATGTCTTTCTCGCTCTGGGCGTGGGCATGGCTGCGGGTGTCGGGTTCTATGACGTAGCGCTCGTCGGGACCATCTGCATCGGCTTGGTGATTCTGCTGCTTTACAACTTGAAATTCGCCACGCCCCGGCGCGACGACTACCTGCTGCAGTTCAACTATCGCGACACCGGCGAACGGGTCCCGCCCTATCAGGCAATCCTCGACGGTCACTGCTCCAAGGTCACGCCGGTCAACGTCCGCTCGCTCGGCGACACCGACCTGATTGAGCTCTCGTTCTACGTCCGGCTCAAGCACAAAGACCAGGGCGATGCGCTCATCCGCGACCTGAACCGCACGCCCGGAGTCCAGTACGTCAACCTTTTCTTCGATGAAGAACAGATTTAGTGTGAGTGTCGGCTGGGGACACCAGCAGGTGCGAAAACCCGGACCATGCTCGCCTCTCGCTCTTCGCCTTCTGCCCGGCGCCGGCCGACCTCAAGACCGGCTGGCAACCCGAATATCGCCGTTCGAGGTCGAGACCGTTATCGCCGACGCGCCCGAGCCGAGCTTCGCCCGGATGTGGTCTTTGGTCTGTTTCTCAAAGACCGGGGTATAGCCGTGGATGGTAATCATGCCGTTGGTTGTCGTCAGGTCAACCGTGGCCGATACGTCTGCGGGCAGCAGCAGCACGACATGGCCGTTGGTCGTTGAGATGGTGACGGCCTCGGTTGCTTTCAACCCGGCCACGTCGCACTCCACGCTGCCGTTGGTGGTCTGAACGCTCACGCCGCCGGTGTGGACTGCGACCGTCACATTGCCGTTGGTAGTGCTCAGGCTGGCCGGGCCGGCAGTGCCGGTCAGACTGAGGTTGCCGTTGGTTGTCGAGACAGTGACGCCGGCAAGCATTACGCTGACCGAAACGTTGCCATTGGTCGTGGTGAGTGTGAGGGCGACCGATTCGGGTGCGGCAACCTGAAACGAGGCGCCGTAGTTACGGTTGCCGCTCGGCATCTGGGCACGAAGAGAGTATTGGCCGGCCTGAACCTCTTCGGTTATCGTCACGTTGGCAATGGCTCGGGCCGCGTCGGCCGAGTCCCGGCCAAAGGCCCGCTTCACGATTGCGGCCGTGATGCCCGAATCCGGACCGGCGCTCACCGCGATGCTGCCGTTTCTCGTGCTGACGTTCACCCGGCTGATGCCAGCCGCGCCGTGGCTCCGGAACTCGGTCTGCTCTAGCTGGTAGGCATAGATGCAGCACAATGCAAGCACACCGGCAAGCAGTGCAAACAGCCTGGGATAAGTCACGGCCCGACTCCGGTCACCTGTGGCTCGGGCAAAATCAGCAGCCCGACCGAGAAGAAGACTCCGCCCAGATGGGTTGCCGGCACACCGGTAACCTCAGCGCCGTTGTTCAGCTTCCAGGAGAGGCTCATCGGCGAGTAGAGGTATCCGCCGCGCAGCGCCACACCGTAGCGGCCGCTGACAGTTCGGACTGAGAGGTCGAGCTCGAGCGCGGCCAGGCCGGCCAACTTCATTCCAGGAGAAATCGTGGCGCTCAAGCCCGGCGAGCTGAGCAAGGTATCAAGACTGACCTTGTCGGTCCGTTCTCGAAGCGAGAAAGATTGGGACAGGCCGCCCAGACCGACCATCGGCACAATGGTCAGCATGCTACCGAGCGGGACCTTAAGGCCGACTTCGCCCAGAATGCCGGTTGCGTCGCTGCGCACCTGGAAGGAGTCATTCTCGACATCGTCCCAAGTGCGGAAAAAGAGCGGGCCGACGAGCAGACCGCCGGTCAGAGACCGGACCTCAATGCCCCAACCGAAATGGCGGGTGTGGGCCTCGGGCAGTCCGTACGCGGCGAACTTGGCGTTGAACCCGGCTACATCCGGCTGGTACGCCGCAGCAAAAGGGACAATCCAGCCCTCAGGGCCCTCGGCGGCCGACAGCAGCCCGGCCAGCAGTGCTAGAAGATAAACTAATTTTCTTATGTTCATGGAACCTCAGAGTCAGTATACCGGCGACCACGGGCGGGTCAATGTGAAACAGCGTACAGCCGCGGTATTGACCGGCCACGCCCAGCACAACGCCGGCCGCGCGCAGAATCCGCAAACCGCGCAACCATCGCGGTGAAAAAGCTGAGGCCGAAGCCGCGGCTGAAACTCCAGTCGTCACCGGTTGAGACGCACAACCACTTGCTGAAAGAATTGCTCGCTTGAACGCTCAAAGAGTTGCACCAGCAGCAGCTTGAGCAACCGCTTGGGCACGTGCTTGGGCTCTCGCTTCAGCGCTTGCTTGTGGTATTGCTCCAAGTCACGCATCGGTAAACACTTGGACAAACACATCGCGCAAAGTGCGGTCAAGAACCTTTGCTGATGGGTACCTGAAGACGGTCTCCCATACGGCCCCTCCCCCATCCAGGTATACGGAGAACGAGCTTAGAATCGGCTGGTTGAGTGGGCGCTTGGTATCCCGATAGGCAGCCGAGAACCGACCCTATAAGGAAAGCAGGCAGATGCACGGCTCAGGGTTGAGCCTGTCCTTGATTCTCCTTCTGCCGTCAATCCACGCCGTCTTCTCCGAAGTACCGATTCAGCAGCGACTGGAACAGATGCTCGGCCTGGCGCAGGGCCTCGCGGTGAAAGGCCCTCGTCTGGGCGTGCTGCCCGAACGCACGCACATACTCTCCCTCCAGGCCGGCAGGCGGCAAGAATAGCTCATGGTGACGCAGGAAGCCATCGGGGACTCGCTGTTGTCCTGCAGTGCCGGTGAAACTGGCCTTGGCCAGCCGCCGGAACCAGGGCAGGCGAACATAGGAAAACAGCCACTCTCGCCGCACTCGCGGTCCAACCCGGAGCACGTGGAACTCCGTTGAGCCGAAGCCATGCCCGCCGGTGAGCGCGCTGGCAATGGCTGCTTTCCCGTTCTCCATACACGGAGTGATCTTGGCGAACAACACGTCGCCATCCATGAACGGAGTATAGCCGACCGCGACATGTCGGTAGGGCCTGTCCTCGGCGCGCGCTATCTCACCCGCGACCTCGTCGACGTCCGCCATGGCCACGAAGCTCACCAGTTCATTTGGGCCGAACTCGCGGCCCAAGGCCGGATTCACGGCAACAACATTCCCCAGTGGAATCTTCTCCCAGCCCTTCGGATTCGACGCCGGGTCGCCGAACATGCGGAGGAAGAGGGCGGGGAGGAACTGGTCGGAGAGTTCGAGCGCGTAGCGGCGCATCCGGCGCAGCCGGTCGGCCTTGTCCAGTATCCCCGCAATCCGGCGCTGGAGGGGAAGGTCGGGAAGGGGAATCCGAACGCGTTCTGCGAAGTCCTGCGAAATGCCACCAACAGTGGCGCCACGGAAGTCCTGTAGAATCTCTCCGTTGCCCGAAGGGCTCAGGAGATAGTAGAAGACGTAGCGAGGGAGGGCCTTGGCTTCGTCTACCCTCAGCCGAAAGACATGCTCGTTGACGGCTGCTGGCAGGCGCAGAGAGTTGTCTACAAACCCGACCTTGCCCGTCGTCGCACCGTCCTTCACGATGAGTATGTCGCCTCGTTGAAGCTTGCCGCGACGCATGTTGTCGTAGTAGTCCTTCGGAACGAAACATGTGTCGTCGAAGATGAACGAGCCGTCTGCGCCAATGTGCTCACCACCGATGCTGAGTACTCCACTTCCGCAAGCGCCACCTGCCGGACGTCCGCCGCTCTCCAGTTCCACAGCGATCCCGGCCAACGCGGTGCTAACAGCGGTACGGTTAGTCACGGGGCGATTCCCAACAACGTTCCTAGCGCGTTCTCGGTCCGCTTCAGTAGGTCTTCGAAGGTCCTGATGACATCCAGATTCCGCACCCAGAATCCGCTTGGGACGGATGTCTCCTGTGAGCGGGTCAATTCCGACAGAGCATCCACCATTCCGCGGTCGCGGTAGTCGAGGGTCAGTGCACTCTTTCGCTGTTGATGTGGATGCAGCAACGTAAGGCGCTTCGCGCCGATGTCTACACCTTCTAGGTTGACCACTACGCTTCTGTCGAAAGCAAGCAGAGTATGGAACACGCGGTTGCGCGCGCCGGCTATAATGTCGCGGTATCTCTCCAAAGAGGGTTTCTTCTTGCTCTTCGTCCAAGGCAGCCTGCGAAACGCGCCGGCAAGTGCGTGATGCCCCTCAATGGTCAGCCATAGCACGCAGGGCTTTAGGTCGCACACGCTGACAAGCAGTGGCAGGAGTTTCAGGAGGTCGTCCGCGAAGTTGTACGAGATGCGCAGCACCTCCCGGAATGGTGCCCCATCCTGCTTCTTCCCTTGGTCGCATTCCGCGAGGGCATTCTCGTAGAGCTGCCGCTGCCCGGCCACGGCTCCACGGAAGCGAGAGAGCAACGTGTTCGTCGGCACGGCCGTCCCTGCCATGGGCAAGCGTATCGCAGCGTGCGCTTGATGCTGCAGTTTCTCAAACGCATCGGCAAGTGGTTTCTCAAGGGAATCTACCTCGGCTGCGGGCTCACTAGCTAGCGCGCTGCACAGCGCCGTCCAAACAGACTCAGGGTCGCTAAGGTCATGAACCAAGACTCGCTTCGATTCACTTCCGACGGCAACTATGTCGACGCCTTTCGTGGCGGCAGGGTTGAACTCCAGCTCAACCACTCGCTTGTGCTTGATAGGAACGGACATCGTGATGCTTTCGTCGAGCTCCCCGATGAACAGGAACACGAGCCTGCCGAGCTCGCGGGATTCGGCTTGCAGGGCCTGAACGATGTCCGTGGTGGCGTACCGGTTCGCCTGCTCCTCACGTAGGTGCTTGTAGTCTGAGTTGAACCCTGGCGGTTCGATGACGCGCACAGGCAAAGGGCTACGCCCGAGCGCCTTGCAGTTGACACATAAGTATTTGGGGCTTTTCGCCGTTGTGGTCTTCAAGCTGTCGCGGAAGACGTATGAGTTGTTGAATACCACAAGGTCTTTCTCGGAGGACGACCGCTCCTTCTCGAACCACGCGCGGAACTCCCCAGTCTTGGTGATGGCGGTCAGCTCATCGCCGACGAGACTCGCTGCCCGTTCAATGCTCTCCTGATTCACGTGTGGCCCCCTTCGTCTTTTGGGGTCATCGCCAGATACTGTGTCCAATCCTCATTCTTGCGTCCCTGCCGCCTACCGTGTGCCATGCTCCGCCTTCCTGCAGCGCCTTGCGGCTTTGGGCGGCGACGTCGGGTGCGCGGGCGAGGCGGCAGGCGAGCTTCATGGCGCGGTGATGTGGTCGGGTCCAGGCGCAGCGGAGGGTGCGGTTTTCGTGTCCGGCTCCTCGAAGAGCGCCAGGTAAGGCGCGTAGGCGAACCGCCGGTTGCGGCGCTGCCCGGTGGTTTCGGTCAGTATGCCGAGGCGCATCAGTTGCCGGACAACCGCATTGGCGGCCGGATAGGTCAGTTTGGTGATGTCACAGACCGTCTGCACAGACACGATGGGCGCGTAGAAGAGACGCTCCAGCACCGCGAGGGCATTGCCGGCCCCGCTGCGGAGTTCGCGCGACAGCAGGTTCCTGTGGGCTTCCCGAAGGGCGACGATCTTGCGCGCCGTGAAGGCTGCTTCGTTGGCAACCGTCCGTACGCCATCAAGGAAGAAACGCAACCAGCCTTCCCAGTCGCCACTATCTCGGACTGCCTGCAGGCGGTCGTAGTATTCCAGCCGGTGGAGCTTGAAGTAGTGCGATAGATACAGCAGCGGCCGCTTCAGCACGCCTTTCTCGCAAAGCAGAAACGTGATGAGCAGCCGTCCCAGTCGGCCGTTGCCGTCCAGAAAGGGATGGATGGTTTCGAACTGCGAGTGAACGATGCCCACTTTCACCAGGGTTGGCATCGGAGTCTGGTCGTGGATGAAGACTTCCAGGTTGCCGAGCGCGCGGTTCATCTCGTCCGGAGGCGGTGGGACATAGCGAGCCTG
>FWPV01002083.1_pt1 | contig 22886 bp, 21 predicted proteins | sample 2228371 | NCBI WGS metagenome assembly FWPV01 (sample SAMEA103939776, study PRJEB20133) | metagenome | reverse complement strand
GTTTTTTTAGAGTGATTTTAACTCATTTTCGTCCTATTTTTCAAAAATTAAATAGCCCTAGAGCTATTTACAATAATTTGAATTGTACCCATAGGAAAGTTTTTACTTGACCGTATAAATAAAAATTTATAAAATGTTAAAGTGAAAAAATTTACAATGTTCTTAAATTTATCAGAGGAGGTGGTATTAAACGGACATTTTGAGAAAATTTCTATCAATGCGTCTAAGAAGTCTAAGAAAATGCTAGATCGAAGGAGGTAAAGCCAATGAAAATTGTATCTATTTTGCTATCAATTTTGGCATTTGTATTGTGTGCAACGGTTACTTATGGGCTAGATGAAAGTCTTGTCCTAGCTTTGCCTTTTGATGAAAATCAAGGAAATGAGGCAAAGGATTTCTCCAAGTATGGTTTTAAAGCCAATATTGAAGGGGCTAAATGGGGAACAGGAAAATTTGGCAAAGCCCTTGAGTTTGATGGCGTAGATGATATTGTCAAGGTCGCAGATGCACCACAACTTAGATTACTTAACGGAGGAACCGTTATGGCATGGGCATATATCCAGTCAGGAGGACATGCTTCCTGGCCTCGACTTATACATAAATCCAATACAACCGCAGGAACAGGTCCTGGGTATGAAATATTGTTTGACCGTGCTAATGGAGATGCTGTCAGAGTTTGTCTTGGAAGTGCCTGTGTTGATTCCTTTGTCGAAATGAAACTAGAACGCGAAAAATGGTATCATATCGCAATGACTTTTGATGGTGCAAAGATTAAAGTCTACGTAAACGCCAATTTGGTCGCGGAAAGAAATCAACCCGGACCAGTAATAGATTCTCCTGATATGCCGATAATCATAGGTAATTCCTTCAATGCACAAAGGCAATTTCAAGGAACAATAGATGAGGTCAGAATTTGGTCAAGAGCATTAAAAGTTGATGAAATAAAGGCTCAGATGGAAATAGGAATTCAAGGCGTTATCTCCTCTGTTGACCCCAACTCAAAAATAGCAACTACTTGGGCATATCTGAAAAACTAATATTTATTTGGTAATTATCAGTTTCTAAATTAGTGATTGATCAAACTTGCCTTTCACGAGATACAAATTCAATATATGAGATTGTGAATAATATACGTTTGTCCAATCACTAATATTCTTATTTACTTATGTGCTTTAATAAAAAAAGGGAGATATATATGAAGGTCATTGTTTTGATATTATTGTTTTCAATTTCTTTTATGCCTTTGTTAGCTTACGGAGCAGTTGATAAAACTATGGTTTTGGCTCTTTCTTTTGATGATCTTGTCGGAAATACTGCGAGAGATTCGTCTTTTTATGGAATTGATGCCAAAGTCAATGGACCCAAGCTAGTTGATGGAAAATTTGGGAAGGCTTTGGAGTTTAATGGCGAAAAGGATTTTGTCCAAGTCCCTGATAATCCTAACCTATTGTTGCTCGATGGCGGGACACTTATGGTTTGGGCTTATATCAAGACAACATCAGGACATGCAAGTTGGCCCAGAATAATGATAAAGTCAAACACTAACGGTGGGACAAATGGATATGATTTCTTGTTTGACAGGGCGAACGGATATGCTGTGAGATTTTGCATCGGTGGAGCTTGTAATTCTTATACACCAGTTCCCACAGATTCTTGGCACCATATTGCTGTTACATTTGACGGGAAGGAAATAAACGTCTATGTAGATGGCTCTAAAACTGGAAACTTGGCACAACCTGGTCCTGCTATTAATACTACTGGTTCTCCGTTAAATATCGGCAATGGAGTTGCAACTGATAGACCTTTTCAAGGTATATACGACGAGATCAGAATTTTCAACAGAGCATTAAAACAAGATGAGATCAAATACCAGATGAATAGAGGAACGCGGGATATAATATCAGTTGAGCCCCTATATAAACTCATCAGCACTTGGTCTGCTATAAAAAGCCAGTATTAAGCATTTACAAAGATTTCATAGGTATATTGTGTCTTTTGACAATCGGCATTTATTGAGTCTCTTTTCAACTATAGTATCAGAATAAAAAGCTAGAGCAGATCATAAGCCGAATTCTGTTCCCTTTCGGGCGATGGTCATTCATCTAGGATATGGATTACTCCATACCTCAAGCAGCTTACCCGAGGGAGAAGCGGGCAACTTATTTCCCTCCTATTTAGCCTTGCTCCAAGTGGGGTTTACCTAGCCAGCCTTGTTGCCAAGACTGCTGGTAGTCTCTTACGCTACCGTTTCACCCTTACCCGCGAAGACAATAGCGTCTTCCGTTGGCGGTCTGCTTTCTGTTGTGACTATTCCTTGAGGTCGCCCTCACTGGGTGTTACCCAGCACTTTGCCCTGTGGAGTTCGGACTTTCCTCGTTTGCTATAAGCAAACGCGACCATCTGATCTACTCTAGCTAATATATTAAAGTCTTGAAAAACTTTATATTATCCTATGCAAAGCCATATAACTTCTTCGTCAGATGTCATACCATGGCTCACGGTTGAAGGGCATATTATCACATCATTGTCTTCAACCTCTGTTATAACCCCGCCAATATTAACTTTTGCCCTTCCTTTGATTATAAACCATATCTCATCGCCCTCATGTCTATGAGGACCAAAAGGGTTATCAGGAGTAACCTTACGATATGCTATATGTTTAAGCAGGCTTTGATGGTCCTTTATCGGATAGCCAACAGAGCCATCTTGCCTTCTTTCCACATTTTTGAACTTTATTACCATTAAAGAATATCTCCTCACTAAAAGCCAAAAAACAGTCGCGCTTATAGTATTTTTGCAGTATTTACGACTTTAAGACCTTCATCACTCTTTCAGGATAGTTACTATATATCGCATCTATGCCCATTTCAACCAGTTGTCTCATATTTTCCTCTTCATCAACAGTCCATGCCCAAACAGATAAACCTCTTAAATGAGCTCTATATATTAACTCGTCAGTAACGAATTTATAGTTTACATTTAAAACAGAAAATCTTTCCCTGCAAGCACGACCTATATATTCCCTTATGAAATCCGCTTTATTTTCCTTTTTTGCCAGTCTGTCAAGTTTTGAATCAGTATTTAGCAACACTGACAAATTTTTATCTAATTGCCAAATTGCCTTTGCCTGATGTTCAATACAGCCACAGATAACTACGCTATCCACTCTGTTAGCATCTTGAATTGCTTTGACCACCTCAGGGATCGCTGCTTCTTCTTTCAGGTCAATGGATAGGCAAACTTTGTCTTTTGTATAGTCCAGTGCTTCTATCAGAGATGGTATCTTCTCGCCTTTATATTTTTTATCTTTCCATGAACCAGCATCTAATTTTCTGATCTGATCAAAACTCATATCGGAAACAAGTCCTTTTCCGTCAGTTGTCTCATCAACTGTATCGTTATGTATCAATACAGGAATTCGGTCTTTGGTGAGCCTAACATCAATTTCAATCATATCCACGCCAATATCAATTGCCTGCCGTATAGCTTCCATTGTATTTGCAGGGGCATTTCCAGAATTGCCTCTGTGACCTATAACCAATGGTTTGTTAAGTTTTCTCATTCTCACTTCCTTTAAATTTCTATCTTTTTAATATTTAGTTTATCAAGACTTATTTCGCCTATCTGTAAGGCATTTGCTAAGACGATATGTCTAACATCCTTTGGATTTAGCGATCTGCCATTCCAACTTGATAAGCTCAAAGTATACGAATCAACTGCAACCTGATCAGTTCCAACAATTACAGTCTCAGGATTAACTGTCATGCCGGGTCCAGTAGGTCCTTTTGTAGTCAAAGCCCTTGTCGCATCCATTACAATTAGGTTTGGTTTTATAAACGTGCACAGATCCGCTATACATTGATGAAGATCAACGCTCTGATGGAAAAAATTCCTATCCCATATTAGCCCCATCAAATTCTTCATACCAAAACTAACCATCGTCGCTGAATGGGACTTTGCAACCGGTATGTTGATAAATACATTAGCTCTGAGTAGCAATTTGTTGACGTTTGTCTTTTCCAAGATTTTCGTTTTATCAAGCTTTACTTCAACATAATCTCTCTGTTCAGTTGACATCAAAACTCTGACCTTATCTGATTTAATTTTCTCTATTTCGGACACAATTCCTGTCCTTTGAAGGCATTGTTCAGGACGGTCCACAGGATTATCTATGATTAAGATTGACTTTGCCCCTGCATCAAGACAAAGCTTTACTACACTGGCAACAACTATTGGGCTTGTCGTGCTACCCCAATCTGGCGGATTTGGAAAAGCCATATTTGGCTTAATCACTACTACGTCGTTAGATTTAACGAATTTGCCTATTCCGCCTATGGTTTCTATTGCAGACAATACAGCTTTTTCTGCCGTCTTTGACTTCACAACTACCAAATCAGGGACTTTTTCTGTCTCTTCTGATTGCAATTCTCTCAGTTGAACCGAAGAAAAAGCGCTTATGGCAAGGGCAATCTTGACAGATGATTTTAAAAATTCTCTTCTTGATAATCTATCGTCCATATCAGATCACCTAATTTTATTTGAAATATGAGAGGCAAACAGTTTTGCAATGTTAAGCCCCTCGTCTGTTTTTTGTTGAATATATATTTGCACAAAGAAATTTCTTTGATAGAACTCTATAATATAACCTGCCAAAGCGCTTTGATCTATCCTTGCTTCTTTTCCTGCGCCGTTCCAAGGAATAGTTATTCCAGTAGAAGTTTTATCATAAACGATCTTTGCGTTTGCTTCATTTCCTTGATCATATATCCTGACCGATACTCCTGATCCACCGCCAGTTATTGAACTAACATATTCTTGAAAAGCACCAGACACAAATCCATTATCAATAAACACTTGTGCTCCACCATCAATCACGGCATAAAGACTTTCGTAATCGCTCGCCTCTTCATAAGCGCCAAGAGTAGTCCAACCGCTGATCTCATTATCAGTTGGAAGCAAAGCTATCGGCGAAAGCACACTGTTATTATTATCAGTGTTTTCTTCTGAACAACCACATATAACAAGAATGGTAAAAACTAAGTAAATAATTAGAAACTGTTTCCGAAACATTTGAAATCCCCCTTTATAACTTCTTCGAGCCCCATGTGGTTGTCTTTTTCCCTGATGAAATAACTGAAAAATCGTTTTGGGCGTCAACTTTTTCAACAATTATGCTATTTGGATCATTCGTCCCAAGACCAAGCTTATTAGCTGTGATAATGTGTGCAGGCAAAGGAAAATTCTGACCAATTTTCAGCCTTTCGTCTCGTAAAATTGTCCATCCAACATAATCCATCGCTACCGGGTCTTGCCCAAATATTATGCTGTTATATGCAACCTGTGGCGGGGCAATTGGACCCCCTCTAAATATAGCCAGAAGAGCATCAAGTATTATGATACGAGTTTTCTCTTTTATCTCAGGGACATCGTTTAACTGTGCTATATACGGATCACATTGTCCGCCGTGAAGAGCACCAGGGTTGTCAACTGAACCGTAATGGTTTTTCATGCTAATAGTTACGCCAGAAATACCGTGATCTTTCAATACTGGGACATTTATGAGATGAGTCGTCTCCATTAAAATTTTGCTTAATCTAACGTTTTGATTTGACACTCTTACCTGTTTGTCATATCCCCAGCCCCTTTCATTTGTCCCGAAGCAGCGGACACCTGTTTCTCCTATATTATACTTGTATCCTGCACTCACAAGCTCATGGTTGGTTCTATCCCAAATTATGATATTGTTTTCAACAACGCCTGCTGAGATCAGCCCCGAAACAATGGCATCAACCACTTCTGGGTGAGATGAAAGCGAACTGTTTATGCAGTTGACCTTTATTGTCACAATATCTTTTGGCGAAAACGAAGGCAAAATGCTTGCCCAAGCAGATGCAACTGTGCTTTGACCCGTATATTGTTTTATACCAGTATCAACGATCTTTTTGACGACTTCGGCATTTAACCTTACTCCTGTTGTCGCATCTGGATGGCTAACAATAGTTATTTTGCTCAGTTCTTGTGCAAAGGCTTCTTTATCAGTTCTGCCAATTAAAGAAGAACCAATTGCAATCCCTAAACCTGCGAGTGATGCTTCTTTTATGAACTCTCTTCTGTCAATTTTTCTTATGTTCATTACGTTTATCACTAATTCCTTTCAAATCTGTTAGCATAATATTACTTTATAAATATAATAGGAAATATATTATCTAATTTCAATGATTAACTAAAAGTTATAACACATCCACAATAGTTATTTAATCCCAATTATTAGAAAAGTTAAATGATTTCGCTCGATCACAAACAAACGTTGGATTATTGGCAATGCTTTAAAGATTTGATAAAAATATTAAAGTATGTAAAAACGGGGGCTAATCTATTAATAACGGATATTAGTCATAGAAAATATCACTTTTTATGATTTTTATCAATGTGACATATTTCTATGACTTTTTCGGTTATCAAATTAAGATAGGTGTTTATTTGACCTCGACGGGTTTGCCGTTTTTAGCTGACTTATACATAGCGTCTATCATCTTCATCATAATTAGACCATGTTCTGGTTCTGGCAGAAGAGGGTCTTTCTTTCCAGAGACAACGCTATCTATAAATGCTTTGACAGAAGCACGACGTCCCATATACGGATCTAATAATCCTACAAACTCGTCGTTACTTGGTTGTCCGTGATTTTGACGGACTATAACGCATCTATCAATTGCGGTATCATCGATGCCATCTTTGCCGAAAGTCCTTTCCAATAGAACTCCACCTTTTGATCCCTGCATCACGCAAGCCACTCTCTCTCTTATGATCCTTTCTGCCCAAGATGCGCGATATTGCATACTTTGTCCACCTTCAAACAACACCATCCCTTGACTAGCGGTTTCTACGTCCATAATGCCGTTCGGATCAGAGAATCCCCAAGGTCCACAGACATCCATATCTTCACTGAACAGATTATTAGCGGTTGCTAGGACATATTTAGGCGATGGATAACCCATACCAAAGAGTGCAAGGTCCATAACATGAATGGACAGATCAATGATTGGACCGCCTCCACTCATAGCTTTTTGAGTGAACCAACTTCCCCTTCCAGGAATGCCATTTCTTCTAACCCATTCCACTTGTGCTGTGACTATTTTCCCTAACTCACCTTCACTAGCACCTTTGCTCGGCAGTATGCTTTTCCAAAGCCATTGTGCCTCTGGGCGAAAACGGTTGTTGAACTGCCATACTAGCATAATGTTCGCTGATTTCGCAGCATCTATCATCTCTTCAACTTGCTTTGCATTCATAGCTGGCGGTTTTTCACATAAGACATTGATCTTCTTTTCAGCGCATGCAATAACTACTGGATGATGCTGGACATTTGGAACACAAACAGAGACAAGGTCAAGCCCTTTATCCATAAGAGCTTTTTCATCATCAAAAAGCTGTTTCTCTGAAAAACCCGAAGGTCCAAGTGTTGCCAAGCATCTTTTACGTGCCACCTCTGACGGATCATAAACACCGACGAACTCAACGTCTGGATGACTGGCATATACTGGCCAATGAAAATTCATAAAAACCCCGCCCGATCCAAAAGCACCAGCTTTCAATTTTTTCGCCATTACAGAATCCTCCTTTTATCTTTGTGATCTCATATTGCTAAAACTTTCTAACTAATGATTATGTTATTCAATTTATTTGAGTAAGTCAAGGTTTTAATTTTCATCTCAGGGTTATTTTTGATTCTTGAAAAATAGGATGAGTTAATAAAATTTGTAAAATTAAATAGTCCCGGTCCACTTATATAGTCTAAATACCAATTCATACTCAATAGTGCAAGTTTCACCCATTCTTCATAATCCTCTGTATATCGTCTTTATCTTGATCATTCATTTAGAATTCCCGATTTAACCAGTATCTTTTTCGAAAAATTAGGTAGCCAAAAAAATATCTATGTGATATACTCAATATACAAATAGAAAGAACTAATATAGATGACCTATGAAATTACAATGAAGATTGTAATAAAGAATATGATGAAAAACAATAAAGGAGCTGAACAGATGGAATATAATACAGATTCTAATATGCTGGCAATAGTTGTCGGCGAATTAAAAGTTGAATTTGAAAAGACATCAGATGGAATTGTCCTATTAAGCATTATGGATACCAGAACGGGCACAGAGTTGATCTCATCTCAATTGCTCCCATTATTTACTATAAAACTTCGTAATACCGAGACTATGGAAGAAAAGCATATAAATTCAAGTTCGCAATGGGTTTCAACAAATATTGAACAAAAAGAATGTTTTGTATTGCTCAAATGGGATAATCCAAATATAGAAGGGATAAAAGCAGAGCTTCACGGAAGATTAGATGATTACAATAGTGCAATATATTGGAATATGACAATCAAAAATGAAAGCCCAAATTGGAGTATAATGAGCGTAGTTTTTCCGAGAATTGGAATAGCTGATCTTGGTGATGATGGTCATATATTTTTTCCGAGGGGTCCAGGAGAAGTGCAAAAAGGATTATGGAATAGGGCTTTTAAACATCATGGGGTCTATCCAGAGCCTTGGACTGTTATGCAATTCTTATCTGCATACAATCAAAAGACAGGGTTATATGTAGCAACTCACGATCCAAATGCCAGTGCAAAAGATATAGCTATCGAGAGCAGTCCTGATGAGAGATCAGTTATATTCACTTTTGAACATTTCGCAGAAAATATGACAAAGGCAAGAAATGAGTTCAATTTAAGTGGTCACGCTGTTTGGAGGTTGTTGAGAGGCGATTGGTTTGACTCCGCAATGATTTATAAAGACTGGCTTAAAAAAGAGGCTAGATGGTATCCTGATCTTGACGTTAACGGTAGAAAAGATACTCCTGAATGGATGAAAGAGCTTTGTGTGTGGGTTACAACTAGCGGAAAAGCTGAAAATGTCGTCCCAAGAGTTAAAAAGTTTGCCGAATACATAGGCATCCCTGTGGGGTTTCATTGGTATAATTGGCATCAAATACCGTTTGACAATGATTATCCCCATTATTTTCCTGTAACTGATGGATTTGCTGATGGCGTCGAAGAGCTAAAAAAAGCCGGGGTTTATGTGATGCCTTACATTAACGGAAGACTTTGGGATACCAGGGATAAAGGAACTGATGATTATCAATTCACAAAAATTGCTTTACCTTATGCTACAAAAGATGAAAATAATGAGATATTTATAGAGATGTATGGAAGCAAAGAATCGGATGGAAGTCCCGTTCGTTTTGCTGTCATGTGTCCTGCAACGGAGTTTTGGCAGAAAAAGATATATGATATTTGTATGAGGCTTTTTAACGAATACAAGGTCAATTCTGTCTATATAGATCAGATATCCGCAATGTCTCCAAGACTCTGTATGGATAAAACACACGATCATCCACTTGGCGGTGGTCATTGGTGGGTCGAAGGCTACTGGAAAATGCTTCAATCAATTCGCGATGAAATGCCCAAAGGGTCAATGCTTACAAGCGAGTGCAATGCTGAACCTTACGCTAAATGGCTTGATGGTTACCTCACCTGGACATGGCAATACAATGGTCAAGTCCCTGCCTTTCCAGCAGTTTATGCGAGCGCAATACAAAATTTTGGTAGGGCATACCGAGGAGGAGAAACTGCTAATATAGCGTTAAAAATGAAAGCAGGACAACAGCTAGTTTTTGGCGAACAGATCGGATGGTTTGACCCGGGAGTCATTGAAAATGAGGAAAATGCCAAGTTCTTAAAACAAGTTATTAAATTACGTTGGCATCTAAGACGATATTTTTACGCAGGTGAAATGCTCAGACCTCCAAAATTGGTTGGTGATATACCAGAAGTGAAAGCGGATTGGCAATGGATCGGTGAATGGTGGGTCACTACTTCATCAGTTTTAACAGGGGCTTGGAAACTTCTACGGGACAATAAACTTGTGCTTATATTTGTCAATGTCAGTGATAAATCTATATCTGCAAAACTATATATCAACTTTGACGAGTATAACGTAGATATCAATAAAGCCAAAATTTCATCAGTTGATGAAAATGGCATTAGCCAAGAACAAATTAGATCTTCAGTTCTAGATAATGAAATAACTTTCCCTGCTTATTCAGCATTCGCTTTCGAGATAAAGGGGAACTAAATTTGACTTTCAAATATAGACTGTTTCTTATTAGGTTTTCTTCAGCAGATATGTGTTTAGTACAAATTTCAACCAGCAAATGTATGCGATAAACATATTGGTATCTGATTTGATTATACCGTTATTTTCTAAATATTCAAAAGGCGGATCAAAAATTGATGTTATCTTTTGATTAAATGAAGCCCATAGAGGAGGGATATATTTTGGAGATGTCAAACCCAAAGTTATAGACCCAAAACTATTTTTTTCTATCTCTACACGCTTTTGAAATATCTGTGTTGTCCGTCTTTTAATTTTCTCTAAAACATCGTTATCTATATTAGCACCAAGCCAATGTGACGAAAATACTAATGGGGGATATAGAAAATTTCCACTATTCTGTTCGATGATCTTGTCCCAATCTAGATTTTCATTATATTTTTGAATTAGAAACGCAATATCGCAAAGACCAATTAAAGAAGCGCCACCTTTTATTAAATGCTTTGTCCAATGCAAACATAGATATTGCAGTAGATCATTCTCGCTAAGTGTTCGTATCTTGCCCATTGGCAAATCGGTTACCATTGATCTATCATAAAAACGCATCATATTGTTATTGTAACTACAACCAATTATCTTTTCTGATAGATCTTTATGATCTGTTTTGTAAAAACTATGTAGATCAATGTAAATGCTTGACTCTTCTTCCCCATTGGGACTTATAAAAAATGTAGTGGAATATTTACCTACAACATATTTTTTAAATAAGGACAAGATATCACGAGCTTGAGTATACTCTTTTGAACTGACAACAAGATCAATATCGCTAAATGATCGCATTGCAGGGTCAGGATAAAGCAAGTCCGCAGCAGATATTCCTCGCGTTACTAATGGCTTGATCCCTGCCTTATTGAGAAGTCTGACGATGTTTTGAAAGACATTTTTGGCTATTTGATAGTGCTTCTGGGATAAAATGTAGTATTTTTCTAATACATTATATAGCGCTTTCTCTTGGGGATCATTTGACCACATACCACTCAGCTTTAACAATACAAAAAGTGCGGGACCGACCTTGTGTTTAGCTAACAATTTCAGTGTTGATATAGGAGAAGCAAGGATAAGGTCTTTTAATGCATCTTGAATGCCTTCTAGAGTTCTATTTACACAAAGTATCTTGGTAATAGACCTTAGAATAACAGAGACTTCCTTTACATCACTCCTGTAAGAGTGTAAATTATTATGTAGCGTGTTCATTTTGCTTTTCAAATTCCTGTTTGAACCATTCTATCGTTATTTTCAGACCTTCTTCTAGGTTTACTTTGGGTTCATATTTAAGGAATTTTTGGGCTTTTGATATGTCAGCTAAAGAATGTTGAACATCGCCTTTACGTGCATCTTGATATATCGGCTCAACAGGAGAATTAAGCCAATTTTTTATGGTAAACACCAGATCGTTAATTGAAACGCGCCTTCCGCAAGCAATGTTAAATACCTTTCCTACAGAATTCTCCGCATAGCAAGCAAGCAGATTAGCGGAAACCACATTTTCAACAAATGTGAAGTCACGGGATTGCTCACCATTACCATAGATTATCGGAGGTTTTCCCATAAGAAAAGCTTTGATAAAAAGAGGTATCGCCGCGGAATATTGAGAATTTGGGTTTTGCCTTGGTCCAAATACATTAAAATAACGTAACATTACGGTTTCTAGCCCATAAATAGAATGAAACACCTTACAGTATTGTTCGCCTGCATATTTTGTGATAGCATAGGGAGATAATGGGTTGGGAGACATATCCTCTTTTTTCGGTAAGATAGGCGTATCGCCATACACAGACGATGATGAAGCAAACACCACACGTCTCACTTTCTCATCTTTTGATGCGACTAATATATTCAATGTTCCAGTAATGTTGGTTTCATTTGAGGTAATTGGATCGTCAATGGAACGAGTCACCGAAGGCAAAGCAGCCTGATGAATAACGAAATCGATCCCTTTAACTGCCTCTCTTACCAATTCAAAATCTCTAATATCTCCTTGGATAAATTCTATTTTATCCATTATTCCTTCCAAGTTTGATGGTCTTCCAGTAGCAAAATTATCTACAACTCGGACAAATTCACCTTTTTTTATCAACTCTCTGACAATATTTGAACCTATAAAGCCAGCACCACCAGTGACAAGAAATTTCGACATTTATATCTCCATTTCAATACTAGTTATGATTATAATCCTAAAACTGATCTCTCGTAATCAATCACCATTTTAAGCAGTTGGTCTAAATCGACTTCTGGTTTCCAGCCTATTAGATTTTGAATTTTGGAGATATCAGGAACTCTACGCTTCATATCTTCAAAACCTTTGTTAAAAACTTTTGGATAGTCTTTATATTCTATTTTAGAATTTGAATCTGTCAATTCAATGACTTTTTTTGCCAAGTCACGAATTTGTATTTCTTGAGTTCCACCTATGTTAAATATATCGCCATAAGCTTCCTCAGTTTCCATAAGTTCAACAATAGCTCTAACAACATCTCCGACATATGTAAAACACCTTGTTTGAGTCCCGTCGCCATAAACTTCAATTGGTAGACCCAGAAGCGCATTTCTAACAAAGCGAGGCACTACCATTCCATATTGACCAGTTTGTCTAGGACCACAGGTATTAAAAAGCCTAACAATAACAACAGGCAATTTATATTCCATAAAATATGCTAGTGCCATAAACTCATCCAAAGCTTTTGTGCAGGCATAGCTCCACCTTATAGCTTTAGTAGGTCCCATCAACCTGTCACCATCTTCTTTATACGGTATATCCCCGTTTTTACCATAGACTTCTGAAGTAGATGTGATCAAAACCTTTTTCTTCCACTTGTTAGCGATTTTTAAAATAATATCAGTTCCATATACATTAGTCTGAATCGATATCAGTGGATTTTCTATTATGTATTTTACACCCACCGCAGCAGCAAGATGATAGACAATATCCGCATCCTTTATGAGTTCATCCATTAAGGGTTCGTCAAGGATGCTCCCCTTTATAAATGAAAATCTTTCATTTCCATTAAGATGCTGAATATTCTTTGTATCCCCGGTGGATATATTATCTACTGCACAAACAGTATCGCCTCTACTTATTAATTTATCAGCCAAATGAGATCCGATAAAGCCAGCCCCGCCTGTTATTAAAGCTTTCATATTTCCCCTTCTCCGGAAATTCCATCATATACTGTTTTATGTGATTGTTCTTTCCGATAACATTCTACTTTTGCTAGTTGCATCCCGAAAATGAACATAATTACTGCCCAGATTATAGATATAAGAATTGCAGTTAGTAAGTTAACCTGTAAAACAGTTAATCCTAATATACTACCAAGAGCACATAGACCATAAATAATTAATACCGCGGTCTTTTCTTTCCCACCTAAAAGACAAACTAACCTGTGTGATGAATGATCTTTACCGCCATGCCAAGGCATCCTGCCGTTTTTTAACCTTAATATACTGACTAACACGAAATCAAAGATAATTACACTCAAAATTAACACGGGCGATAAAAGGGCATTAAAATTTTGAATTTTTTGTTGCCAACCGACCATCATCCCCAACATAGCCAACATATATCCTAAAAATAAAGCACCACAATCGCCCATAAATATCTTTGCAGGCTTAAAGTTAAATACAAGAAATCCCAAACAACTTCCAATCAATGCTAAGCACAATAAAGTTATTTCTTTCTGATGATTTATCAAGGATAATCCCAATATACCAGACGCACATACAATAGTAATACCGCTAGATAAACCGTCCATATTATCCAACATATTAAGGGCATTTGTTAACCCTACAATCCAAATCATCGTTATAACAGCATCTATTAAGAAGTATGGGGTAAGTCTGCTAACCAATCCAAAATATATAACACCAAGAGCAATAATAATCTGAATTATGGATTTAATGCTAGCCCGAAAGTGATATTTATCATCAATAACACCTAAAGTAAATATAGCTATTCCGCCTATTAATAGTATTATGATCTGCCTTTTAAGCTCAACTAAGAATAAGGTTGCCAAAACAAAACTGATGAATATAGCAAACCCTCCCATTAGGGCGACGGGTTCTGTTCTCCAACGATCGCCTTTGGGATTATTAACAAGACCTAATTTACTCGCAATTATTTTGACTAAAGGGGTCAATAATAAAGAAACGAATAAAGAGATAAAAAGGATTATAGTATAAATCATTTTTTAGTCTTTCTTCTGTAATTATTTATCAGACTTGTATAAAGTTCATCCATATCAGCACATAGCCTTTCTTTTGTAAAACGCGTCCTGACAAATTCACGAGCATTAATTCCAAATTCCTTTCTCTTTTCCGGGCTTAAAAGCAGATCAACTATAGCAGAAGCGAACTTCTCTTTATCTCCAGATGGAACAATAATACCAGTCTGACCATCAGAAACAATATCAGGGACACCTCCAACTGCTGTTGCAACAACAGGCTTAGCAGAAGCCATTGCTTCAATTAAAGTGACAGGTGTTCCTTCATTTAAGGATGTCAAAGTTACAACATCCAGATCGGAATATACAACAGGCATATCTTCTCGCCAGCCTAGGAATATGACTTTGTCACTTATTCCTAGTTCAATTGCTAAATTTTTCAATTCAGTATTGAGTTCTCCATCGCCGACTATAATGAATTTAACATTAAAGACACTTTCCAATACTTTTGATGCTGATTTTAAAAATAACGTGTGATTTTTTATCGCCGTCAATCTTCCTACAATACCAACCAACAATATATCTTCAGGGATATTAAGCTCTTTCCGAAATTTACCTCGATGTATCTCCGAGTTCAAAAACTGTGCCAGATCGAAGCCTAATGGGATAACAGCAAATTTATTCGGTCTCGCTATCTTAATATCGTAGCAAAGTTCCTGAAATTGAAGAGGGCTAATAACAATTATCTTATCAGTAAATTTTGCAAGAAAACGTTCTATAAGTATAAAAAATTTAGTTTTTAGTGGACCAAAATAACTATGTAACACATGTCCGTGAAATGTATGAACCTTATATGGCACTCCTGCCATGATTGCGGCTATCCTGCCAAGCGTGCCAGCTTTTGCAGTATGGGTATGAATAATATCAGGTTTTTCAGTTCTTATCAATTTAATTAATCTGTATAATGCTTTCAGGTCATTTTTCAGCCCTATTTCTCTGCCTAGCTCTGGTATAATTACAGGTTCAACACCATGTTTATACGCAAAGTAAGACATATCGCCCTCGCCCTCACTGACTATGCCAGATACCAAAATGGACTGGTATTTTTCGCTATTTAATCCAGCAGTTAAAAAAGTTACATGCACAGCTGGACCCCCAATATTTAAACGTGCTATTATTCTTAAAACCTTCACTTTTCGATCTTGTTTCAATTTATTTAGCCGCCGGGTAATATACTTTAAATCTTATCTTGGATTCTAAAGAAGAGACGATTAGGTATATGTAATCAATTGTAAATGATACATACATTCTCTGATTTAGTTTTATATTTATAATGAATATTTGATTTCGATAACTATTTACTTTTATAATTCATCCATAATTTCCTACTACAATCCCAAACTAAACTGATTTTCTTTTTAATTAATAAATCAAGCAATTCTTCAATATTATTAACCATTTTACTAATAGAATATTTTTCTTCTGCTATTTTTCTGCTTCTTTTACCCATTTCTACTCTTAAATCAGGATTATCTATTAATGTAATGATTTTTTCGGCAAGTGCTTTTGGATCTTTGGGTGGAACAAGAAAACCATTATAACCATCAATAACAGATTCGGGTATTCCACCGACATTTGTAGCAACAACAGGTAATCCAGATGCTATTGCTTCAACGACAGTAAGACATAAACCTTCAAATAGTGAAGGCTGAACATATATATCCCATTCTGAGAGTAAATCAGGTATATTATCATGGTAACCTAATAGTTTGATTTTATCAGCAAGCGATGATTCATTTATTAATTTTTCTACTTTATGAAATTCTTGCCCATCTCCAACTATGTAAAAATATACATTTTTCTTTAAATCTAATACTATTTTAGCTGCTTCAATAAGATAAATAAATCCTTTCTGTTCAACTAATCTCCCAACGCTTCCAATGCTAATTTCTGTGCGAATAAGATTTAAATGATTAAAATACCTGGTTAGATCAATCCCACCTGTATTTACAATTTCAACTTTTTGTGAAGAAGGATGCAAAGCTTTAAATAGCTTGTCTGATACTTGTTTAGAATCACAAAAAATCTTATCGGAAAGATTAAGTGTGATTTTATTAAGAAAGACACGTAACATGCTGCCTAAATTTTCATTAACCTCCCAATTAATTATTAATGGTATTTTCGCTAGTTTCCCTATTAAACGACCAATAATGGTAGGATGATAAAGAGAACATATTAATACCTGTATATTCAACCTTTTGAGTAATTTATATAATCTAAATGCTGTAAATGCAAAATCATGTTTACCTTTAGCTCCTAGTGTTTCTGTTTTAATTCCAAGTTTCACGAGTTCTGGTATCAATCTGCCTGAACCTTTTGTTAGAGCGGCGACAGTAATATCATACTTATTTTGATCTATCTTTGAAAGAATACGAACCATTGTTTTTTCTGCACCACCAACAGAATATTCAGTAATCAGGTATAAAATATGAATCTTTGATGACATAGCTAATTCCCCATATAAAATGCTCTGGAAGTATTTAAATTAAATTCATAATGCGGAAGGAAAACACTTGCAGATATTGGCAAAGTCCATATAAACCAAATCCAAAGATGAGTTGGATATATATAGTTAGAAGCTACTATAATAAGCGCTAAATGCATAGCTAAGGCATAAGGGAAAAATGATTTAGCAACCTTTGAAGAATTCTTGCGAAGCTTGATAATAGATATAAAAACACATATCTCAGCGAAGATTAGCATAAACATACCTAATACACCAGTTTCAATTATCAGTCCAAAAATATCCGAGCGAAAAAGATGAGTATGAAGAATTTGAAAATTTCCATTCTTTATCAGCTGATATAGCCTCATTAAAGCAGATATATCAAAACGAGACCACATTTTAAGGTCAACTATTTCTGCCCTTAATGATTCAAAATCAGTAACCAAAGAGCAGGATTCAGGAAACTTTTTGAAAAATTCAACTGTAATATCATAATCACCGGTTTCAACAAGACTTTTTACCAATAATAAAAGGTGCATTTCTGCTCCACCAACATTAAGAGTTGTAATAAGATGAAGTATTCTTTTCCGCATTTTTTCTCTATGAAAATTTATTTTTTCCAATAAATTTGAAAGAAATGCTTGAATATTTCAGTAAAATTGTCAATCCTGTCAATACAGCAACAAATAAACTAGATGAAATGAATACCAACCCTAACGAAGACATTCTCATAAAAATATATAAAAGACCTCCACCATATTGAAGAAATATGTATAATAGAACAAATAATTGAATTCCTGTCTGCCTTTTTATATAGCGAGTAATTCCAAGACTGCCAAAAATCATAAGGAATGGCATAATCGTATCTTTAGTTCTTCCAGCAGTTATAACCCCTTGCGAACTCATGGCTAACATAGCCAATGTCGATAAGATAATTAAAATTAAAAATAACTTTTCGTTATTCTTACCTTTGAAAGAGCAAATAAAACCATAAATGCAAAAAGGCGTTAAAATATACCATGCAATAGTAGCTACTAGAAAAGGCCAAGTGCTGAATCTAATTGTATATCTTGGATTACATAATATCCATAGAGGATAAGGCATAAAAAAAGAATATATAATGTTTATAGGAATAACCAAAATTCCACCGCCTTTTTTGACCGCTGAGTAAAACACATTTGTTTCGCTCGTTCCTACATAATGCTCTTCAGATTTGAATGACAAATAGCCTATAACATTTTTAATAAATCCGAATCTTTCTGCAAGACCTAAATTTGATAACAGTATCATCGATATAATGCTTGCTATTACAAATGTTATTATAGTAATTGCTCTATATTTCACGGACCGATTAATTATTATATAAATTAGTGATGACGCAAGTATAATGTAGCCATAATAAAATCGCAAAAAGATTAAATATATCCACATAAAGACAATTGCGATGATTAATAAGACATTTAACTTTGTCCTTAGTTTCATCAATCCCCAGATTATAAACACCGAAGAAAATATAACATGAACCTCTTTTAGTTGCATAACCGAATACAAAAGCAAAACCGGCAGAAAAGCAGTTAAAATAGATGCAATTTTAGCAACTCTGATATCATTATAAGAATATTCTGAGATCTTATATACAAGGATCGGTATCAGAGAACCGACAAAAACTCCTAGCATTCTGACCAAAAAAATGTTGTGTCCAAATAAAAAGTAAATGATAGCATTTAGGTAGTTATATGCAAGACTTCCGAGAAGATAACCTGGAGGACTGTAGCCCTTACGCCAAGCATCAGCAATTTCAATTCCATTTTTGTCGTAAACAGCCTCATCATTTTCACTTCCTGTGATAAAAGTATTATGTTCAGGAAAGAATCCCTCTAGGACAAAATAGAAAGCAAACATTAATAGAATTCTAAATATAAAGCTGATTAAGAAAATTTTCTTAAAGAATATAGACTCCAAATTATTATTAGAGAGTCGTTTGGATATATAACTGCCTAGTATAGTTAAAAATAAAATTGCAATAAATGATGTAGTAGTCAATTCAAACAAGCTTACATTACCTCATAAAAGTTTAAAACATCTTTAATATATGTCTCATTAGTCTATTACAAAATCCAGAAAAGAGTTACTCGAACCCATTCTTATATTTTAGATCCAATGTTTTAATTATTCTCGCAGGCACTCCACCAACCATTACTCCTGGGGGAACGTCATCAATTACGACTGCTCCCGCAGCAACAACAGAACCTTTACCAATCCGAACACCAGGACATATTATACATCCACTTGCAAGCCACACATGGTCCTCTACTACAGGTGCTGATAAATGTTCTCTGGGCAATGATTCCAGAACAAGAGAACCAGTATGTATCTGAACGTATGGGGAAATATGCACATAGTCACCTATTATTATCATTTCCCTTAAATTTAGAAATACACCATGGTTAAGTGTAGAATGACACCCTATTCTTAATTTGTTGTAACTGCCAACATGTATAATTTTGCCATATATCCTTACACATTTTTGAACTGATGCTCCTCGCATTAAAATACTCAGAAGCCTTATTTTTTCTGTTAGACTGAATTTGAGGATGTTTTTAATTATTTTGCATCTGATCATTTTGTAATTTCATCATGAATTATTTAATCAGAAAACATGAGATATTTTCTTAATAATAAAATTGAAAATCAGAAATAATCTATACAATATGCGATAAAATAATCCACCGGACCAGCCTTGTGGCAATTCTGAAATATCTTTTGGATGCCCTAAAATATTTTCCCATTTTTCAGGTGTGCAAGATAAGACATAAAGATAATATAAGCTGCTGTTCAAATAATCTGTCCCTGAACGATATATTACTTTGAATCCTTTTTCTCCAAATAAACGTTCTAAAGCGTAAGGAGTGAACCGCCAATAATCTAGATATTCATCCGGATTTATATGTATTTTTTGCATAAATGGCACAATTACAATTATAGTATCACGACTTAACTCACAGAGATTTTCAACTGCTTGTTGAAAGTTATATATATGTTCAAGAACGGTATGACAGAATACACAATCATATTTCTTTTTTAATTCCGGTGGAATTTGCAATTCTAAATCCAATGGAATACTATCTTCGAGAACTCTCTTTTTTCCAATCTGCTTTCCACCTTTATAATTTGATATTTCATAGCTTGTTGCATTAGTAAAATAGCTTCTATAAGTTTTCCCTTCTTTATCCTCATCCGCCCAACCACTAACATTAATTACTGAACCAGTAAAATAAGGGGCAATTTTTCTTAGTTCTTTATTACTCCAAGCACGAGGTCTTCTAAAGACTGGATCATATAAATACATAAGTTTTTTCTATCCTTTGCTATTACTAATGTTATTCTTGATTTTCGAAATATTTTTTCTTGTAAACCCTAGCCTTTTCAATATAGCCAATAAAACAGACAAATCATATTCATCAAAATGGATGATTTTATAAAAGTTAATTTTGAAATTAGAATTCAATTTCGTAATTGAAGCCCAATGCAAAATATTTTGTACAATTCCAGTAATTATAATCGCTATTGCAGTGCTGTATATACCAAATTTAGAAACGGACACTATCATAAGAAAAAAAACCGAAAAACTGCTGATAAGATATTTATAAAAGAGCACTTTCTGAGATTTCAGAGCGTAAAGCAATGGTCTCTGCGACATAATAAATGCTATGACTATTAAACGGAATAGAAAAAATTGACACAGTTTAGTAGATTCAGAATATTTACTTGAAAATACTAAATTGATAAAATACGGCATAAAAAACCATCCCATTAAGATTAGTAAAATTGCTATCCAAAAGGCATATTTCGTAGTTCTTTGTATAATTTCAGCAGTTTCTTTAGATGAAATCCCTGATTTTTCAGATATGATTGGAAAAGTGGCAGACTCAATTGAGCGTAATATGGATGAAAATATGGAAAAAATTGATTCTGCTATTGAATAAACTGCGATCGACTTTGTCCCCAAATTATGGTTAAGAATCCAAATTGGTAATTGAGCTTGGAGTTGCTTTAATGGCATTCCAATTGTAATCCAAAATCCTTCTTCTTTTAGAGCTTTTTTCCAAATTGACGACGGTGCTGATTTAGTGGTCCTAATAGTGGATAAGATTTTCATCAAATGAGGGGTTACGATTAAAGAAGCAATAGCAAGTGATACGGGATAAATCAAAATTATTGTAGAGTTTAAACCACGGTTAATGAATGTTACCATAATAATTACAATAAATAATCTAAGTAAAGATTCAGTGACCCCTAAAATTATTTGAATTTTATAATATGTAAAACCATAAAAAATTGTATTCAAAAAATTCCTGAATCCAGATAACATAATATAGCAACCTATAGAAAGAGACATAATTTTTGTTAAATTTGCGTTTATTGTATTAGTAAAAAAAGAAAAAGTGATAAACACTAAAAAAATTAAACTACCAAGGAAAATCAACATCTTTGAATAACTTAAAATGAATCTTTTCACTATATCAAATTGCCTCTTTTCTCTGTTCTGGGCTATGTTAGAAGATATCATATTTCCTAGTCCAAAACCTAAGAAAACTGAGCTAAAAGAATATATTGATAATGCCAATGATAAACTACCATATTCTTGTTGTTCAAGAGTCCTAGCAAGGATAATAGTAGTAAAAAATTGCGTAAACATTAAAAGCAAATCGCCAGTAAAGAATATAAAACTTCCTTTTGCTATTCTTGATAATGTTTTTTTTTCCAATCCTTTTTCCTCAATAAATAGCTCTAAATTTGCGTCCAAATTTATAGATTGGTGTAAGAACTTTTCGGAGTAATTGTAGTTTTGTTGAAGGACTCTGATATAATTTTCTAATAAGGTCTAAAAACAAGTTATACGGAGTTTCTCCATAAGGTTTTCTTAAAAAACGTTTTAATGGTCTATGTTTTTCAACGGTTTCAAGAATTGTTTTTAATACTAATACACTTAATTCTTTACATGCCTTTTCCCCATGTTTTAGATGAAGATGATATTTAGTATACGTAATAGTGGATAACTCTCTAGTAATTTGTGATGCTAATGTGGTTGATAGGTTAGTCAATATCCCTTTCATATGTCGACCTTCACTTAGTAAAATTAGCGATTTATCCACTGGCTCTGTAATTGTTAAGACAAAGATCTCTCTGTCCTCAACACTTCTACCAATACAACTGAGATAACAGAAGGAGCTATGTAAATTACTGATTTCCTTGAGCCATGAACTCATAGTACTATATTTATGGGGAATTGAATTTGAAATGTATACTTCACTACAAGGTCCCAAAGTGATCTCAATAAGAAGTGCTTTCTCAGAGTTTTCTTGGACCTTTGAAAATCTCTTCCAGATCAATCCATCGTCACTTTGAAAAACTGGCACCTCAGTATCTAACCAGCTATTACTTCGAGTGTCTAGCGGTTTTTTGCTGAAAACAATACTTATTGTAGCCTTTATATTTTCTTTATTTGTTACTTTGACACAAAAGTACCAATCATATCCACTTCCTAATATAGTAGGCGGATCTGATTGTATCTGCACGAAAAAGGTATTTTTTCCTGTCCTGTGAATATTAGTTCCACTACCACACTCAAAGTCACTAGTAATTTCAATATTCAAAGTATCATCTAGCATATTATTATCCTTATATTGAGAATCAATTCTTTCGTTTCCATGTAAATACTGTATTAAAAACCCATTAAAAACCAACAAAGTTGGATTTTTTACTAAATTAATTGTCTTTTTTTGCCGACTATGACAGGCACAGCCGCATGATCAGGACTTTTTGATTCAGCTGAATTTTGTTTAAAACTTTGAACAATCAAGCTTTTAATAAAAGTATCTAAAAAATTAAATATGAACAAAATTTAATTAATTAATATTTTTGAAGACTATTTAAAATTACTAAAGTTTGGACAAAATAAGATTAACTAAGACATACTTGATAAGGATTTACCTATTTTCTTACTATAAAATGACGTAACTTTTGATG
>FWPV01006278.1_pt1 | contig 22889 bp, 20 predicted proteins | sample 2228371 | NCBI WGS metagenome assembly FWPV01 (sample SAMEA103939776, study PRJEB20133) | metagenome | reverse complement strand
CAAGTTTGTCACCCCGGCAGGGTATGTGGCGGGTAAAATGGCGGGTTTGAAGGGCGAAGACGCCTTTATGGATTACACCTTCATCCATTTCTCCGGATTCAGCGATGCCGAGAAGGGCGCCTGGTCGGATGAGCTGGCGGAGTTGTTCGGCGTGGATAAAAACAAGCTACCGCGCATCGTGGAACCCTGGCATCCGATCGGGGAAGTGACCAGGAGCGCAGCAATTGATTTTGGGCTGGCGCCGGGGACGATCATCGCCGCCGGTTGCGGCGATACCGCCGCCAGCGCCCTGGGCGGCGGCATCACCCGGGCAGGGATGGTCTTCGATGTGGCGGGGACGGCAGCAGTGCTGGCTGGATGCACCGATCGCTATGTGGCGGATGTGAAGAACCGCGCCTTGATCAGCATGCGTTCGGTCATCCCGGGATTGTGGAATCCGCTGGCGTACATCGCCGGAGGCGGCATCGCCCTGCGCTGGTTCCGTGACCATTTCTACAACAGCCTGCGAGGTGAATCTCAGGATTTGTCCGGCGATCTGTACAGCGATTTGATCGAAACCGCAGCGAAAGTACCACCGGGCGCGGAGGGCTTGTTCTTCTCCCCGCACCTGGGAGGCAGAATCTGCCCGGCGACGCCGGAGATGCGCGGCGCATGGCTGGGATTCTCCTGGGGGCACACTCAGGCGCACTTCGCCCGCTCGGTGTTGGAGAGCGTGGCGTACGAATACGCCTACTACCTCAACATTCTGCGCGAGCTGATCCCGGATTTGAACCTGTACGAAGCGCGGGTGGTGGGCGGCGGGGCGCGCAGCCCGATCTGGAATCAAATCAAGGCGGATGTGCTGGGCGTGCCGTATCAACCGCTAAAGGGCAATGAATTCGGTTCGTGGGGCAGCGCCATGATCGCCGGAAAAGCGGCGGGCGTGTTCGATGACCTGGCGAGTGTGGCGTATGAGCACGCTGTGCCTGCCGGCGAAAAGCTCAGCCCCAGGGCAGAAATGCGGCAAATCTATCAGCCGCTGGTGGAGAAGTATATCCAGTGGCAGGCGGCGCTGGCGGAGGCTTTTCGGAGGATAAAGTAGCTCTCCGGGTTGCATGAATTCGCGCCTGATACGGGTGGACCCACTCAAGCGAGTTTAGCACAGCTTAACGCGGTGGACGACAGAATTGCGACCATCGAAGCGACACAGAAAATGAGAGAGTGAGCCAATCCATGAACAAAATCGGGATTTACTACGCCTACTGGACCCACGACTGGGGCGCTGATTTCCATCCCTTTGTGGATAAAGTCGCAGACCTGGGTTTTGATGTGCTCGAAGTCAACGCCAGCGCGATTGCGGAGCTAAGCCCGATGGAGCGCATTGAGTTGAAAGCCCATGCAGAAGATAAGAATATTGCGCTTTCATACTGCATCGGCTTACCCAGACGCTATGACCCGGCGAGCCAGGACGAGCAGGTGCGCCGGGATGGCGTGGCTTATTTGATTAAGCTGGTGCGAGCGATTGGCGAGATGGGCGGCGGCAACCTGGGGGGCATCATCTACAGTTACTGGCCAGCCACTATGCCGGAGGGCGAGTCGGATAAACGCCCCTACCTGGAGCGCAGCGTGGCGAGCATGAGAGAGGTTGCCAGGGTGGCGGAAGACCAACGGGTTTTTCTCAACATGGAAGTGGTGAACCGCTTCGAGCAATTCCTGCTCAACACCTGCGAGGAGGCGGTGGCTTATGTGGAGGCGGTGGGCAGCCCTAACGCCAAAGTGATGCTGGACACATTCCACATGAATATCGAGGAAGATTTTGCAGGCGAAGCGATTATGACTGCCGGGGATATGCTGGGTCATTTTCATATCGGCGAAAATAATCGCAAGCCGCCGGGTTACGGGCATATCCCTTGGACGGAAATCGGCGCGGCGCTGCGCAAGATCAATTATCAGGGTTACGTGGTTATGGAGCCGTTTCTGATGCCCGGCGGAGAGGTGGGCAGAGACATCAAGGTCTTTCGAGATATGAGCCTCGGTCTGGATATGGACGCCGAGGCGCAGAAAGCATTGCTTTTTATGCGTGGAGTGCTGAAATAATATCAAGCCCCTCCTGCAACAGGGAGGGGATTTTTATGGAAAGGCTATGATCCACACGTTAACCCTCAATCCGGCGCTGGACCTGGAATTCAGCGTCGAGAGAATTCAATATAACCAGGTCGTGCGGGCGAGCGGGGTCAGGGCAGATTGCGGTGGTAAAGGTTTCAATATCGCCCGAGCGTTGAGGGAAGTGGGAGAACCCTGTCTGGCTTGGGGATTGGTGGGGGGTAAAACCGGAGAGCGACTGGTTGAAGAACTGGCAAAATTGGGCGTCGCAATGGAGTGCATCTGGATTGCAGAGGAAACGCGCACCAACGTGGCGATCGTCACCTCCCCGTTGGGCGATTACATAAAGGTCAATCAACCCGGTCCGCAGGTCTCACCCGAGGAGATCCAGACCCTGGTGGAAAAAATCGGCGCCGTTGCCGGGGCGGACGATCTCTGGGTGCTTTCGGGCAGCCTGCCCCCGGGAGCGCCGGTGGATACTTATTCCGTAATCATCAAAGAGGTACAGGAAGCCGGCGGCAAAGCGTTGGTGGATGCGGATGGCGAGACATTGCGCCGCGCCTGCCGGGCGCAGCCGTTCCTGGTGAAGCCGAATGCTCTGGAAGCGGGGGAAATTATTGGGGTGAACATCCAGACCGCGCATGAAGCGGCGCAGGCGGGCAAGGTTTTCCGGGAGTGGGGCGTGGAGGCGGTCTTGATCACCCTGGCGGAACAGGGGGCGGTGCTCTCCGCTCCGGGTGGAGTGTGGTGGGCGCGCCCGCCGCAGGTGGCGGTGAAAAGCCCCATCGGGGCGGGCGACGCCTCTCTGGCGGGCTTTGTGTGGGGGTTGAGCCAGGGGTTGGATTATCCACACTGTTTACGATTATGCGTGGCGAGCGGCACAGCCTCCGCCAGCCTGCCCGGGACGGCGGTTGCGCCGAGGACGCTGATTGAAGCTGTGGCAGAAGGGGTGGTGGTGACGGAGGTGGTGTAGAGCCATCCAGGAATGATACACGAATAGACGAATGACCGGTCCGTTATCCCAAGTTCTAATTTCGGGTCGGTGTTTTTTCCATCGTAGGTGCGCAGCATGCTGCGCACCTACAACCTCCAGCTTTACACGTTAAACCCAAACCAGCGGGTCAAGAGAGCCTGCTGGTCTGGTATTGGTGGAGATAAAGGAGGAAGTGAGCCGGTTTTTACAGAGATAATTAACCGCGCGGCTGATAGATCAGCGGCGGGCGCAGTTCGGAAGCGATCTGGTTGAGGCGATTGAACGTGGCTGGGTCGAGGTCAATATGCAGGACTTCGGCGATGACCTGCGTCCAGCCATGGACAAAGTACAGCCAGCCATCTTCGACGAACAGGTTGCGGCTTTCTTTCTGCGCCATCGCCTGATGCCAGAAATCCAGATCGCCGCGGTAGTTAATCTCCCAGGCGATGCCGTTCAGGGGAAATACACCGTCATCGGTAATGGGCGAGCCGGGAGAGTCTTTGCCCATACCGGTGGCGTTGACCACCACCGTGCCGGGCGGCATGGCATACATGATCATATCGTTGACGCGCGGGTCGGCGGTATGGACATAGATGAATTCGATATCGGTCTCCAGGCTCTCGACCATGGCTTTCATGCCGAGCAGACGCCCTTCGGAGCGGTTGGTGACGATGAAACGGCGGGGTCGGTCGGCGGGGTTTTTCTTGTTGATGAGGTGCAGCGCCATGGCTTTGCCCGAGCCGCCGGCGCCAAAGCAGAGGAAGTAGCCGCCGGTGCGCCCGAAATAGCCTTCCCCCAGGAAGGCGTCCATGCTCAAGCCGGAGGTGATGGGGTCTTTGGCGTGCGCCCAGAGTCCATCGGCGCGCTTGGAGATGCAGGAGGTCTCGCCGGTGAGCACCGAAGATGAGTCCAGGTGGTCAAACATATCCCGCGCGGCTTCGAGCAGGTCAATTTTGTGGGTGGTGACCAGCGCGCCCAGAGAGAGCGGGTCGTATTTAATCTGGGCGACGGTACGGCGGTAAGCCTCGGGGTCATCGTGGGGTTTATGGTCTATGCCTTCGATGACCACCTCGGGGTGACCCAGCGCTTCCATCCAGCGGGGGAAGACTTTCATAATGGAGGATTGTTTGGTGGTGACCCCGATAAAATAAAAGGTGGGGACAGTTTTGGTTTGAATGGGATAAGGGCTTGTCGGCATTGGCAGTTCTCCTGAGGGTGGTTGATTATCCGCTTTTGGCTTGATTGACGGCATCCACGAAAGCGCGGGCGGTGGCGGTGATATCGGCAAAGCGCCCCTCTTTCGCCCAGGCGGTAGGGCAGAGGTTGCTGCCGGCGCCTACGGCGAAGACGCCCGCTTTGAACCAGGCGACGACGTTTTCGACGCTGACGCCGCCGGTGGGCATCATGGGGATATAAGGGAAAGGACCTTTGAGGGCTTTGATGTAATCCGGACCAACCAGCGAGCCGGGGAAGATTTTGACCACATCCGAGCCAAGACGGTACGCCCGGATGACCTCGGTGGGGGTTAATGCGCCGAGCATCACCGGCAGACCGGTGGCGGTCATCGCCTGCGCCAGGGCTTGTTCGCAATGGGGGCTGACCAGGAAGCTGGCTCCAGCTTCCACCGCCTGAGCGGCATGTTCGATCTCGGTCAGGGTGCCCATGCCCAGGACGATGTCATCCCCATACTGCGCCGCCAGGTCCTTTACCACCTGAGGGGCGTTGGGGGTGGAGTAGGTGATTTCGATGCCGCGCACGCCGCCGGCGAACAACGCCTCGACCATTTTCAGGGTCAATTCAGGCGAGGGACCGCGGATGACAGCCAATAAACCCAGTTTTTTAATTTTATTGAGAGTGGTTTGTTTATCCATCGTTTTTCCTTTGTTTTTAGATGACGCGAAATTGTGCCTCTTCGCCGCGCAGGACTGCCAGGCAATCGCGCAGCGCCATCCAGCCCATGGCGTTGGTGGCGCCGTCGGTGTGGGCGCCGATATGGGGGGTGGCGATCAGGCGCGGATGAGCGAGCAAGGGCGAGTCTTTAGGTGGGGGTTCGCTGGCAAAGGCATCCAGGGCGGCGCCGCGCAACCTGCCGCTATCCAGAGTTTCCAGTAGAGCGTTTTCATCCACCAGCTCGCCGCGGGCAGTGTTGATCAGGAACGCTCCGGGTTTCATCGCCGCCAGGAAGGCGGCGTTGACCATCTGGCGGGTTTCGGCAGTGACCGGGCAGTGGAGCGAGAGGAAATCCGCCTGAGAGATGACCTCCTCCCGGCTGACCAGGCGCGTTTTGAGTTTTGACGCCAGGGATTCGTCGGCGATGGGGTCATAGGCGAGCAGGGTGCAATCGAAGCCGCCCAACAAACGAGCGACCTCGCGCCCGATGGCGCCGAAGCCGATCAAGCCGATAACTTTGCCCTCAAGGGTGATGCCCTGCAGGCGCCGCCACTCGCCCTGACGGGTGGAAGAGACGGCGAGGGGGATATCCCTGGCAAGGGCGAGCATCAACCCGAGGGTCAGTTCGGCGACCGAGGCGGCATTGGCGCCGGGGGTGTTGGTGACGATGACACCCCTGCGGCGGGCGGCTTCCAGGTCAACCGAGTCCACACCCACGCCGTAGCGGGCGATAACCTTTAATCGGTCGGCTGCCTCGATCACCTCGGCGGTGATGGCGTCCAGCCCGGCGATGTAGCCATCTACGCCGGGGATGAGTTTTAACAGCTCGGCGGCGGAGAGAGGTTTACCGCTGGTGTTGTAAATCACCTCGCCCACCTGCTCTTCGAGGGTGGTGCGCAGGGCGGGGTCGTTTTTGGCGTAAGAGGTGGGCGTCACCAGGACGCGCATAGACTTCAGCTTGGCTTGCATGGCGGCTCAGCGTTTCTCCGGAGGCAACCAGCGCGGGTTATCTACGATTAGAGGCGTCCCATCATTATCCAGAATGAGCTTGCGGAAGCCTTGTTTCTCGATGGAGCCGTAATCGTGACCGGCGTTGCCGGGATAGACGAAAAAGGTGACCAGGTCTTCGTCTGGGCTGACATTGACCGAGCGGTGCGCCCAACGCGGTGGGACATAAAGCACCCGCTGCGGGTAGAGCGCCTCGACGCTCCACTCGCCTTCGGGCGTCTCCATCACCATGTAGCCCCTGCCGCGCAGGCAATAATAGACCTCGGCGGTGTCCAGGACGGTGTGAAAATGCCCTTTGGTCATATAGAATTCATCGCCTACTTTGCCCGGATGGACGATCGAGAGACCATGGAGCAATTCCCCGGCGATTTCGGGGCGGCTGATTTCGTAGACCTCGTAGAGAAGCGGGTTTTCAAGAGTGAGCAGCTTTTGGTAAGCGACCTGGTCAAGGAACTGGTCCTGCATGTCGGTCAGGCGGCGCTGGGTGTGTTTATGGTAGCGGCTGAGCAGAATCTCGTTACCCAGCAGGACATCAACTGCGGAGGGGAGGTTGGAGTTCGTAGTCATGTTTGCCTTTTCGTGGATGATGGATGGATAAAGAAGCTGGCAATGAGACCGGCAGAAAATTATGGATCGAACACGACTTTGAGCGCGCCGCGGTCTTCTGCCAGGGAGAAGGCATCCTCGATCGCTTCGAGGGGGAAGCGGGCGCTGATCATGGGCGCCAGGTCAACTCGCCCCGAGAGGACGATTTGCGCCGCCTGCCAGCAATCGTGGGTGGAGCAGGCGGTTGTTCCGGTGACGATCAGCTCTTTATAATGGACAATGTTGGAGTTGAAGGTGATGCTGGGGCGGTCTTTGGGCAAACCGCCAAAGAGATTGATGCGCCCACCGATGGCGGCAAGTTCCAAAGCCTGCTCCTGAGCCTGATGCGATGGCGCAGCGACGATGATCACGTCCGCGCCACGACCACCGGTCTCGGCGGCGATGACCTGAGCCAGGTTCTCCTCGGCAGGATTGACGATACGGTCGGGCTTGAACTGCTGGGCTCGAGTCAGGCGGCTGGATAACAACTCGCTGAGGATGATTTTGCTGGCGCCGCGCAGCCTTGCCAGAAGGACGTGCATCAAGCCAATCGGTCCGGCGCCGATCACCAGGACGTTATCGCCAACGCGCACATCCACGGCGTTCTGTCCGCGTAAGACACAGGCAAAGGGTTCGATGAGAGCGGCGATGGCAGGGTCGAGGTCGGGGTTGATGGGGATGAGGTTGCCCTGGCGGATGGCGGCAGCGGGGATGACCATGTATTCGGCGAAGGAGCCGTCCAGGTTGATGCCGATGGCGGTGTAGTTGGCGCACAGGTTGTTGCGACCGGAGATGCACTCCGGACAGTTGCCGCAGCCCATGTTGGGGGCGATGAAGACATGTTGACCGGGCTGCACGCCCTTGACCTCAGAGCCGACGGCGACGATCTCCCCGGCGACTTCATGACCGGGGATGCGCACGGCGCCAGGGGCGTACATGCGGTGGGCGCCGTGAAAGATGCGCAGGTCGGTGCCGCAAATGCTGCTGCTGCCCACCCGCAGCAACGCCTCGTCTGAGGCAATGGAGGGGATGGGTCGTTGCTCCAGGCGCAGGTCTTGGGAACCATAATAGACGATGGCGCGCATGGTCTCGCTCATGGGACGCCTTCTGGATGGAGAATCTCGCTGAGATAGACCGGGCGACCCTCGAGGAAGGAGCGCGTCCCCGCCAGGACGCCCGCCACCGCCCAACGACCCTCGGCGCCGCCCACTTTGGGAGGGGCGCCGTTCTGGATGCATTGGACGAAGTGTTCCATCTCGCGAATGTAGCCCCAGGCAAAGCGTTGAGGCCAGGTGCGGTAGATGGGGGTGATCAAGCCCTGATCGCGGTTGGTGCAGATCACTACCGCCTGCCCTTTAAGCTCGCCGATCTGCATGATGCCTTTCTCGCCGATGATCTCGACCCGGGCGTCGTATCCGTAATCGCAAGGGCAAACCCCCGAGATGCTGCCCAATCCGCCATTTTCGAAGCGGATGTTGACCAGGGCATTGTCGTAGAAATTAGGGGTGTCCACACCATGGGATGCGCCTTTGAAGTTGGCGACCTCGACATAAACGCGCTGGTAATCCGAACCCATCAGCCAGCGCACGGTGTCCCAATCGTGGCTGTTGACTTCGGCGAGCATGCCGTTGGAGGTGGACAGGTCTCGCGCCCAGGGTGGGGGCAACCCCGGACCGTGGGTGAGGGATTTGATGAGCATCGGCTGACCGATCTCGCCCGCCAAAATACGGCGCTCGGCTTCAACGAATTCGGGGTCGAAGCGGCGCATGAAACCCAACTGGAGCAGGACTTGATTTTGCTCAGCGGAGCGGATGATGGCGTCGCATTCGGCGAGGTTGAGCGCCATGGGCTTCTCGAGGAAGACGTGTTTCCCGGCGCCGGCGGCGGTGATTGCCAGGTCTTTGTGGGTGAAGGTGGGGGTGGTGATGACCACCGCCTCGAAATCGAGCGACTGAAGGGCTTCGACCAGGGTGAGAAAGCGGTGTGGGATGCCAAATTGATCGGCGGTCGCCTGAAGCGCATCGGGGATGGGGTCCACTACGGCGACCAGGGTGGCGGCGGGGATGTGGTGAACCAGGGAGTTGGCATGGACTTTAGCCGCTCTCCCGGCGCCGACCAGACAGAAGCGAATGGGCTCAGGCATACAGTCTCCTGGGGGGAAGATACGAGGAAATTAAATGTAATCCTGTCATTACAAGATTATAGATGAAAACAGGATAAATGTCAAGCATTTACCCTGGAAAATCAGGCAAAAGGTGGGATATTCGCTGAAAAGCTGCTTCGTCGCACAGATCGCTCCTCGCAGCGACATGACTCTGCCTCGCAGCGACATGACTCTGCGTCACAGTGATAAGACTCTACCTCGCAGCGACACCCTGCGGGACATGTCATTGCGCGCGGTCTTGGCAAAGCAATCTTCTTGCCATTTTTTGGGGGGTATCACCGCGCAGCGTGGGGTTGCAGGCTGACGGGTTGGATCAGCCCTTGAGCGCGCCTGCCAGAATGCCGCGCACAAAGTACTGTCCAAGGAAGAGGAAGATCAACAGGGGAACTCCCACCGTCAAGATGGCGGCAGCCATCTGCAGATTGTAAGGCGAGATGGTGCTGCCCTGGGTCATCGCCATCGCCACCTGAGCGGTTTGGGTCTTGGGCGTGCTCAGGGTGAGGGCGATAAAGAACTCGTTCCAGACCTGGGTGAAGATGATGATGGCAACCGAGGCGTAAGCGGGCAGAGCGATGGGCGAGACGACGCGGAAGAAAATCTGGATTTTATTGGCGCCATCCACTTCGGCTGCCTCCTCCAGCTCACGCGGGATGCCGAGGAAGAAGGTGCCCATCAGCACCGATGAGAGAGGCAGGTTGATGATGATGTAACTCAGAATCATCCCCAGGTGCGAGTTCGCCAGCCCGCTTTTGGCGGTGATAGTGGTGAGGGGGATGATGACTGCCTGATATGGCAGGTAGAGGGCGATGCCCACCATGACGAAGATGACGCGGGCGAAGGTGGAGCGGTTACGACTGAGGTAATATCCCCCCAAGCCCCCGAAGAAAACCGCCAGAGCGGTGACGGTGAGGGTGATGATGCTCGAGTTAATGATCGGGCGGTTCATCGGGATGAGGAATTGGGGGCTGCCGAAGAGGGCGATGACGTAATTTTGGAACTGGGGGACCACCGGGAAAGCGAGATACGTGCGCTGCTGAATCTCAGGCAGGGTTTTCAATGAGTTGGTGATCATGACGTAAATAGGCAGCAGATATGCGCAGGTGAGCATGATCAAGACGATGAAAACGATGATTTTTAACGTCGGGCTTTTGCTTCTCATTCAAACCACTTCCTGAGGGCGTAGATGGTATAAGGGATGACGAGGATGAAGGCGAGCAGGAAAATGATCACGCCGATGGCAGCCCCAGCCGAAAACAGGCGTTGATCGTAAGCGGTGACGATCATGTTGGTCGCCAGCACGTCGGTGGCAATGCCCGGACCGGTGCGGGTGACGATCCAGACGATATCGAACACCTTCAGGGTGCTGATCAAGAGCAGCGAGACCAGTACCAGGATGCCGGAGCGGATGTTGGGCAAGATGACCGAGAAAAGGATGCGCACGCGAGAGGCGCCATCCACAATGGCAGCTTCGACCATCTCTTGCAGTTCGGCGGTGCGGAAAGAGGACTGGATAATGATGACGGCAAACCCCAGATATTGCCAGATAAAAATCAGAATCAACCAGTAGGTGGCGGTGGCAGGGTTGTTGGTGTAAGTGAGGGGTGATTGGATGCCGATGCTGCGCAGGATGGTATTGAAGACGCCGCGCTCGGGTTGGTAGAGCCAGGACCAGATGGTGCCGGTGACCACGAAGGACATCGCCACCGGGTAAAGGATGAGGGTGCGGACGTAGGATTCAACTCCTCGGAATGGCGCCAGTTCGAGCAGATACGCCAGGAAGATCGCCAGGGCAGTGGTGGGGACGACGCCCAAAATCAGCCATTTCAGGTTGTTCTGCACATCCACCCAGAAACGCCCCTGGCGGAAGAGGTATTGATACCACTTAAAACCGCTGAAGCTGTAATCGGCGGCGGTGCTGACCCAGCTTGCCATGGAAACATAAATGTTCCACAGCAGGGCGCCATAGAGGATGGCTAAGAAAAGGAGGAGAGGCAGGGTAAAGACCAGGAATTCCAGGATCGCTGCCCGTTTTCTTGCTCCGGGTAAAGTTTTGATGGAGATCACCCAGGTTACCTCGCGTTTTTTAATTGGGGGAAGTCGAATTCTCTACCGCTGATTTCAGTCAGGTAGGGATACATGGTTTGGATGTATCCCTACCTGCAAAAGCCGAGGTGGCGGATCGCTCCCGTAGAAGGAGGGTAGCCTTCATCGGGGGGCGATCATGATCTGCCGGTTATGGCCACTGGTACCAGGCAGCGCCTTCCTTGACGTTGAAGGTGGTCATCATGTCGGCGGTTTCATTGATGGTGTTGTCAATGTTGGGTTGCGCGCTGGCAAAGAAGGACGAGATGATGACCCGATACTGAACCTGAGCCGGGTTGGGCAGGATGCTGCCGTGCTGGTCAAGGATCAGCTTGTCTGGATTGGCGCTGACGTACTGTTGCATCTCCTGACGGATGGGATCCGGGAACTCGGTGGGGTCAATGTCGGTGCGGGCGAACATACCACCCTGGGTGACATCGGTTGGGATCTGCAGTTCAGGCGAGGCAACCACCGAGAGCCACTGGCGGCAGACCTCTGGGTGAGGCGCACCGACCGTGCAGCCATAGGTATCGGGGTGGAAGAGCAGGATGCGCTCAGGCTTGGTGGGGTAGTTCACCGCGCCGAAATCCACGCCCGGTTGCCAGTTGGAGCCTTTGACGAAGGCGCCGATCGCCCAGGTGCCCATGATGGTCATGGCAGCCTGTCCAGCGCCGACTGCGCCAACCGCCTGGTCCCAGGTCAGGCTGGAGTGATCGGTGTTGATGTAGGGCTGCAGGGCAGCGAATTTCTGTAGCGATTCCCTGAAGATGGGATCGTTGGCGACGTCAATGTTGCCTTTGAAGAAATCAACGTAGTATTTCGGTCCGCCCAGTTCCATCATGATGGTGTCTAGCACGAAGACATCCGACCAGTTGTCCTTGGAGCCGACGGCGAGGCAAGCCATTTCGGGCTTGGCGGTCTTGATTTTCTCGCAGGCGGCGATCAGGTCGTCATAGCCAACCGGAGCGGCGATCCCCAGCTCGTCGAAGAGTTTCTTGTTATAGTAGAGGATGTTCTCCAGGTGCATGTTTAACGGGACGGAGTACGGATGCCCGTTGATGGTCACGGCATTGAGCAGCGGCTTGGGGATCACATCCGCATAGCCGGTTTCAGCGTAGAAATCATCCAACGGCTCGAGCACATTGCTGTCCACGTAGTCCTTCAGCTCGGCGCCACCCAGGGTCTGGAACGTGTCCGGTGGGATGCCGGCGGTGATGCGGGCTTTGAGGACGATGCGGTGCTCAGTGCCGCCGCCGCCAGGGACCGGGTTCTCGACAATTTCGACGTCCGGGTATTTGGCTTTCATGGCGGCGAACATGGCGTCGGCTGCCTCACGCTCGCCGGGCGCGGTCCACCAGTGGAAGATCTCCAGCTTGGGTTTCTCCGGGACAGGGGTGGCTTCCACCACGACGGTCTTGATCACTTCTTTGACTTCTGGCGTGCCGGCAACTTCCACGATCTGAGTGACGACCACAGTCTCGATGACTTTTTCCGGCGGCGGAGCGGTTGGCGCCGCGCAGGCAGCCAGAATCATGCTGACCAGCACGATGATACTGAACAGGATATACGCCTTTTTATACATCTTCTTCCTCCTCCATTTCAGGTACGAGGATCAATTAATTTGATTGGTTTAATGATTGGTTTCAGGTTGCTTTGAGACGGACGAAGACGGAAGCACACCAATAGTATCCGCTTCGGGTCTGTCCATTGGCTATGGTGATGTTCTGAACGCCCCTGTACCTCCTTTTCTAACCTGTCTCAGGAAAGACGGAAACGAACAGGTGGGTAGTGATGCTGAATAGAATGGGATAAAGAGGTATTGACGAAATAAACGCTAGAAACCAGATACGCCGGACTTCTAGCTGAGGTTATTAAATCAACCTGGGTCTTCTGCAATGGCACAGTGACACCCTGTAATTAATTTATCACATATTTTGTTCGTTAATACTTTACCATGAAAATATTTTTTGTCAATACGAGTCAGGTAATCCGTCAAAGTGGTTGCAAATAACGCCTCGTCAGATATTTAAATCTTCCAGATACGCGCTGAAAGCCTGTTTTTGGTGCGACGGCAGTTTCCGAAATGCCTGGACGATCTGATCGGTGCGGCTGGAACCAAAACGGCGGGCGCCGGCTTTGAGATATTCCAGAACCTCGTCCACGCGGCGCACACCGCCTGCGGCTTTGACCAGACACTTGCCCTCGACTGCGGCGTACATCAGGCGCACATCTTCCAGGGTGGCGCCGCCGCTGGCGTAAGCGGTGGAGGTCTTGACGAAACGAGCGCCGGTTTGGGCAATCCACCGGCAGGCGCGAATTTTCTCCTCCTGGGTCAGGTAGCAGTTTTCGGTGACGACTTTGACGATTAAGCCATGTGCTGCCTGCACCACGCGTTCGATATCTTCTATGAATATTTCTTTTTCCCCGTTCTTCAGGGCGGGGATGTTCATCACCATGTCAATCTCCTGTGCGCCCAGGTCCAGCACGGTCTTTGCCTGAAACTCTTTCATGGCGGGCGTCTCGTTGCCGTGCGGGAAGCCGACCACCGTGCCCAGTAAGACGCCTGAGCCTTTGAGCGCATCCAGCGCCAGGGGAATATAGTGGGGTTGGACGGTGAGGGTGGCAGTCCCCAACTCGGCAGCGGTGGCAGCGAAGGTCAGCACTTCCTCGCGGGTGGCGTTGGGGCGCACAATCGAATGGTCGAAAAGTCTGGCGAAGTTTGCGATTTTCATAAATATATCTCCATTATGATTAAGGACTTATGCAAGGCGGTTTTCTAAAACCGCCGATATTTATTGGAATAGATGCTCGGCAATCCGTTTGCAGTGCAGGCGCTGATTCAAAAGGCTGTCATCACGATGCCGGCAATCACCATCATCATCCCGGCGCTCTGCAATTTCGAGATTCTTTCTTTCAAGAAAATCATCGCCATCGCAATGGTGACCATGGATAATGCGGAGGAGATGGGCGTCACCAGGATCGCGTCTCCGACGGTCAATCCCCAATTGACGCTCGTCACAGCCCCGGCTTCCAAAACGCCAGCCAACAAAATCATCATCAATATCTTGGGTGATATTTTGGCTACACCCAGCGCTTGTTTCCCGAGAAAAGAAAACAACAGCATGAATAATACGACCCCCAACTTGACCAATAAAGTGGTGAACGCCCATCCGATTTCTTCGGAGACGACCTCGCTGAAGATCCAAAAAATGCCGAAGAGCAGCGCTGCCAAAACCGTTTCCTTCACACCCGAAAACAGCTTGAGGCTTTGTCCTTTGATATCATCCAGTTTCAGGGATACAAGGACAACCCCTGTGATGATCAATAAGACCCCGAGTAGTTGGAGTGGGGAGAGCCGTTGACCCAATATGATGAAGGCGAATATCATGGTGAAGACTGCCCACAGGTTCATGGTGGCAGAAATGATGGATACATTTCCCAACATGAAGCCCTTAAAAAATAACAGATAGGCAACGGCGTATAAAAATGCTGCCACAAGGATAAGAAAGAGCATTCTCCCGGTTAAGTTCAGTTTTATCGAAAAAGCAGTGGTGAGGAGAGCGGCAAAAATTAATCCTGCCAGTTGCGACCAAAAGAAGGTTTTGAAGTTCCCGATACTTTTGGAATAAAGCCCTCCAAAAAAATCATAGAGTCCCCAGCCGATCATCCCACCCAAACCGGCGAATATGCTTTGAATGACAGCGCTCATGAAGGTCCTTGTTGGTGGCGGTTTATTTGCTCAATTCAGTGTATTATACTCACGAATCCTTGCCCTGAAATCCGGATATCTTGCGCGCCGTTGGGGTGCGCCGGGACAGGCGGCGTGCAGTTTATAAAGCGACCGATGTGTTAAAATATCACCCAGTTGTGTATTCTCACGATGACCTGAGGCTTAAATGGATGACGATGAACTTTCCATGTACGACTATGCCGATCTGTTGGATACGCCGGAGATCGATCAGGCGACGATCCGCCAGGCGGTCAGGCAGATATTGAGTGCAATCGGGGAAGACCCCGACCGGGCGGGGTTGGCGCGCACGCCGGATCGGGTGGCGCGCATGTACGCCGAGCTGCTGGACGGTTATCGCATGGACCCGCAAAAAATCTTGAATGGGGCGTTGTTCGAGGAGAAGTACGACGAGATGGTGGTGGTGCGGGATATCGAGTTTTACAGCCTGTGCGAGCACCATATGCTGCCGTTCCTGGGGCGCGCCCATGTGGCGTATCTGCCACGAGAGCACATCATTGGACTCTCGAAAATCCCGCGCATTGTGGACATGTTCGCCCGCCGGCTACAATTGCAAGAGCGAATGACACGTCAAATCGCTGAATTCTTAAATGAGACACTGCACCCATGGGGGGTGGCGGTGGTGATCGAGGGATTGCACCTGTGCGCGACCATGCGCGGGGCGCGCAAACACGACGCCCGCATGACCACTTCCAGCATGCTGGGGGCGTTTCGTAAATCTGCGCCTACCCGGGAGGAATTCCTGGCGAACATCGCCCGCGGTTCCAACCCTATGCTGTAAATCCAGTTGTCAATTTATCAAGCCTGATGGCGTGACCGCTCGATTTCAACCCCGACCGAGGCGGCGAAGCGCACCGCAGCGGGCTTTTCCACGCGCACCCGCACCCGTTCCACGCCGGGGTGCGCCAGGCACATCTGCGCCAGGTCTGATGCCAGCGCTTCAACCGTGTAGCGGGCGGCGCTCTCGGCGAGTTCGAGCGCCTGGCGGCTGATAACGCTGTAACTGACGGTATCGGTCAGATCGTCCGATTTGCCGGCAGGGCGCAAGTCAACAAAAAGGATGATGTTAATGAGGATATCCCGTGGGCGCTGGCGTTCCTGTTCGGTAACGCCAATGACGCCGCGAGCGAGCAGGTCTTTGATGATGATTTGATCGGTCATGGCAGTATCCGTTTGAGAGGTTATTATAACGGTTGTTGCCACGGCTGGTATAATTTCCGACTGGCGGGAAGCGTTCTCGTCTATATTTGGTTGCAAACGGCTGGAGCAAATCCATTCATACCTGGCTCATCCTGGGAGGGAACCCAACCAGCCGAGACTCGTGGATTTGGAGAAAAACCGATGCGTAACGAAGAAGAGCTTCGCGGATTACTCTCAACCGTCGCCGATGAACTGGCGGACTTCAGCGGCAATCCCCGCACCTGGCTTTCCTGGATCACCTATCTGATGAGTGAACTGGAGAAGCGCTCGGTAGCGGTTGATCCCAGTTACCAGCAACTCTACCAGGATTTGCTGTACGCGCTGCGGGATGCGATTATCCATCGGATCAAGATGGGCGGATGGTGAGAATCGCAGATGAGTGAGTGGTATAAGAAGTCCCGAGAAGAGGTCATACAGGAATTTTCGACCGACGAATTCAGCGGGCTGGATGAAGCTGAAGCGCAGCGCCGCCTGGAGCAATACGGTCCCAATGAACTGACCGAGCAGGAGGGGCGTAGCCCCTGGATGATCTTGCTGGATCAGCTCAAAGGGGTGATGATCCTGATTCTGTTCGCAGCGGTGTTGATCTCCGTATTTCTCGGAGATTACGCCGACGCCATCGCCATCCTGGCGATCATCATTCTCAACGCGGCATTAGGTTTTCAACAGGAATACAAGGCTGAGCGCTCGATGGCAGCGTTGAAGAAGCTGGCTGTGCCAATGGTACGGGTCAGGCGGGGCGGGCAGGTGCAGGAATTGCCTTCGCGAGCGCTGGTGCCGGGGGACATCGTGCTGCTGGAGACCGGCAACCTGGTGCCGGCGGATGGGCGCGTGCTGCAAAGCGTCAATCTGCGGATAGAAGAAGCCGCTTTGACCGGCGAGTCGGTGGCGATTGATAAGGACGCCGATCTGGTCTTCGAGTCAGAGAGGGCATTGGGCGACAGGCGCAACATGGTGTTCATGGGGACGGTGGTCACCTATGGGCGGGGGGAGATTTTGGTGACCGAGACCGGGATGCAGACCGAACTGGGGCATATTGCCAGGATGATTCAGGGTGTGGAGAGCGAGCCGACGCCTCTGCAACAGCGCCTGGATCGGGTGGGTAAGGTGCTGGCGGTGGTGGCGATTGCCATCGTGGTGGTGATCTTTTTGTTGGGCATCTTACGGGGCGAAGACCTGGAAGAGATGTTCCTGACCGCGGTTAGCCTGGCGGTGGCGGCGGTGCCGGAGGCGATGCCGGCGGTGGCGACCATCGCTCTGGCGCTGGGAGCGCAACGGATGCTGGCGCGCAACGCTCTGATTCGCAAGTTGCCGGCGGTCGAAACCCTGGGTTCGGTGAGCGTCATCTGCTCAGATAAGACCGGCACATTGACCAAGAATCAAATGACGGTCACCATCCTGGATATCGCCAACCATCGCCTGGATTTGAGCCAGATGGATAAAGGCGGAGAATTTAGCCTTATACCCTCGGATAAACCGCCAGGGGCGATATCCACCATTGATTTGCTGCTGGTGGCTGGGGCGCTATGCAACGATGCGATTATCCAGCGTAAAAATGGCGGCGCCGATTCGGAGACATATCGCTCGGTGGGCGATCCTACCGAGGTGGCGTTGGTGCTGGCAGCGGCGAAGATGGGGATTGTGAAAAATGAGCTGGAGAAAGCGTTTCCGCGGATTGGCGAAGTGCCCTTCGATTCCGGACGCAAACGGATGACCACCCTGCATCGCACGCCGCAATCTAAAGAGGAATTGCCGGAGAGCTTGCTTCCTTTGTGGGAGCGTAGATTGACCGACCAGCCTCCACCTTATCTGGCATGCACCAAAGGGGCGATTGACGGGATGTTGAATATCGCCACCCATGTCCTGGTGGAAGGCGAGTTGCAACCGTTAGACGATGCCTGGCGGGAGCGGGTGATGAAGGCGCATGACCGCATGGCGGAGAGCGGGATGCGCATCCTGGGGGTGGGCGTCCGCCTGCTTGACACTCTGCCCGAAGAATTTAGCGAGGCGACCCTGGAAAGAGATTTGATCCTGGTTGGGCTGGTGGGGATGATCGACCCGCCGCGCCCGGAGGTGAAAGATGCGGTCGCCAAGTGCCGCTCGGCGGGCATCCGGACGGTGATGATCACGGGCGACCATCCCCTGACCGCCAGGCACATCGCTGAGCAATTGCAGATCGCCACAGATGGGAAGTACGTCATCGGGCAGGAACTGGACCGGATGGATGCGGAGGAGTTGAACAGGGTCGCCCGGGAGGTGAATGTCTTTGCCAGGGTGTCGCCGGAGCATAAAATCCGCCTGGTGACCGCGCTGCAGGGACAGGGTTACATCGCCGCCATGACCGGAGATGGGGTCAATGATGCGCCAGCGCTGAAAAAAGCGGATATTGGGGTGGCGATGGGCATCACCGGCACCGACGTATCCAAAGAAGCGGCGGATATGGTGCTGCAGGACGACAACTTCGCCACGATTGTGGCAGCGGTCGAGGAAGGGCGGGTGATTTATGACAACATCCGCAAATTCATCACCTATCTCTTGAGCTGCAACTCGGCAGAGATCAGCGTGATGTTGTTCGGACCGCTGCTGGGGATGCCGCTGCCCTTGCTGCCCCTGCAGATTTTATGGATGAACCTGGTGACCGATGGCTTGCCGGCGCTGGCTCTGGGGATGGAACCAGCCGAGCCGGGGGTGATGGAACGTCCGCCAAACCCCGCCTCAGCCAATATATTCGATCGGGGCATGGTGACGCGCCTGCTGTGGATGGGGGTGTTGATGGCGGTGATCTCGCTGGGGATCGGTTATTTCTACTGGATGGCGGGCAATCCTGCCTGGCAGACGATGACCTTCACCACGTTGACCCTATCCCAAATGGCGGCAGCCCTGGCATCTCGCACAGAGAAGACCTCTCTACGCCAGATCGGGATTTTTTCCAATGCTCCTATGGTGAGAGCTATCCTGATCACTTTCCTGCTCCAACTGGCGGTGGTCTACTTGCCCTTCTTCCAGGGTATCCTGAACACGAACAGCCTCTCAGCGCGAGACCTGGCGATTGGAATAGGGGTCAGTCTGCTGGTGCTGGTAATAGCAGAAGTGGTAAAATGGTTCGAACGCCGCCTGAAAGGCAGGTGAATTATTCCACTGCCAGAAAATCCTGAACATAGATAGGAATTATCAGCGATGATCAAGTTTCCCCTAAACCCCAACGCCCGGGTTGAAATGCTGGACCGGTTAGCTGCCGAGCTGGTCTCCATCGTCGTCGACACCGCCGCGCAAAGAGTGGTCAGCTTTGTCGTCCAGGATAAATCGAACCAGCGCAGAGAAGTGCCGTTCGAAATGGTGGTCGATGCGGATGACGAGCGGGTGCGATTGAGGATCACCAGCGAGGAGTTTTTCAAGTTGCCGGTATTCGATGAAACCAGGTATGTGATTGGCGGCGACCCGGATAGCGATTTTTTCAAAGCTTCTGAAACCGGGCAACCACCCATCTATTACATCCCAGATTTGGGCAAAGACGAGTCAGTCCCACCGGAGAAAGATATTGCCCTGATTCGGGGAGCTTTTGTGAATGCCAAGGATGGTTATGTCGGCACGGTAGAGGAGATTGTCATTGACCCTACCTCCGGCAAGGCGAAGCAAATTGTAGTGCATACTGCCGGGCAGAAGAAAGAAGAGCTGGTGCTGCCGCTGACGGTGATCGACCATGTCATGGGGGATACGGTGTATTTGAAGCTGACCCTGCAGCAGGTCGAAACTCTGCCCGGCGTTCCGGTGGATTACACCAAAGCTGGCAAGCCGCGCTACGAAGTATTGATCCGGGTCTATGACTCGATCGATGGTGCAAGCCTGGCGCATAAGGAATTGATGAAGCTCTGGTCCAAGCACGCCAGGCATTTCATCCATAGTTCGGCGATACTGGAGCGTGACCTTGAAGGTAATACCACCTTTAGAGACATGGCAGATGTGGATAAACGGCAAGGCAGGATCTTCGGAGCCATCACCGGCGGGTTGGTGGGTCTGGTAGGTGGACCGGTGGGGGCGGTAGTCGGTGCCATAGCGGGTGCAGGGGCAGGCGGAATCGCAGCGGATAAAATCGACCGGGGCTTCTCGAATGATTTTCTGGAGAAATTCGTCAGCGAGCTCAAGCCGGGCACATCGGCGTTGATCATTCTGGCTGACCAGGAGGGGATCGAGTCGGTCGCCGGGTCAGTCAAGGGGTTATCTGGAATGGTGCTGCAAGAAGAGTTAACGCAGAGTTTTATCGACGAGTATTTGCAGGAAGGTAGAAATGGGTAAACACAATCCACTGGCTCGTTTTTTTGGCGTGATCGGGCGCGGGCAAACCTGGCTGAACCTGCTGTATTTGATTTTGGCGTTTCCCCTGGGGCTGGCGTATTTTATCTTCTTTGTGGTGGGCATCTCGCTGGCGATCCCGCTGATGTTCATCCTGGTAGGATTTATCGTCCTGGCGATTGTGGGATTGGGATGGTGGGCTTTTGCCTCCTTTGAACGCCTGCTGGCGATCTGGTTGCTCAAGATGGAAATCCCCCCGATGAGCAAGCCGGGTCCGAAGCCAGAAGGCACCTGGGAGACGTTCGTCAACCTGCTCAGTAACCCGGTGACCTGGAAAAGCCTGCTGTACTTGTTGATTAAGTTCCCGCTGGGGATTTTCAGCTTCATCATGCTGGTGGTCTTTGGCGCGATTACCCTGGCGTTCCTGACCGCGCCTCTGACTTTCTGGTGGAACCCGGTGCGGGTGGATTTAATCGGTGTGCGATATTGGGCAATTGACACTCCAGTCGAGGCGGCAATTGGTTTTATCGTGGGGCTCCTGTTTATGTTTGTGTCTTTTCATGTCTGGAATTACCTGGCTTACGCTTCGGGCGTATTCGCCCGCCTGATGCTGGGTAACGAGCCGCCGAAGTTATCCGAATTCGACCAGGGTGGGATACTGAAGGAAGCCGAAGATCTGATCCGACCGGTGGAGGAGCCGACAGGCGCGCCCGAGCCACAGGTAGAGGCTCTGGAGCCACCCGAGGCGGCGCAAAGCGCAGAACTGCGGGAGGATGTCGCCCATGCGCCTGATGAAGCAGGGCAAATGGATGAGGAGGATGAGATCACGGAGGATTTGGGAGCGCCCAACCCTGCTGAATCAAACCAGGAGAATGGATAAGCCCGGATTTCAGCAAAACCTGGCGTGGCGGCTTCTGGCTCGTCTGGAGCGTCTTTCAGCCGATTCGCCCTGGGCGCACCAGGCGAGCGGGGTGCGCGGGGCGTTGCTGCGCCGCCTGCAAGGGCTTGATCCAACCGTCTTAGAGGGAAAAGTCCCTTGTGGAGCAGATGACCTTCAAGCTCTGATCGAGCAGGGGTTTTTAATCCTGGAGAAAGCAGCCCGGGATCTGGAACGCAGATTGTGAAACGTTGATGCTTTTCCGGTGTTATACAAACGGAGAAACTGACGTGTCTGCAGCAGAAATTCATGGAGAAATGAGAGGAAGCATGCAGGGGGTAACGGTAAAGCTGCCTGCGCCGGAGCTGGGAGGGCAACTCACGGTGGGAGAAGCGTTGAGTCGGCGCAGATCGGTGCGGCGATACAAAAGGGAAGAGCTTGACCTGGCGCAGGTGTCACAGTTGCTATGGGCGGCGCAGGGGATCACCAATTCTATGGGGCACCGCACCACTCCCTCGGCAGGGGCGCTCTACCCGCTGGAGATCTACCTGGTGGCGGGGAATGTGGCTGGTTTGGAAGCCGGGGTGTACCATTATCTTCCGGAGGATCATTCAATCAGGCTCACTCTACATGGTGATGTCCGTCAACCGCTGGCAAAAGCCTGCCTGAGCCAGGATTGGCTCGCCGACGCTCCCTGTATCCTGGTCATCACCGCCATATTTGCCCGGACAAACGTCCGTTATGGCGAGCGCACCATGCGCTATGTCTTTATGGAAGTTGGCGCTGCCAGCGAGAATATCGCCCTGCAAGCCGAGGCGCTTGGTCTGGGCACGGTGATGGTGGGGGCATTTTATGAGATGAAGGTGCAGAGCGTGCTGGAGCTGCCGGAGCATATCGTCCCCCTGTGCCTGATGCCGATCGGCAGGAAAGGATAAAAAGAGCGACCCGGGCGGTCGCTCTTTTTTTGCCAACAAGTAGGAGACAGACAGCTTTATTCCTGATGGCGACTCCTTAAGAGATTTATTCGCTCCACCACACCCAGCGATACTGGGTGATGCCGGTGAGCGACGGCAATATGGCGCTGCTATCTGGGAGCTTGTAATCCACCGGGTTCATCGTATTGCTGACCGCGTACAGGTAAGCCGGTTTGCCGGCGTTCATCTCGAAGGCGGTCAGCACCCATGCCTCGCGGATCGTCCGCTGAAAGATGGGGATGCCGAAGATGGTAAACGGGCGCATGTTGCTCACCAGACGGGGACCAAAGTGGACATCTTCCATGTTGCTGTGAAAGCCCATGAGTATGTATGTGCCCTGGAAGGCGTTGAACCAGTGGGTCAATGGCGGGTTGCCCGGGCTGACGTACGGACCGGCGCGCAAGGTCTTACAAGAGGCGAAGCCCGCCCAGCGCACGCTCTGGAAGCGGGCATCTTCAGCCCTGGCGTTGAATGAGTCCTTACTGACGCCGAAGTAGATGCGGGCGGGTGAACCGTGACCGGCAAAATAGACAAATTCAGCCCGGTCCACCCCTGCTGTACAGTCAATCCCGCCTAGAGAACAGTCTTTCCAGTCCTTAGACCAGGCGTTGTTGTTGACCCAACGGAAGCGACCAGACCAACCCAGGGATTGCAAGCCAGAATAAAAGCCATCGCCATCAGGTGGTACGCCTGGCAAATCGGGCAAAGTTCCGTTGTAATAATGCACCCACTCCACGCCCATGGTACGCGTGGCGGCTGGGGTCGAGATCGCTTGAGCGCTCAGGCTGCCTGAGAAGAGCTGTGGGATGACCGGCAGGAAAACCTGTTTGGGGGGGGCATAGGTGAGCAGCAGGGTGTCCTCGGCATAACCGCCGTTGACATCCTCAACACCCAGACGCAGGAAGAAGCCCGGCTCCTCCGGGCGAACCCCGACCGGGAAGGGGGCGACATCGAGCTGAACTTCTCCGCCGGGGGTGGTGCCGGTCAGGATCGGCGTGCCGCCTTCCAACATCAGG
>FWPV01006277.1_pt1 | contig 22891 bp, 21 predicted proteins | sample 2228371 | NCBI WGS metagenome assembly FWPV01 (sample SAMEA103939776, study PRJEB20133) | metagenome | reverse complement strand
ATTTAACAGATGCCCATTATGAGTGTGGATGTATTTTCTGCTACTAACTTGACTAATTATTTTTGACTTTCTTTTCATTAGTTTTTATCTATTCAACACTTTTTGGAGATGAACCAAATATTTTTATTCTGATAAAGTTTATATTCCACTTAGAAAAATTTTAGATAAAAAAAAGGGTATTGTGCTGGGATAGACGGAATAATAAAGATTAATTTCCAATAATAAGGGGGACATAGAAAAATGGACTTAATTATGCCTTTAACTGGTGATGAGGCTGTTGCATACGCCTTAAAGCAAATAAATCCTGATGTTGTAGCTGCTTATCCTATCACTCCTCAAACTGAAATAGTTCAAGCTTTTTCGGAATATGTGGCTAATGGGGAAGTAGATACGGAGTTTGTTCCTGTTGAGAGTGAACATTCTGCAATGAGCATTTGTGTCGGAGCATCGGCTTCTGGAGCAAGGTCAATGACTGCTACTTCTTCACAAGGATTGGCTCTCATGGTGGAAATTTGTTATATAGCATCCTCAATGAGGCTTCCAATTATAATGCCAGTTGCAAATAGAGCCCTTAATTCAAACTTGAATATCCATTGCGACCACACTGATGCTATGCTCGCAAGAGATTCAGGTTGGATTCAATTGTTTTGCGAAAATTGCCAAGAAGTTTACGACAATATGATTCAGGCAGTCAGAATTGGCGAAAATGAAAAAATATTGCTTCCTGTAATGGTTAATATGGATGGCTTTATAATTACTCACGGCATGGAACCTGTTAATACTATTGAAACTGAAAAGGTTAGAGGTTTTATTGGAGAATATAAGCCACATCATAATTTGCTTGACCCCAAAAATCCAGTTACTTTTGGACCTATGGATTTGTTCGACTGGTTTTTTGAACATAAAAGACAACAGGCAGAAGTTTATTATCATGTTATTCCTGTAGTAGAAGAAATAAGCAACGAATTTTATAATCTCACTGGAAGGAAATATGGTCTTTTCAAAGAATATAAAGTATCAGATTGTGAAGTTTGTATAATAGTTATGGGTTCCACTGGTGGAACTGCAAGATATGCAGTTGATAGTTTAAGAAAGGAAGGAGTTAAAGCTGGTTTGATTAACCTTAGACTTTTTAGACCTTTCCCTGCAAAAGAATTATTTAGTTTAATTAAAGCAATTAATTCACTTAAGGCAATTGCTGTTTTAGATAAGGCATTATCTTATAATCCTTTGGGGAATCCATTATATACTGATGTTAAAAATTCGCTTTTTGACTTACCTGAAAAACCTGTCATAATAAACTATGTTTATGGATTAGGTGGAAGAGATATAAATGTAGAAGACATAAAATCGGTATATAAATGTTTATTAAATATTGTTGAAACTAGAAATGTAGGCGATATGATTAGATTCCTGGGAGTTAAGGAAGGATAACAAACCTTTTGATAAGTTATTATTTTGTATCGCAGAGTGTATAACTTTTATCTTTTATATAAATGCAAAGTGCAAGGGCTTATAGTTACCCTTATTAAAATTTGTGACTTTTGAGTTGCCTTGTGGGGCATAAATTAACTAAATCAAATATACTTATATTACATAAAAGGAGTTCATTATGAGCAAATTGAAGCAATTATCTGTTAAAAAAGAGTTATTTTCACCAGGGCATAGACTTTGTGCTGGATGTGGCGAAGCAATTGCAATAAGACAAATATTGCTTGCTGTGGATACTAATGTAGTGATTGCAAATGCAACTGGCTGTATTGAGGTTTCTACAACAGTTTTTCCTTATACTTCTTGGTGCTGTTCGTGGATACATTCTGCATTCGAAAATGCTGCCTCCACAATTGCCGGGGTCGAAAGTGCTTATAATGCTTTAAAGAAAAAAGGTAAAATAAAAGATGAATATAGATTTATCGCATTTGCTGGAGATGGTGGAACATATGACATTGGTTTTCAAGCACTTTCTGGTGCCTTGGAAAGAGGACATAGATTCCTCTATGTTTGCTTTGATAATCAAGCTTATATGAATACAGGCATTCAGCGTTCTTCTGCAACACCTAAAAATACCTGGACAACAACGACTCCTGTTGGCAGTGTAATAATAGGTAAAAAAGACAATAGGAAAGACTTAACTTCAATTGTTGCAGACCATAATATTCCTTATCTTGCACAAGCTGTCCCTTCATATTATAATGATTTAATGAAGAAAGTTCAAAAAGCCTTGAATGCAGAAGGTCCTTCTTTTATTAATGTTCTTGCACCTTGTCCAAGGGGTTGGAGATTTGACACTAAAAAAACAATAGAAATTGGACGTCTTGCAGTTGAAACATGTGTATGGCCCTTATATGAGGTAGAAAATGGGCAGTGGAAACTTACTCATAAGCCTAAAGAAAAAAAAGACCCCATAGAATGGTTGAAATCTCAGGATCGTTTTCGACATTTTTTCCTCAAAAATAATGAGAACTTAATTGAAGAATTTAGAAATAATGTGGAGAATGAATGGAATAAATTGTTAAAAAAGTGTGGTCAACTATGAATATTTTAGTAACTGGTGGCTGTGGATTTATTGGTTCACATATCGTTAATGAACTCGTAAAAAGAAATTTTAAAGTAAGAGTAATAGATAATTTATCTACGGGTGACATTAAAAATATCACAGATGTTTTAGATAAAATTGAGTTTGTTGAAGCTGATATAACAGATTTGAGTCACTTGAAAGATTGTGTAAAGGATGTCGATTGCATTATTCACCAGGCAGCTTTACCTTCGGTTGCTCGTTCTATCAAAGCACCTCTTGATACAAATGCAAGTAATATTACAGGAACTTTGAATGTCCTCCAGGCAGCCAGAGAATTAAATGTCAAAAGAGTTATTTTTGCTTCTTCTTCTTCTGTTTATGGTGATACTCCCAAACTTCCAAAAAGAGAAGATATGCAACCTCAACCTAAATCTCCTTACGCACTCTCAAAATTAACTGGGGAATATTACTGTAAACTTTTTCATAACCTTTATGGTTTAGAAACAGTTTGCTTAAGATATTTTAATGTTTTTGGTCCAAGACAAAACCCACATTCAGAATATTCAGCTGTTATTCCTAAGTTTATAAAATCTGCAATTTTAGGACAAAGACCCGTAATTTATGGAACTGGAATACAATCTCGTGATTTTACATATGTCGAAAATGTAGTTTATGCTAATTTACTTGCAATTGAAACTCCAGATGCAGCTGGTAATATTTTGAATATTGCTTGTGGAAGAAAATTTAGTTTGTTGGAATTAATTAATTTTTTAAGTGAAATTTTTGGACGAAAAATTGAAGTTATTTTTGATGAACCAAAACCTGGAGATATTTTACATTCTCTTGCAGATATAAATAAAGCAAAAGAAATTTTAAAATATCAACCCAAAATATCATTTGAAGAAGGACTAAAAAGCACTGTTGAATGGATGCAAAAAAATGTATGTTTAAATAGTTAAAATTATGCAGTAGTGTTAGAACAGGGTAAAAAAGCATAATTAGACCATTAAATAAAACAAGCCCATTTTGTATTAAAACAATATTTAATACAATTTTCATTCGTTAAATTATCAATTTATTTTGTCGTTACGTTCTTTTTCTCCCTAACCTATCCCTCCTCCTATCCAATTGTATTATGTTGTAATTTGAGTTAAATTAATAATATAATATTTAGGATTATAGCCTGAAATAAAATCAAGGGGTTTTAGTAGGTTTATGAATAAAAATATTGATTTATATAATGAATCAATGAAATACATTCCTGGTGGAGTTAATAGTCCTGTTCGTGCTTTCAAATCAGTTGGTGGAATACCATTTTTTGTATCAAAAGCCAAAGGTTCAAAGTTATATGATATTGAAGGAAATCAATATATAGATTATGTTTGTTCGTGGGGGCCATTAATACTTGGACATTCTAATTCAAAAATAATTAAAGAAGTAAAAACTGCAATTGAAAATGGAACATCTTATGGTGCACCAACTGAACAGGAAGTAAAACTTGCAAAAAAAATTTGTGAGGCTATTCCTTCCATTAAGAAAATTAGATTAGTAAATTCTGGCACTGAAGCTACAATGAGTGCAATTAGACTGGCAAGAGGTTTTACAGGAAGAAAAAAAATAGTAAAATTTGAGGGTTGTTATCATGGGCATGTAGATAGTTTATTAGTTTCAGCAGGCTCAGGAAGCACTACATTTGGAACCCCTACAAGTTTAGGAGTAATGGAAGAAATAATACGAAATACCCTTATTGCAAAATTTAATGATATAAATTACTTGAAAGAACTTATCAAAAAAAACTATAAAGAGATATCAGCAATAATAATTGAACCAATACCTGGAAACATGGGGCTTGTTCTTCCCAAAGAAGGGTTTTTAGAGGAAATAAAACTTTTATGTTTAAAATATGACATATTGTTAATTTTTGATGAAGTTATCACTGGTTTTAGACTTTTATATGGAGGAGCCCAGAATCTTTATAATATTACTCCAGACTTAACATGTTTAGGAAAAATAATTGGAGGTGGTTTCCCAATTGGTGCATTTGGGGGAAGAGAAGATATTATGGATTTTCTCTCTCCGGAGGGTAAGGTCTATCAAGCTGGAACACTTTCTGGAAACCCCGTTGCTGTAACTGCAGGTTTAGCTACTCTCAGCTTGCTGGAGAAAAATAAAAACATTTATCAAAAATTAAAAACTAAAACTAAATATTTTTGCTCAGAAATTGTGAATTTATCAGAAAAATATAATTTAAACTTAAAAGTCAACCAAATTGGCTCTATGTTTACTGTATTCTTTAATGAGAAGGAAGTTGTTGATTATGAAACCGCAAAATTGTCTGATACTAATAAATACTCAAAATTTTTTCATTTTCTTCTAAACGAAGGAATTTATTTCCCTCCATCTCAATTTGAAACATGCTTTGTTTCCTCATCTCATTCAACGGAAGATATTGAAGTTTCGATAGAAGTAATAAGTAAGGCTTTGAGGGCTTTGAATTAAATTTTTAATTTTTTTCGGAAAATAAAAAAGGCAGGTTTTTAACCTGCCTTTTGGTTTTTTGTATTTATAGTTTTCATTATGTTATTTTTTTCCTTTTTTACCATGTTTTATAATCTTTAAGGCTTCGTCCATCTTTAGTGGTTGATATGTTGGGCTTTCTTTGTTATGGCACTTCTGGCAAACTTTTTCATCAGGTTTTATGGGCATTTCGCCTTTTTTTCTTCCTTCAGCTTTCTTCGCTGGGTCTTTAATTGCAGGATGCTTAATTTTATACTTTTCTGCTGGTCCATGGCAAGCTTCACACTTTACTGCCTCCATCTCTTTTTTTGTTTTCTCGTCTGCTGTTAGACTATACCCGCCTCCTTCGTTAAAACCAGTTGTATGACATTTTAAACACTTCGGGTCTTTTAAGGGATCTTTTGAGAGCTTTTTAGATGCCTCTGATTTTAAAGTTTCATATGCTTTTGAGTGTTTTGTTTTTAATAAAACATCAAAAGAGGTGTCAAGCGTCTTGTGGCATATACATCCTGTGGTGTTACCTATATACTTCGGCTTTGCTTCTTTTGCTCCTTTTTGGGCAAAGAGTGTCCTACTTGCTGAAATTCCAATGAGACAAGTTAAACATACCGCCAACACAATCAACCCTGTTCTTTTTTTCATTTTTTTACCCCCCTTCTATTTTTTATTGAATAAAATTTTAGAGAAAAAATTTTTTTTGTCAATTAATTTTTAAAATTTTTTATCATAAAAAGATAAAGTCTTAATTTAATTACTCTTGCTCGCTTTCCACTTATTCTTTAACAAAACCAATTAAACATTTTTAGTCTACGACTATAATAGTAAAATGAAGAAATAATAAAATTACACAGTAGCACATAGAAGTAACTTATAAGTTCTATTTATATTTTTTTATTGACACCATTTCATTTATTATTATAATAGTATTTCCTGCAAAATTTAAAATGGTTCGTTAATTAACATTTAATTTTAAAAAATTTATTTGTTGAAAGGGGTGTAAGAGTTTATGAAGATTTCTCGAAGAAATTTTTTAAAGGTATCATTGGCAATATCAGGTTTATCTCTCACATCCAAGTTACCTATATTTAATTCGACTGCCTTTGCCAGAAAAAGTGAAACTTGTTATGGAATATGTTACGATAGTACAAAATGTATTGGCTGTAAGGCATGTCAAATAGAATGCATGAAGCATCATAATCTTTCAAAGGAACCTGAGAGTGAGGACCCAAAAATACTTTCTGCAAATGCTTGGACCTTTATTGAAACAGTCAATGTTAGTGGGCAGGATGTTTTTATTACAAGAAGGTGTTTTCATTGCAAAGATGCTGCTTGTGTATCAGCCTGTCCTACTGGTGCAATTCATTATAATAAAAGTGGAATTGTTCGTATAGACCAGGCGAAATGCATTGGGTGTAATTATTGTGTTGCGAATTGTCCTTTTAATGTTCCTTCATTTAGTTTAAAAACAAACACCTCATGGAAATGTGTGTTTTGCACCGGCAAGGAGAAAGAAGGAGATAAATTTGATAGGATTTCAAAAGGTGAGTTACCTGCATGTGTGAGTGTCTGCCCTGTTCAAGCTTTGACTTATGGAAAAGTTGATGAGTTATTAGAGGCAGCAAAAAATAGACTTGAAGAATTAAAAAATGAAGGATATAAAAATCCTATTATTTATGGAGATGATGAGGCAGGGGGAACAAATGTAATTCTTATATTAGGATATGATGATTTAAAATCTTATAAACTTCCTTCCAAAGCTGGCATTCCTGTTGGAGTAAAAATAGGAAAATATTTGAAAGGACCTTTCAATAGTATACCACTAATTGGTTTGTTAATCGCAGTTGTTTATAATAGGATATCCTCAGGGAAAATAATTCCTAAAGAAAATCTATAAATGTTATCATAAAAAATATTTAAAGGAGGTTCTTATGCAAGAATTTAAAGTTTCAGTTTCACCTCATATAAAAGATAAAGAAAATGTTGCTTCTGCGATGAAAGATGTTGTCATTTCATTACTTCCAATGGTGATAGCCTCATTAATTATTTATAAAAAAAGTGCTTTATTACTTTATGTTATATGTATAATAACCGCATATGTCAGTCAGGCAATAATGAGAATAATTTTAGGAAAGGGGTTATCAACACGAAATGCCTCTGTACTTGTGACTGCATTAATTTTAGCTCTTTGCTTGCCTTCAGGTATAAATTGGTGGATAGCAGTCTTAGCTACTTTTTTTGCTGTTGCAGTTGCAAAGGAATTGGTAGGTGGAATAGGCTGGAATATATTTAATCCCGCTGCTTTTGGAAAAGTGGTTTCAATTTTATTTGCTCCAGTTATTGCAGGTCTATCAACTGCATTATACAAAACAGGAAAATGTGTTACCTCTGTTGATGCAATAACGAAATCTACTCCTCTTGCTTATGCAAAGTTCAATACTTTTGAATCAGTTCGAAATGGAATGGCAAATAATATAATTCCTGGCTTCAAAGCTCTAATATTAGGCACACCCACAGGTGGTGCACTTGTTGAAGCTTCACTTATAGCTTTACTTATTGGAGCGATTTACCTTTTATATAAAAAACATATTTCTTTGCATACACCCATTTCAATAATTTTAAGAATGTTCGTTTTAGCATTAGCGTATACAAAAAGTCCTTTTTTTGCTTTTTTTCACATAATTACAGGAGGTTTACTTTTTGGGGCTTTTTTTATGGCAACAGATTGGGTAACTTCTCCAATTACTAACAAGGGTAAAATTGTTTTTGGAATATGTATAGGAATTTTAGTTTTTGTTTTTAGATTTTTCCTTGCCCCAACAGAAGGAATGGCATTTTCAATTATAATAATGAATGTATTTGTAGGGCTAATTGACAGAACGTTCCCATCAAAGAAATTTGGAACATAGAAAATATTGGCAACATTTTATATAATTGAGACAATTAATTATCGAATTTTTTTGTGACAAAATAAATAAAAAGGAGGAATTAAAGCATGAAATTTACCCGGCGAGAATTCTTGAAGATTTCAGGAATTATAGGTGGTTTAGCATTAGCATCAAATAAATTGATAAATCTTAAAAGCGCTGATGCTTATGCTCAACCTCAAAGAGTTAAGCATGGGAAAGAAATTACAAGTATATGTGGTTATTGTGGAGGTGGTTGTGGTCTAATTGTGACGGTCAATGAAGGCAAAGTAGTCAATACGGAAGGAGATCCAGACCACCCAATTAATGAAGGAGCGCTTTGCAGTAAAGCAAATGCAATCTATCAGATTGCAAACAATGATTTAAGGCTTAAGAAAGTCCAATACAGAGCGCCAGGTTCAGACAAATGGGAAGAAAAAACATGGGAATGGGCGATTAATAAAATTGCAGATAATGTAAAGAAAACGAGAGATGCAACATGGGTCACTAAAGACAATGATGGAAATGTTGTAAATAGAACAGAAGGAATAGCTCATATAGGAGGTGCTGCATTAAATACAGAAGAATGTTATCTCATAACTAAACTTATGCGAGCTCTTGGTTTAATTTATATCGAACACGAAGCTCGCCTTTGCCATTCTTCAACTGTTGCGGGCTTGGCTGCCTCTTTTGGTAGAGGAGCAATGACAAACCATTGGACTGATATTAAAAATACAGATTGTATGCTTATTATTGGAAGTAATGCATTTGAAAATCATGTTATTTCATCTCATCAAGCAATGAAGGCAAAGAAGAATAATGGGGCAAAAATAATTAGTTTAGACCCACGGTTTACAAGAACATCTTCAAAGGCAGACATATACGCTCCTTTCAGACCTGGGACAGACATTGCTTTAATTGGTGGCATGATTAAATATGTTCTCGATAACAATTTGATTCAGAAAGACTATGTTGTGGAATATACCAATGCTTCTTTTTTGATTGACCCTTCATTTTCATTTAATGATGGGCTTTTTAGTGGATATGACCCATTAAAAAGATCCTATGATAAAAAATCATTTGCCTATCAACTTGACGAAAATGGAGTTCCAAAGAGGGACAAAACTTTAAATGACCCAAACTGTGTATTTCAACTCTTAAAAAAACATTTTTCCAGATATGATATTGATACTGTATGCAAAGTGACGGGTATGCCAAAAGATAAATTTTTACAGGTTATTGAGACATTTGCAGAAACGGGAAAACCAGATAAATCTGGAACGATAATGTATGCAATGGGAACAACCCAACATACAGTTGGTACTCAATATGTTAGGAGTTATGCAATACTTCAATTACTATTAGGAAATATTGGAGTTCCAGGTGGAGGAATCAATGCAATGAGGGGTGAATCAAATGTTCAAGGTTCTACAGATATGTGTGTTTTGTTTCATATTTTGCCTGGTTATCTGAAAATGGTAACTTCAGACTGTCAGAATCTAAAAGCATATCTTGACCAAAATACCCCTCAAACAAAAGACCCTGACAGTGTAAACTATTGGAAAAATACACCAAAATTTTTCATTTCACTTTTAAAGGCATGGTGGGGAGATAAAGCCACAAAAGAAAACGACTTTTGTTTCCATTATCTACCTAAGAATAGTGGCAACTATTCATGGATTTCACTTTTTGAAGCGATGTATGAGGGAAAAATAAAAGGGTTATTTGATTTTGGTATGAATCCTGCAGTCTCAGGCTCTAACTCAAATAAAGAGCTAAAAGCACTTGATAAATTAGAATGGCTTGTAGAGGTTCAACTTTGGGACACAGAAACCTCTTCATTCTGGAGAAGACCTGGAGTTAACCCTGCCGATATCCAAACAGAAGTATTTCTTCTTCCCGCGGCTGCGTTTCATGAAAAAGAAGGTAGTGTAACAAATAGTGGACGATGGGCTCAGTGGAGATACAAAGCAATAGAGCCTGTTGGAGAATCAAAATCTGACCTTGAGATACTGGATTTACTATGTAATGCAATAAAATCAAAATATGCTGGAAGCACAGAAGAGAAGGATAAACCTATTTTAGATTTGGTGTGGAACTATGGTTCACCTCCAAAATCTGAAAATGTATGGAAAGAAATTAATGGTTATGACCTAAATACTGGAAAATTACTGGTAAACTTTACAAAATTAATGGATGATGGAACAACTTCGTGTGGGAATTGGCTATACAGTGGATGTTATACAGAAGAAGGAAACATGATGGCAAGAAGGGAAAAAGACGACCCAGGGAACATTGGTTTATATCCGAAATGGGCTTGGTGCTGGCCACTAAACAGAAGAGTGCTATATAATAGGTGTTCTGTAGATGCCTCTGGCAATCCATATAAACCAAATCAAGTTCTCGTCAAATGGGATGCAAAAGAAAATAAATGGATCACTAATGATGTTCCTGACTTCGTTTGGAAAGATGCAAATGGAAATATGGTGCTTCCTGAAAAATCAGCCAAGTCTCCCTTTATAATGAGAGTAGAAGGTGTTGGGGCTCTGTTTTCTAAGGATCCTACTGATGGTCCATTCCCAGAACATTATGAACCATTTGAAAGCCCTGTAATAAATGTCTTTTCTTCACAGCAATTTAATCCAGTTTGTAAGATTTGGAATGGAGATTTTAATAAGAGAGCCGAAGTTGGTTCCTCAGAATTTCCAATAGTTGGAACAACTTTTAGGCTAACAGAGCATTGGCAATCTGGACAGATGACAAGAAATCTTCCCTGGCTTGCTGAATTAATGCCTGAAATGTTTGTTGAAATCAGCAAAGAACTTGCTGCTGCTAAAGGGATTAAGAATGGTGAAACAGTTAAAGTTGTAACTGCAAGGGGTGAAGTTGAAGCAAAGGCTTGTATTACAGAAAGAATAAAGGCATTAAACATTAATGGCAAAATTGTAGAAATGTGTGCAATGCCGTGGCATTTTGGTTATAAAGGCTATGTTACTGGAGGTCCAGATCCAAACAAAAATTATGCAGCCAACTTATTAACAGCTCATATTGGTGATGCAAACACTATGATTCCAGAATATAAAGTATTTCTATGTGATATAAGGAAGGTGGTGTAAAATGGCTAATAGGGTTAGTTGTTTTGTAGATGTTACGAAGTGTGTCGGATGTCGTGCGTGTCAGGTTGCTTGTAAACAGTGGAACTTGAATGCAGCAGAAAAAACAGTTTTTAAGGGTGGTTATGGTAACCCTCCTGCTTTATCTCCATCAACTTTCACTCAAATCAAGTTCAAAGAAATGAAAAGCAATGGTTCATTAGCATGGATATTTAGAAAACATGGTTGTTACCATTGTGAAAATGCTGCGTGCGTGAATGTTTGTCCTACTGAACCAAAGGCATTAAGCAAGCATGAAATGGGATTTACAGTCCGAGATTCAAAATTATGCATTGGTTGCGGTGCTTGTGTAGAAGCTTGCCCATTTAAGGTTCCTCAATTAGATGTGGAAAATATGAAGGCAAAAAGCTGCACTTTCTGCATTGATAGAGTTACCCAAGGCAAACAGCCTGCTTGCGTTAAAACTTGTCCTCCAAACGCTTTGACTTTTGGAAAAAGAGAGGATATTTTGAAACTTGCTTATGAAAGACAAAAACAAGTTCCAGGTTCTAAAGTATATGGTGATAAAAATCTTGGTGATGTAAAAAGTTTAAATGTTATTTACTTATTGCCTGTTGGACCTAAGTCTCTTGATTTACCTGAATCTCCAAAAGTATCAATGGATGTAAAATCATTCTGGGAAAAATATCTAAAACAAGCAAACCTGTTTAAAGTTAATAAAACTGCAGCAACTGTAATAATGAAACTTTTGGAATCTGCTTAGTCTTATTGACTGCATGAATTTTATGAGGGAAGGGTGGCCGTGAGCAGGTCACCCTTTTTTATTGATTTTAAATATGAGAAATTGCAAGAATAAACCAATTTTGGTTAATAAATCACAATTTTCATTCTTAGAAACCAATTCTCTGAGTTCAATGCACCTAAAGCCCGCTTACTACCATTTCAAAATTTCATAAAAAAAGAAATTTTTGATTAAGATATTAATTATCGGGCCTTTTGCATAAGTCAAAAAACCGTTGTAGTAGGTTTTAACCTGCATTAGAAAACCGAATAAATAGACACTGGTTGTAGGGCAAGGCTTCAGCCTTGCGATTAGCAGACCTAAAGGTTTGCCAGACTTTTTGACAAATCAGTGTCTGACTCTGTTTTGTCAAAAACTCAGCTTGTCGTTGCCTCTCATTTGCAAACGATGGCGGACTGTAGGGCAAGGCTTTAGCCTTGCAATTTGCAAACCTAAAGGTTTGCCCTACATTGTTGGTAACTCACAGGAGCACAGGGTCTTTAGGCCCTCCAATTGAACGGTCTGAAGACCGTTCACTACCTGCACAAAAATGTAGTTCTGCAACAGGCTCATTAATTATTACTCTTTTTATTTATTCTCTTTAAAAAAATTTGAAAATTATTTGTAAATCATTTTTAAATATCTTTGTGTTAATTAAATTATTAAATTAGGAGAACTTGAATGAAAGAAAATTTGGTAGAAAATTATAAATGTTTGTTAATGGAAGTTGATTTGCTTCACAAAAAATATGAAGAAATTATTTTAAATGAGTTAAAAAAATCTCATGAATACCAGCAAGAAGAAACTGAAAATTTTTCATTAGAGAATTTTGAATTTAACGAAAAAACTATAAATAACTTACTCACAGAAATTTTATATTCTCTAAAAAAATACTTACCTAAAAAAAATATTTTTTTTAGTAATGCCCTGGATATAAGTAAAATAGAGAACTACATTAAATCAAAGTCGTTCAACGAGCTGTTTAAAATAATATCCAATAAAAAAGAAATAAAGAAGTTTGCAAGAACTTTAAACTTAAAACAAAGTTCATTTGCTTTTATAATATTTAACTTGATAAAACCTTATTTTAAAGCCATTGCTAAAATAGAGAAAGATAGGATAAAAATAGAAAAAAAAGATAATTTTTGTCCTTTCTGCAAGACAAAACCTAATATAGCTTATATACAAAAAGATACGGGAAAAAGATTTCTTATTTGTCCTTTATGTGGAACCAGTTGGGAATTTGCAAGAATAAAATGTCCTTTTTGTGGTAATGAAGATCAAAGATATTTAGGATTTTTTATTATAAATGATGATTATAAATTTAGAGTAGATTATTGTAAAAAATGTAAAGGATATATTAAGACTTTAAACATGAAATATGCAATTGATGAAAACATTGAATTTACTCCTGAATTGCTGGTAGAACTTGATATTGCAGCTGAGAAAGAAGGTTTTATAATGAAATAAAGCCCCCTGCCCTATCGTAAATTTAAATTTTTTTTATGATAAGCAAAAACTAAAAGCAACTTTTATTATAAAAGTTAAAAAGTTGGATAGCAGGTTTTCGTTAAAAATCTGCATGAATAGATTTATCCCAGCCTGCTTAGCAAGTAAATGAAGAAGAATGAATTTGTCCAACGCAAATTTTAAATCAACATAATATGGCTTTCAATTTTCTTTTAATTGGTTTAAATCATAAAACCTCACCCTTAAAAATAAGAGAGAAGTTAGCATTTAACTCTTCTCAACTTTTAGATATCGTTTTAGATTTGAAAAACACTCTTCAAATAAATGGAATAGTTATCCTTTCAACATGTAACAGGACAGAAATATATTGTTCAGACAATGATATTTCATCCTTACAAATGCGACTTAAGAAAGACTTAACAGAGAGGTTCAAACTAACAAAGAGTGATTTTTCTAAATACTTCTATTCTTGCAAAGGTTTAGAAGCAATTGAACATCTTTTCCGTGTTGCTGCTGGTTTAGATTCAATGGTTGTTGGTGAGGGACAAATTCTTCATCAGGTAAAGTCGGCTTACCACCTTTCTCTGAGCAACAGATGTTGTAATTTCCTCTTAAATTGTGCATTCAACAAAGCATTGAGTGTTGGAAAAAGAGTAAGAACTGAAACAAAAATAAGTAAAAATCCAGTTTCAATAAGCCATGTAGCAATTGAACTTGCAAAAAGAACACTTAATAACTTAAATGATAAATCAGTTTTAATCATTGGTTCTGGGAAGATAGGAAATCTAACAGTTAAATATCTAAAAAAAAGTGGTGTAAAAAAGATTTTCATAACTAATAGAACTTATGATAAGGCAAAACAAGAAGCAGAGAAGTATGGAGCAGAACCAGTTCCGTTTGTGCATTTGAAAAATGCTTTAAGTAGAATTGATATTATAATATCTTCAACCTCAGCACCTCATTTTATAATTGATTTTGACATTATTAATGAGGCTATGAAAAAGAGAAATAAGAAAATTCTCTTTATCATTGATCTTGCGATTCCAAGAGATGTTGCACCAGAGGTTGCAAAAATTAAAAATGTTATTTTATACAATATTGATGACTTAAAATGTATTGCAGAAGAAAACATTAAAGATAGATTACAAGAGGTTCAACGAGCAGAAGAGATTATAAGGGATGAAATAAGTAATTTTAAAAAGTGGATTAAAACCACAAAGTCTCTTCCAATAATTATTTCATTGAGAAAGAAAATGGAAAAAATAAAGGAAAATGAACTAAAAAAAACATTTTCAAGGTTAAAAAATTTACAGGAGGAAGAAAAAAATGCGATAAAGGTTCTTGCTGACTCAATAGTTAATAAAATCATGCATTACCCTACTATTAATTTAAAAGAAATATCAAATTCGCCGAATGCTGAAATATACCTTGAGTCACTAAAATATTTATTCTCAATTGACAATTAAATTTTCTTTTAATTGAGTAAAGTTAATAGATGATAAGCATAACAAACTTACTATCAAATGGTAAACTAAAAACAGATTCTTTAAGATATTCTCAAGAAAGAAATATAAGTGTATTAGTTTTAAATGTTACAAACCTGTGTAACCTTACTTGTATTCATTGTTATAATAGTTCGATTCAGAATTCTGCTTATAATCAAAGATTAGCAACTAACAGTGGAAACTTAACTACTGATGAAATTAAATTATTGATTGATGATCTATCGTCGCTGGGAGCTAAAGTTATTTTATTTTCAGGGGGTGAACCTCTTATTAGAAAAGATATTTTTGAACTTGGTGGATATGCTTTCGATAAGGGTATAAGGCCTGTTCTATCTACAAATGGAACCTTAATAACAAAAACGGTTGCAAAAAAAATTAAAAAATCAAATTTTCAATATGTAGGAATAAGTATTGATGGAACACCAGCAACACATAACTATTTCAGAGGCGAGAAAAACGCATTTGAAAAATCCCTTAAAGGTTTGAAATTATCTCAAGATGAAGGTTTAAAAACTGGTATAAGATTTACAATAACGAAAATTAATTACAAAGAAATACCTTCAATTTTAGACCTTGTTATTAAAGAAAATATACCTCGCATTTGTTTCTATCACCTTGTTTATTCTGGTAGAGGCTCAGATTTAATTAATGAAGACATATCAAATAAAGAAAGAAAGCAAACGATTAATACAATAATAAAAAAGGCTGAAGAAATGATTAAATTTAACTACCCTGTTGAAATTCTTACTGTTGATAATCCTTGTGATGGCGTTTATCTTTATTTGACGATAAGAAAAAATGATGTTAAAAAGGCAAAAAAAATTTATAATCTATTAAAACAAAGTCAAGGTAAGTCTTCTGGAGAGAAGATTGGTTGTGTAGACTGTTTTGGATATGTGCACCCTGACCAGTTTTGGACACACTACTCATTAGGAAATATTAGAAGCAGAAAATTTAGTGAAATATGGAATGATAACTCTGATAAAATACTTTTTGGACTAAGGAACAAGATAAAAATGCTTAAGGGTAAATGTAAAGTGTGTAAATTTTTTGAAATTTGTGGGGGAGGGTTTAGAGTTCGAGCAGAAGCAGTTTATAATGACATCTGGGCTGATGAACCAAACTGTTATATTGCTGACAAAGAAAAATTACCTTAATTTTAACTCATTTTGTAGTCGTCAGTCTTTTTGATGGAGAGTTAAAATGGCAAAAACAATTGAAGAAATAAATGAAAAAATAAAGAAAGGCAAAGCAGTCATTGTAACTGCAGAAGAAATGATAAATATAGTGGAAAAGGACGGAACCAAAAAAGCGGCGGAGAGAGTAGATGTTGTAACTACAGGAACTTTTGCTCCTATGTGTTCATCAGGAGCTTATTTCAACATAGGGCATTCAAAACCTCGAATAAAACTTGGGGGCGGTGTTGTATTATTAAATGATGTTCCTGCATATGCAGGATTTGCTGCAACGGATGTATTGATAGGTGCAACTGCAATTCCTGATTATGACCCGAGAAATATAAACTATCCCGGGGAGTTTAAATATGGAGGCGGACATGTAATCCATGATTTAGTAAAAGGTAAAGATATTAAATTGGTGGCTTTTGCTTATGGAACGGATTGTTATCCAAGAAAAAAACTTGAAACTCTAATTAATATTAATGATTTGAATGAAGCTGTTCTTTTTAATCCACGAAATTCATATCAAAATTATAATGTTGCAGTTAATTTATCTAATAAAATTATTTATACTTACATGGGGGCTTTGAAACCTAACCTTGGCAATGCAAACTATTGTAGTGCAGGACAACTTTCACCATTATTAAAAGACCCTTTTTATAAGACAATTGGAATAGGGACTAAAATTTTCCTTGGAGGTGGAATTGGATATGTTGCCTGGCAAGGAACTCAACATAATCCTAATGTAGCAAGAAATAATAAAGGAATTCCTAAATGTGGTGCAGGAACTATCGCAGTTATTGGAGACCTAAAGCAAATGAGCCATAAATGGCTAATTGGGGCAAGTATTTTGGGATATGGAACAAGTTTGATAGTGGGAATTGGAATTCCAATTCCAGTTCTAAATGAGGAAATAGCTTTTTATACTGCTATCAAAGATGTCGACATCCTTGCTCCTATCGTTGATTATGGAGAAGGTTATCCGAATGCACTACCAACTTTATTAGGAGAAGTTAGTTATGCTGAGTTAAAAAGCGGGAAAATAATCATTAACGGGAAGGAAGTTCCTACTTTTTCACTTTCAAGCTATTCTAAAGCATTGGAAATTGCTAAAATTTTAAAAGAATGGATACAAAGTAAAAATTTTCTTTTGACTACTGCGGTTGCTAACCTACCAGGTGCAGAATCAAATATAACTTTCAAATTTCTAAATGAGAGAAAAATAGAATAATTAAATTTATTTCAATATTAATCAGCAGAAATCTTTTAATCTTTAAAGCAGAAATTAAAATAAGGAGGTATAAAAATGAGGGAAAAAGTAGAAAAAGCTTTAGATTCTATCAGACCTAATTTACAGGCAGATGGTGGAGATGTTCAATTAATTGATGTTACAGAAGATGGTGTGGTAAAGGTAAAACTGAGTGGTGCTTGTGGACATTGCCCAATGGCTACAATGACACTAAAATCAGGCATTGAAACAGCTTTAAAAAAAGCAGTTCCAGAAGTAAAAAGAGTTGAATCTGTATAAAATATCTTACTATTTTTATGGAAGGCAAAATCGTTGCTGTTTGCTCAAGCAGGGAAAAAGGTACTATTAAAAAAAATGTCGGAGAAGGTATAATAAGAAAGAATTTTGGTTTACTTAAAGATGCACATGGCAATTGTAGGACTCATAGGCAAATAAGTCTATTAGCTATTGAAGAAATTAATAAGATGAGAAATTTAGGTTTCAAAGTAAAACCTGGGGATTTTGCTGAAAATTTGACTACAGAGGGTATTTCCTTTGATAAAGTCAAAGTCGGTTCTGAAATTTTAATAGAAAACAATATAGTTCTAAAAGTTACCCAAATAGGAAAAGAGTGTCATGGTAAATGTTCAATCTATTATAAAATAGGAAAGTGTATAATGCCCAAAAAGGGTATTTTTGCAAAAGTTATAAAAGGTGGAAAGGTGAGAACAGGAGATAAAATCATTCTTAAGATTTAACACTATCTTATTCCAATTTTAAATAAGTTTTAGCATTTAAAATTAATTAAATTATCACCTCATAAAGAATTTTTATTAATCTTGAGAAATGTTAAAACAAAAAATAAGTATAATAGACCTTATTAACATCGAAGATTTTTCTAAAAAAGAAGAAATATCTAAGAAGGGTATATATGTAAAAATTCCAATACCATTTAAAGGTCTATCGAAAAAAGAATTAGTTGTTACTGGAGGCATAAGAAACATTCTGGAATTAATTGACGCAATAGGGAATGAATTTCCGGAGCTAAAGCCTGCTATTCTGGACGAAAACCAAGAGATTAAAGGTTTTATTAAAATATTGGTCAACGGAAAAGAGATACAATTTCTAAATGGATTAAATACAAAACTAAGAAATGGTGATAAGGTTGCAATAGCTCCTGCAATTGCTGGTGGTTAAGACATACTTGCTTAGGAGGAAGCATAAAACTTTGTGAATTTTTTAACAATTCTATGAACCCACAACAGTTTCAAAGATATAAACGACAAATGTTAATTGCTAATTGGGGGGAAAAAGGACAAAAAAAGTTAAGCAATTCGAAGGTTTTCATCGCAGGTGTTGGGGGATTAGGAAGTTTTGTATCAATTCTTTTATCATGTGCTGGAATTGGCAGGATGATTTTGGTTGATAATGGGTATGTTAAAGTTGAAAATTTAAATAGGCAAATATTATATTCTGAAAATGAAGTTGGCTTAAAAAAAGTTAATGAAGCAAAAAAATATTTAACATCCTTAAATCCGGCTGTTGAAATTGAAACATACTTTGAAACAATAAGAGATGATAATGTTGACTATTATGTTAAAAAGTCAGATATAATACTTGATTGCCTTGATAATTTCGAAACGCGGTTAATTTTAAATAAATCTGCAATAAAAAACAATGTTCCATTGGTTCATGCCTCAGTTTATGGCATGTGGGGGCAAATCACATTTATTTTACCTCGCAAGACGCCTTGTTTAAATTGTATTTTTTCTACTTCAAATAAAAAAGAGGTTTTTCCGATTGTAGCTACAACTTGCGGTATAATTGGCTCACTTCAGGTAAATGAAACAATAAAATTTATCACTAAAATTGGAACCAATTTAACCAATAAAATTCTTTTTTATGATGGGGAATCACTAACATTTGATATAATAAAAATAAGTAGAACTCCAAATTGTCCTGTATGTGGCAAACATAAATAAAATTAAATTGGTATAGATTGTATATGGAAGTAACAGTAAAATTATTTGCATATGCCAGAAAATATCATAAACAACCAATAGTAAAACTGCAGGTAAAAAAAGGAAGTATAGTAAACGATGTAATAAAGATTTTAAATCTTCCTGATGAAGCAACACGAATTATCTTAATTAATGGAGAAAGAAAGAACAAAACTACAAAACTTAAAGATGGAGATATTATATCAGTTTTTCCTATGCTTGCAGGAGGATGAAGTGCTTTTTATAAGGAGGTAAACGATTAAATGCCTACCTATGATTTTAACTGTGAGGACTGCAATGATAGTTTTTCAATAAAAGCAAGTATCTCAGAGAGAGAAAAAGGTTTAAAATGCCCAAAATGTGGAAGTGATAAATTAAAACAAATTTTTACTGCTTTTCTTTATTTTAAAAGTGGTCAAAAGAGTTCGTGTTCATCTTCCTCATGCTCCACTTGCTCATCCCACTCTTGTAAGTGATATAAAGGACTGGAAAATATAAAATGATTGATAACATCGCAGAGAGTATAAAATTTTATTCATTAAATGCGCCAATTGTAGCTTATGTTTTAGTATTTTTGGGTGGTATATTATTAAGTTTTACACCTTGTATTTACCCTTTAATACCTGTTATAATAGGTTATGTTGGAGGTTATGGAGAAAAAAAATCACTTGCAAAAGCCTTTTTATTATCAATTTTGTTTGTCATAGGGATGTCAATTACTTTAGCTTTCTTTGGATTTCTTGCTTCAATTCCAGGGAAATATTTTGGTTTTGCTGCACCCATTGGCTACAAACTAGCTGGCTTGACTTGCCTTGTCATGGGAATTAGTATGTTAGGGCTGTTTAAAATAAATATTCCCACCCCATTTTCAAGAATTAATGTTAAGAGAAAAGGATATTTGGGTGCTTTTTTTTCTGGGTTGGTTTTTGGTTTAATACCAACTGCCTGTGCTACACCAGTTATTTTTGCCATTTTGGGTTATGTTTTTTCAGTTCTTAAGAATCCACTTCTTGGCACTTCCTTGCTTTTTGTATTCGGCATTGGGCAAGGAATTATTTTGATTTTCGCTGGAACATTTACAGGCTTTTTGAAGAATTTACCTAAATCAGGCAAATGGTTAAATTATATTGAAAAGATAAGTGGTATTCTTCTTATATTTGTCTCTCTATATTTCTTCCTTTATAATCTTATTTATTGATTCGTTATTAACAAAGGTAAAATGTCTGTTTTTGTAACAAGTAAAAGCAAAACTTTTGTGAGTTATGAAGCAAAGGGTAATTGTTGAATTAAGTGGTGGTGTCGATTCCTCAACGGCTGCATCTTTATTAGTAAAGCAAGGTTATGATGTTATTGGGATTAGTATGAAATTGTTTGATTCAGAAAACAGCGATTTTCAAGGTTGCTGTGGGATACAGGGAATTGAGGATGCTCGTAGGGTATGTCAGGAACTTTCTATCCCTTTTTATGTATTAAATCTTCAGAATGAATTTAATGATAAAGTTATTAATTACTTTTGCAGTGAATATATTGAAGGAAGAACCCCAAATCCTTGTGTTGTATGTAATACAGAAATTAAGTTTGGCATAATGCTCGAAAAAGCGAAAAAACTTGACGCATATTATTTAGCAAGTGGTCATTATGCTTGTAAATATTATGATACATTGAAAAAAAGATATATTCTAAAAAAGGCATATGATAAGGAAAAGGATCAATCATATTTTTTATCTCAATTGACACAAACTCAATTGGAACATGCTCTTTTTCCATTGGGAGAATTTACTAAAGAAGAAGTAAGAAACCTTGCTAAAAATTTTAATTTACCTGTATTTAATAAGCCTGCAAGCCAAGAAATATGTTTTGTTGCAAATAATAACTATAAAAAATTTATTTCCAATAGAATCCCTGCATCTGTAAATAGGGGATTGATAAAGGATTTATCAGGTAAAACTTTAGGAGAACATCAAGGCATAGCTTTCTTTACAATTGGGCAAAGATATGGTTTGGGCATCGCTTATGTAAAACCTTTATATGTAATTCAAATTGAAAGGGAAAATAATACAATAATAGTGGGAGAAGAAAAAGATACTTATAGTTCTGAATTAGTGGCAAAAAATGTAAATTGGATTTCAATTGAAAAGATTGATGAACCAATGAAATTAAAAGCTCAAATAAGATATAGACATAAGCCTAAAGATGCCATTGTTTCAAAATTGTCAGAGGAAAGAATTAAGGTAACATTTGATGAACCTCAAAAATCAATCACGCCAGGACAAATAGTTGTATTTTATGAAAATGATTTTGTCGTTGGGAGCGGTATAATTGACAGTGTTGTATTAAACTGCTTATCGTAGATTTGAAATATGGATTCTCTTCTTTATCCTTTATTCTTGAAACTAAAAAATAGGAAATGTTTTGTAATTGGGGGGGGCAAAATAGCAGAAAGAAAAGTTAAAAGCCTTTTAAAATCTGATGCAATTGTAACTGTAATCTCCCCTACCCTAACCAAAAACCTTTATAACTTATATAAAAAAAATAAACTAAAGTGGATTAAAAATAAGTATTCTAATTCTTTCGTAGATGAAGATAGCATACTAATTATTGCTGCAACAGATGATAAGGAAGTTAATAAAAATGTAGCACAATACTGCAGAAAGAAGAAAATATTAGTAAATGTTGTTGATACACCTGAGGAATGTGATTTTTATGTTCCTTCTCATTTTAATAAAAAGCATTTACAAGTAGCAATATCAACAGGAGGCAAAAATCCAACATTTGCTAAGGAAACAAGGTTAAAACTTCAAAAATTATTAAAAAATTATGAAATTCCAGAATAATAAACCAAAAGTAATAGCATGGGAATTAACTCGCAAGTGTTCTCTTGCCTGTAAGCATTGCCGAGCATCAACAAGTTCTACTCTAAATACACCATCATTGGAATTACCATTAAAAAAATGCTTCGATATCATCGACCAGATAAAAAGTTATGAAGAAGAAGTAATATTAATACTTACAGGTGGTGACCCTTTGTTAAGAAATGAAATTTTTGAAATTGCTTCTTACATTTCATCCCAAAAACTAAAACCAGTTCTTGCAACAAGTGGGTTACTTATAGATAAAGATGTAATTAAAAAGATCAAGGATAGTGGAATTCAACTTGTAAGTATGAGTCTTGATGGCTATTCGGCTTTAACTCACGATGAATTTAGGGGTATTCAAGGAGCATTTCACAAAACATTAGAGGCTGTAAAATTATGTATTGATAATGGCATTGAAATTCAATTAAATACAACCCTTACAAGGTCTAACAAAGATGAAATCGGTCAAATTATCAAATTAGGAGAAAATTTAAAAATTAAATCACATCATATATTCATTATAGTTCCAGTAGGAAGAGCAAGAAAATTGCAGGGGGAAGACCTTCTGCCAGCAGAATATGAAGCAATATTATCTTCTATTGGAGATTATATGGTAAATTCCCCTGTTCAAATCAGACCAATTTGTGCACCTTATTTTATGAGAATTATGAAACAAAAGTTTAAAAATTTCGAACTTAAGAGATTTTCAAGAGGATGCCTTGCAGGAATTTCTTATTGCTTTATATCTTGCGAAGGGATTGTTTCGCCTTGTGGTTATTTTGAGATAAATTGTGGTGACTTGAAAAATGATAATTTTAAAAAT
>FWPV01006275.1_pt1 | contig 22894 bp, 22 predicted proteins | sample 2228371 | NCBI WGS metagenome assembly FWPV01 (sample SAMEA103939776, study PRJEB20133) | metagenome | reverse complement strand
GCAGGTCATAAATCTTGCACCGCCGAGTTCGCAGAGACCGCCGAGATGGATGGATTGGCAGACTTGGGGGCAATTGGGCAGCATTTTGCCTCCGCAATCTCTGCGCGCTCCGCATCCTCTGCGGTGAAATGGACATCCCCTGAACAGTTACCTTCGCGCAGTCTACGTTGCGCTCGACCTGGCGGATCGAGGCACAGCTTCGCTCACAGGGACATAAATTCATAAAAGGTCAACGGGAGAAAGAGAGGGCCCGGCGTTTATCCCAAAATTTAATTGATAATCGAATGAAAAATTTGGGATTTCCCTATTGCATTCTTTGGGATTATCGTGTATAATTATGGGTGTTTGTGGGGGAAAGTGGGGAAAAGTGGGGCTTCCTCCGAACCCACTTTTTCGGTACGCAGAGAGCACAAAGTAGCATTGGGAAATCACAGCAACTTCCCGACTTTGTGCGGACTAAAAAACAATTCGGGTGTGTTTCAAATGAAACACTCAACTGAATGAACCACAACGATTCTAACAGCAGCAGCAAAGAAGGCAAATGCGATGTTTTTAGGGCATTACGTCCATTCACTGGATGACAAGGGCCGACTCACCATCCCGGCCCGCTTCCGCGATGAGTTGAGCGGCGCCATCGTCATCACCCGCGGATTTGATCGCTGCTTAACCGTTTACCCCCTGGAAGTATGGAATCAAATCGCCCAGAAGGTCAATGCCTCATCCCTGACCGACCCGCGCGGGCGTACGCTGCGGCGGTTTTTCTTCGCCGATGCCATGCTTGCGGAATTAGATCAGCAAGGACGGGTCTTGCTGCCCGACCACCTGCGAGAGTATGCCGGACTCAACCTGACCACCGAGGTCGTTGTGGTGGGGCTGGATCGTTTCCTCGAATTGTGGACACCCCAATGGTGGGAAGAAGCCAATGCTCGTCAGACAGAGATCTTGGACGAGGATCCGGCGTTATGGCAGAATTTCCAGATTTAACCCTGCGGAGCACCGCCAACGATCGTCCCGGCCATATTCCGGTGCTTCTCAAAGAAGTCCTTGCAGGGTTGAACGTTAAAGCGGGAAGATGCTATCTCGATGCTACCGTAGGCGGTGGCGGGCATGCTGCCGCTATCCTGGCAGCCACAGAGCCAGATGGACGGCTTTTAGGATTGGATCGGGATCCGCAGGCTGTGGCGCGCGCGCTGACCCGTCTTCAGTCCTTTGGCCGGCGCGTGCAAATTTACCATACTTCCTATACTCACCTCAACGAGGTCCTGCGCAACAGCGGGATGCCGCTTCTGGACGGCGTGCTCTTTGACTTGGGATTTTCTTCGTGGCAAATAGATGATGCAGAACGCGGCTTCGCTTTCCGCACTGCCGGCCCGTTGGATATGCGCTTCGATCCAACGAGTGACGAACCGACAGCCGCCGACCTGCTCAACCGCTTGACGGAGACGGAGCTGGTCGAGCTACTCCGCCGATACGGTGAAGAGCCGCACAGTCGGCGTATTGCGCGGGCTATCCTGGCGGCGCGCCCGATCTACGATACGGCGCATCTGGCAGAAGTCATTGTCGCTGCGCTAGGACGCTCACCGCGTGACAAAATCCATCCTGCCACCCGTACTTTTCAAGCCTTACGCATTGCTGTAAACCACGAGCTGGAAATGCTGGAGCAAGCCCTGCCACAAGCGGTGACGGTTTTGCGGCCCGGCGGACGCCTGGTGATCATCACCTTTCACTCGTTAGAAGATCGCCTCGTCAAACAATTTCTGCGACAGGAAGAACGTGGCTGCATCTGTCCTCCCGAGGCACCGGTTTGCACGTGCGGACGCCGACCGACATTGCGCCTCATCACGCGCAAGCCGTTAGTTCCCTCGGCGGAGGAGATAACGGCTAATCCTCGCAGTCGGAGCGCCAAGTTGCGGGTGGCCGAGAAGCTGTAGAGCGGCTTCAAGGCCCGCTCTACCCGTGGGCGTTCACCGAGGAAGAGAACACCGGTTGTACGTGGCAACGCAATAGTCAACGGATTTTATAAAGGAATGACCTATGAGCGTTCTCTGGCAACAACAAACCCACGGCATTCCGCGGCGTCAAGAAAAAGCACATCGCTTAATCGCTCAACTCTTGCTGCTCGTGGTCATCACGACGGCGTTGTTGGCGGCAGCTTATCTGACACTGACGGCCTCCAACGTGCATACCGGCCGTCAGGTATGGACTCTGGAGCGTCAAATCGTGGAGGCACAACGCGAAAATGAAGCTTTGAAGGTGGAAATTGCACGCTTGAGCTCAATTCCCATCCTGCAAAAACGGTCGGTCGCCCTCGGCTACCGACCGGCCGACAGCATTGATTATCTCTATCCAGGAGCGCCGTGAAATGTTACACCATCCCGAAGCGCGTTTACGCCTGATTGCCATTTTTCTGATCGCCGCTGTGCTGCCCGTTCTTGGGCAGCTTGTGCGTTTACAGATCCTGGAACACAGTCGCTATCAGGATAAGGCCGAGGCCCTGGTGCAACGTGAATATACCCTCCCCGAATCACCCTGGGGGAACATTATGGATCGTCACGGCGATCTGCTGGTGGGCAATATCCCCGTTTACAACGTAGGCGCCGAAGTCACCCTGATCACCGATACGCACATGGCCGCCACCGTCCTGGCCCCGCTCATCAATCGTCCGGTCGAAGAATTGCTCGAACAATTAACCCTGCCGGCGGACGCCGGAGATTTTGTCTGGCAACCTTTAGCCTATCATATCCCCCAAGAAGCGGCCCGGAAAATCGAAGCGTTGAACTGGTCCTGGATTACGCTGGCGCCGGCCTGGGAACGCTTCTACGCCGAAGGCGCGCTGGCTTCGCATACGCTGGGATTCGTCAACGCCAGCGGGGTCGGCTTTGGCGTACAGGCATTCCAACTGCGTTTCCTGCGCGGTGAAAGCATCACCGGTGTGGGTGCCGTAAGCGGTGATACCAGCCCCATGCCCAACGAGTTGATCAACAGCGATTTTATCCCCTATCCGGGCACTGATTTGTATCTGACGCTCGATCGCACGATCCAGGCTTACGTGGAGGGCGTGCTCGATCAGGCCATTGTAGACTACAAAGCGGCCGGCGGCACCATCCTGGTGATGAACCCCCGTAGCGGCGAAATCTTGGCCGTCGCCAGCCGGCCGCACTACGAACCTTATCGCTATCCCGAATATACCCAGAACGGTCAGGGAATGCTCTTCCGTGACCCGGCGGTGAGTATCCCCTACGAACCGGGATCGGTGTTCAAAGTCATCAGCGTGGCGGCAGCGCTCGACTCGGGCCGTGTGAATCTGAATTGGTCCTACGAGGATACCGGTGTCCTGGAATATGGCGGCGTCGTTGTTCGCAATTCGAGTGAAGGGGGATACGGCACGCAGAACTTACAGGGCATTCTGGATCATTCGCTCAACGTGGGGGTGGCCACATTATCAACGCGCATCCTGGGCGCCGATCTTTTCTACAAATACGTGCGCGCTTTTGGTTTTGGACAGACCACCGGCATCGAAGTCAGCGATGAGTCGAAGGGCATCGTCCATCTGCCCACTGACCTGGACTGGTCCGATGGCTATCTGGCAACGAATCCCTTCGGTCAGGGTATCGCCGTGACGCCGATCCAGATGGTGACGGCAGTATCCGCCATTGCCAACGACGGGGTGATGATGCAACCCCACATTGTCGCCGAACGACGCTATCCCGACGGCCGAACGGTACGTATCCCCGCCAAGGAGTTGGGCCGTCCGATCTCGGCGGAGACGGCACGGACGGTGGCGGAACTGATGGCGCGCAGTGTGGAAAATTTCGCTAAAGTTGCCCAGGTGCCCGGTTATCGCGTAGCCGGGAAGTCGGGCACGGCACAGATTCCTACCGCCGGTGGCTATGATCCGCGGCAGGTTATCACCTCGTATATCGGATTCGGCCCGCTGCCGGATCCCCAAATCGTCATTCTGGTTAAAATAGATCGTCCCGGCATCCCAGAGAGTATGCGCTGGGGCACACAAGTTGCCGCGCCGGTTTTTCAAAAAGTGGCGGCACGCTTGTTCACGCTCTTAGGAATCCCGCCCACCGAGGTACGCGCGGGGCCATGATGACCGTCGAGAAGATATGAAAAAACAACTGACCTTAGCCCATCTCATCGCAAGTCTCAGTGGCCGGCATCCCCAGAATATGGATATGCCGGTTCGTCCTGTCATTGATTCGCGTCTTGCCGAAGCCGGCACGGTCTTCTTCGCCTTCAAGGGCGAGACGACGGACGGACACGACTATGTGGGAGACGCCTTTGCCCGCGGGGCCATCGCCGCCGTGATCGAGCATGAGGTGAGCGTGTCGGCGAATGTGCTTACCGCAGGTCAAAGCCGGCCGGATGAACCGTTGAACACGCCGCTGCTTATCCGGGTGCCGAACACGCTTGAAGCCTTACAAACCGCAGCACGCTTCTGGCGGCAACAACTGGATACCCGCGTCATCGGCATCACGGGCAGTGTCGGTAAAACGACCACCAAAGAGATCGTGGCCAGAGTATTGGCCAGGCGATACAATGTCCTGCACAGTGGCGGATCGTACAACAACGAGATCGGCCTGCCGCTCACCCTGTTGCAATTGAACAGCGAGCACGAACGGGTGGTGCTGGAAATGGGCATGTATGTGCGTGGAGATATTCGCTTCCTGGCCGAGATTGCCCGTCCCCATGTAGGGATCGTCACCAACGTGGAGCCGGTGCATCTGGAACGCGCCGGCAGCCTCGAGAACATCGCGCTGGGCAAACGCGAGCTGGTCGAGAGCCTCCCCGCCGCGCCCCACGGCATCGCCATCCTCAATTATGATGATCAGCGGGTGCGTGCGATGGCAGATTATACGGCCGCCAAAGTCTTCTTTTACGGCCTCGCCCCCCAAGCAGAGTTGTGGGCCGATGAGGTGGAAACCTACGGACTCGAGGGGATTCGCCTACGCCTGCACTACGGTTCAGAGCACCTGCACATCAAGGTACCGCTCTTAGGACAACACAGTGCTCATACCGTCCTTCGTGCTGCGGCGGCGGGCCTGGTCGAAGGACTGGATTGGCAAGAGATCATGGAAGGGTTACAAACACCGGGGGCACAATTGCGGCTGGTCGTCGTTCAAGGGCCGAACAACTCGGTGATCCTGGACGACACCTACAACTCCAGCCCCGCCTCGGCACTGGCGGCCCTGAACCTGCTCAAGGACATGGAAGGGCGGAAAATTGCCGTATTGGGAGATATGCTAGAATTGGGGGATTACGAAGAGGAAGGGCATCTCAAGGTGGGCTGCCGGGTGGCCGACGTCGCCACCGAGCTGATCACCATGGGCGAGCGCGCACGAAATATCGCCCGTGGGGCCAGACTCTGCGGCCTGGCGCGCAGTCATATCCACGAGACGGCGGACTGCGAATCGGCCACCGCCGTCCTGCGCGAGATTCTCCAACCTCACGATATTATTTTGGTGAAAGGATCACGCGGTATGAAAATGGAGCGTATCGTCGCCGCCATAAGCAAGGAGAAGCCGTGAGCTTCGCACTCATCCTGGCCAGCATCTCATTTCTGATGGTCGTCTTTTGGGGCGGACCGTATATCAATCTGCTAAAACGCTGGGGCATCGGCAAACGGATTCGCATTGACGGGCCAAGTGGACACTTTACCAAGATGGGCACGCCAACGATGGGAGGCATTCTCATCACCATTCCGGTTATCCTGATCACCCTGGCATTGAACATTTACAATCTGATCGGCAACACGGTTCTGGGTCGCTCGATTTTGGTGCCGCTCGGCGTGATGATTGCTTATGCAGTTCTCGGCGCCCTCGATGACTGGGCCGGCGTGAAAGGCATGCGACGCGGGGAAGGTTTCACCGCCCGCTTCAAAATGCAGATCGAGTTGGTCCTCACCTTTATCATCGCCTTGGTGCTGTACTTTGGCCTGGATTTGCACAGCATTGCCATTCCCGGCGTCCCCGAAAAAATCAACATCGGCTTGTTCTACATTCCGGTCGCCATGTTCATCATTATTTCCTCGGCCAATGCCGCCAATCTCACCGATGGACTGGACGGCATGGCGGGGATCATTCTGGCGAGTGCCTTCGTGGCTTACGCCGTCATTGCCGACCTGCAAGGGCAAATTTACCTGGAACGGTTCTGCTTCACCATTGTGGGGGCATCGTTCGCTTTTTTGTGGTTCAATGCGCACCCGGCGGAATTGATCATGGGCGATACCGGCGCCCTGGCCCTCGGCGCAACGTTGGGTACCGTGGCCTTAATGACCGGACAATGGTTGATTCTGCCGGTCATTATGTTGGTGCCGGTGGCCATCACGCTTTCGGTGATGATTCAAGTGGGTTACTTTAAGTACACGAAGAAGAAATACGGCGAAGGCCGCCGCGTATTCAAAATGGCGCCACTGCACCATCACTTCGAGTTGCTGGGCTGGTCAGAAACCCAGGTAGTTCAGCGGTTCTGGCTCGTCCAACTTCTGGCCGCCATGGCAGGGGTAGCTTTGGCGTTGATTTAGCGGCCGATGGCGACAACGGCATAGAACGGGAATTTTGACATGACAGCCCATCCATCGGTTGTGATCCTGGGACTAGCCCGACAAGGCAAAGCGCTGGCGCGCTTTTATGCCGAACAGGGATGGCACGTCACCGTCTCGGATACACGCCAACCCGAAGCGTTACAAGAGACCATGCGCGAGTTGAGCGACTTGCCGCTGAAGTATGTGCTGGGCGAGCATCCGTTGAGCTTGCTCGACGGCTGTGATCTCCTGTGTACCAGCGGCGGCGTCCCCTTCGATTTGCCTATCGTGCAGGCGGCGGCGCAGCGTGGCATCCCGCTCAGCAATGACGCCCAGGAATTTATGCGGCGCTGTCCGGCCCCCATCGTCGGCATCACCGGCTCGGCGGGGAAAACCACGACCACTACCCTCGTCGGGAAGATGCTGGCCGAAACAGGGTTTACCACATGGGTGGGTGGCAACATCGGCAATCCGCTCATCGGTGACCTGCCGGCCATTCAAGCGACAGACCGGGTGGTGATGGAACTTTCGAGCTTTCAGTTGGAGCTGATGCGCCTCAGTCCACCGATTGCCGGGGTGCTCAACATCACCCCCAACCATCTGGATCGGCACAAGACGATGGCCGCCTACATTGCCGCAAAGGCCAACATTGTGGCCCATCAGCATCCAGGCGATGTCGCGGTTCTCAGTTACGATGAACCGAATGCGTGTGCGTTGGCCGGGCAAACCGTGGCGCAGGTGCGTTACTTCAGCGGGAACACTGCAGTAGCAGAAGGGGCATTTTTACAAGGAAATACACTTATCTTACGCCGTCAAGGGCAAGAGTGCACCATCTGTGAGCGTGGCGACCTGCGTATCCGGGGCTTCCACAACATCCTGAACGCCCTGGCCGCCATTGTGCTGGCCGATGCGGCCGGGGCCTCTGCTGCCGCCATGCAGCGCGCCGTTCAAACTTTCAACGGGGTAGAACACCGCCTGGAAGTCGTCCGGTGCAAAGATGGCGTCTTGTGGATCAACGATTCCATCGCCACCGCCCCCGAACGTGTATTGGCGGCCTTGCACTCATTCGAGGAGCCGTTGATCCTCCTGGCCGGCGGACGCGACAAGGACCTGCCCTGGCAAGAATTTGCCCGGATGGTCGTGCGGCGAGTGCGGGTGCTTATCCTGTTCGGAGAAGCCGCCGACCTAATCCGCGGCCATGTCGAAACGGCCTGGGCCGACGTGACACCGGAGGCCGGCGTGCTGACCGAGATCGTAGCGGCCGGCACCCTGGAAAATGCGGTGCAAGAAGCGGCGCGCCGGGCACGTGCCGGTGATGTAGTTTTGCTCTCACCCGGCGGTACCAGCTTTGATGCCTTCCGCGACTTCGCCGAACGTGGCGAACGGTTTCGCGAATGGGTCAAGTTGTCAACGGGCAGTAACGAGTAACCAGTAATGAGTAACCAGTAATGAGTAACCAGCAAGGAGAAAAATGGCCGGACGCAAGAAGCAAGCACGCTCTGTTGATCTGATCCTGTTGGTGACGCTGCTGGCCTTGTTAGCTTATGGGCTGTTGATGCTCTACAGTGCCACTTTCTACATTGGGGAGCGCTTCTGGCAAAAGCAGCTCATCTGGATCGCGCTAGGCAGCGGCGTTATGCTCCTGTTCTATGCCTTGCCCTACACCTTTTGGCAAAATCTGGCCTTGCCGATGATGAGCGTCACCCTGATCTTGCTGTCTCTGGTGCTCCTGTTGGGTGAATTGATCCTGGGCGCGCAACGTTCACTCATCGGCGCGTCCATCCAACCGGGGGTGCTGGCGCGGCTGATCATCGTCATCTACATCGCCGCGTGGCTATCATCCAAAGGGGAACAGCTCGAACATGTGCGCTACGGCTTGATCCCTTTCGCCATCATCATCGGTATAGTGGCGGGGATGGTGGCCCTCCAGCCGGATTTGAGCACGGCGCTACTGCTCACGGCGACCGGCCTGGCGATGTTCTTTTATGCCGGCGGCGATCCGATCCAGATTTTCCTATCGGTCGTTTCCGGTAGTGCGGCCTTCGGCATCCTGGCCTGGCAATTGCCCCATGCGCGCAACCGGCTTGTCGCCTACCTGCTCTCGCTGCGTGACCCTACGCAAATGCCCTATCACGTGCAGCGGGCCATCACCGCCATCGGCAAAGGGGGGATGCTAGGGGTAGGGATCGGCAGTGGTCAGCTCAAATCGGGTTACCTTCCCTTTCCGCACACCGATAGCATCTTTGCCGTCATCGGGGAAGAAGCCGGTCTCCTGGGCGCCTTGTTGGTAATGGCGTTGTTTGCCCTGCTGGCTTACCGTGGATACCGCATTGCGCTCGAAACGGCGGAGCCTTTCGGCTCGCTGCTCGCCTTCGGGGCAACAACGATGATTATCAGCGAGGCCCTGCTCAACATCATGGTCATGGTCGGTTTGATCCCCTTCACCGGGACGGCGCTGCCGTTCTTCAGCTATGGGGGATCGGAAATGTCGGTCACAATGGCCGCCGCCGGATTGCTGCTCGGCATTTCACGGGGGCGCAGTAAAGGAGAGCTAAATGCACTTTTGGATCGTTGGCGGCGGGACGGGCGGACACGTCTATCCGGCACTCGCCATAGCCCAAGCCTTGCCGGCCGTCGCGCCTGAGGCAACGTTGACCTGGGTGGGCAGTGAGAAGGGCATGGAGGCCCAGCTCATCGCCCGCGCCGGCTTGCCCTTCATCGGTATTCCGGCCGGCGGATTGCACGGCGTGGCTCTGCTGAATGCGGTGCGCAACGGCTGGCAGTTGGCGCGCGGCACCTTCGTGGCCCTGCGCTACCTGCAACGCGAACGGCCTGCCGCCCTGCTGACCACGGGAGGCTATATCAGTGGACCGGTGGCAGTTGCAGCTTCCTGGCAACACGTGCCGATCCTGGTTTACGTGCCGGACATCGAGCCGGCGCAATCGGTAAAGGCGGTCGCCCGTCTGGCAACGCGAGTAGGCGTCACCGTCGAAGATTCCCGTGCTTTTCTACCGGCGGAGAAAGTCGTCGTGACCGGCTATCCGCTGGGCGAGAGAATCACCCGCTGGGAACGCGCCGGTGGCCGTGCGGCTCTAAAATTACCGCCGGACGTAGCGGTCCTGCTGGTCTTCGGGGGCAGCCGGGGCGCCCGTTCGATCAACCGCGCGCTGTTGGCGCATCTGGCGGAACTCACCGACCTGGCCGAGGTTGTGCACATCAGCGGCGAATTGGATTGGCCCCAGGTCGCCGCAGCACGGGATAACCTGCCGGCGCACGTTAAAATGCACTATCACGCTTATCCCTATCTCCATGACGAGATGGGGGCCGCAATGGCAGCGGCGGATCTGGTCATTTGTCGGGCCGGGGCTTCAATCCTGGGCGAATTCCCCTACTTCGGCCTGCCTTCGATCCTCGTCCCCTACCCTTACGCCTGGCGTTACCAGAAAGTCAATGCCATGTGGCTGGCCGATCGTGGTGCGGCAGTAGTCATCGAAGATGTAGCGCTGGCAGAACAAATGGTTTCCACGGTGCATACCCTGCTAACCGATAAACCACGCCGTGAAGCGATGGCGGCTGCGGCGCGCGCTCTCGCTCGTCCCGATGCTGCGCAACGTCTGGCGGAGTTGTTGGTGGCTCTAGGGCAAGGGAGGAGATCATGATACCCATACAAACTGTGTTTTTTGGTCTGATGCTCTTATTTGGCATCATCGGCGCATTGCGCGGTTGGGCCAAAGAACTGCTGGTCACCTTTGCCGTGATTCTGGCACGTTTCATCGAAAACGTGCTGCTGCGCTATGTGCCGGTGATCAACACGACCCTCCAGACCTTGATTGCCAGCGATCCCCGTACATGGTTCTATATGCGCAGCATTCTCTTTATCGTCATTGTCGCCTTTGGCTATGCGACCACCACCATCTCGACAGCCTTAGGGGCACGAGCACGCAAGGAAAAATTACAAGATACCCTGCTGGGTTTTTTCTTGGGCGGCATCAACGGCTTTCTCATCATCGGCATGCTGTGGGGGTTCTTACACATCCTGGGGTATAATTTGTGGGGTATCACCAAACCTACAGCCCAAGCCCAAGCCCTGATCTCCTACCTGCCCCTCGGTTGGCTGGAAGGGCCTACTTTGTTGATTGCCGTGGCCATTGCTTTTGCCTTTGTACTGATCGTGTTTGTATGAACAGGGATAAAGCCGGATTGCAAAAATTCCAGGAAATCCATATCATCGGCATCGGCGGCGCGGGGATGTCGGCCATTGCGCGGGTCCTGCACCAAAAAGGGTTCCGTGTTCATGGCTCGGATCGCCGCGAGTCGTCCCTCACCGAAGCCTTGCGTGCCGAAGGTATCCCGGTTGCCATTGGGCATACGGCAGAAAACCTGGGCCAGGCCGAGCTGGTCCTGGTCAGCTCCGCCGTTCAGAACGACAATGTCGAGGTACAGGCCGCCCGGCACCATGGCGTGCGGGTAATGGAGCGTCCTGAATTCCTGGGACTCCTGCTGGAGGGCTATGACGTCATCGCCGTTGCCGGAGCGCACGGCAAGACCACCGTCACGGGGATGCTTACCCTGTTGTTATTGGACGCCGGACTCGATCCAAGCTACATCGTAGGGGGGATCATGAAAAATCTGGGCACCAATGCTCATGTGGGGAAAGGGAAGTATTTCGTCATCGAAGCCGATGAATATCGAAATACCTTCTTGGCCCTCAAACCCATGATCGCCGTTGTGACCAACGTGGACTTCGATCATCCCGATGCGTTCCCCAGCCCCCGTTTCGTGCGGATGGCCTTCGGTGAATTTGTGGACAGAATCCGAGCGGGTGGGACCTTGGTGGCGTGCAGCGATGACTCGATTGCCCATGCCATTGCCGCCTCGTATCACGCCAACGGTGGCAACCTGTTACTCTATGGCCAGAAAGAGAGCGCCGGTCTGGCCTGGCGGGCGGCGAACATACGCCCCAACGAGCGCGGAGGCGTCACCTTCACCGCTATGCGGGGACAAGATATTGTGGGGGACATTCAATTGCAGGTTCCGGGCACTTACAATGCCCTCAATGCCCTGGCGGTGCTCTGTGTGGCTTCCATTTTGGGCATCCAATGGTCTGTGACACGGGCCACACTGGAACGCTTCAGCGGTACGGCGCGGCGCTTCGAGATCCTCGGAGAGGTAGACGGCATCACGGTGATTGACGATTATGCCCATCACCCCACCCAAATCCGCAATGTCCTGCAGGCGGCACGGCAGCGTTATCCAGAGCAACCCATCATCGCCGTATGGGAGCCGCACACGTTCAGCCGCATCAAGGCACTGCACGCCGATTTTATGACCGCTTTCGATGAGGCCGACCGGGTGATGGTGCTGCCGATCTATGCCGCCCGCGAGGCCGACGATGGCACATTGACGGCGGAGATGCTGGCGCAACAGATCAAACATCCGGCCGCTACCGCCGCCGTGACATACGAAGATGCCATCTACCGCCTCATCGAGCAAGCGCAACCCGGCGATGTCATTATTTTTATGGGGGCGGGCAACGAATACATCGTCGGCAAGCGGTTGGTGATCGAACTGGAACGCACAAGCTAAGAGAAAAGGGTGAGGTCAACGGACGTTCACTGCTGTGGCAGTTGATCTGGAGGAGGCATGTCACGCTTAACAGGGTGGTTGGTTAAATTCATGGGGCTCAAAGGACGTAAGCAAGCCCGTTACCGGGCTTACCATTCTGAAGCACTGGGCGCGAAGATGCAGTTGGTTAAGCGCGAACAAAGCCGGCAGCATAAAAAGGGCGGACGGTGACAACCAGCGCGACAGAACGATTGACTGCCCTGGCCAGGGCGCTGGGAGAGCGCGCGCAACGGAATGTCCCTTTGGCCCACTACGCCGGTGTTGGCATCGGTGGCCCGGCAGACTTACTGGTTACGGTGCGCCGGCGTCAGGAACTGATCGAGACCATACGTCTGGCACAAGAAGCCGGCGTCGCCTGGCGAATTTTCGGGGGGTTGACCAATGTTCTTTTACCCGACAGCGGTTTACGCGGGGTCGTCATTCTCAATCATACCCGGCACGTTCACTATATAGAAGAGACATGGCGCGTCGTGGCAGAATCCGGCGCCACCATCGCTCACGTGGCCCGCGAAACCACCCGCCGAGGTTGGGGCGGACTGACCTGGGCCGTTGGACTTCCCGGCAGCGTTGGCGGAGCGGTGGTGAACAATGCGGGCGCGTTTGGTGGAGAAATCGCTAAAACGCTACACTCTGCCGAGGTGCTGGGGCCTGACGGTGACATCAGCGAGGTAGCAGCCGATTGGTTCGCCTTTCAGTATCGCTCCAGCAAACTCAAGGCCGTTGACAGCGGGTGGGTCGTCATCACGGCGACCTTCCAGCTCACCCCGCGCGACCCGGCAGAATTAGTGGCCAAAGCCGCGGAATACACGGCCCGCCGCCAACGCACCCAACCGGCAGGCAGAACGCTGGGTTCGACCTTCAAAAACCCACCCGGTGACTATGCGGGAAGGCTCATCGAAGCGGCGGGACTGAAGGGCAGCCGACAGGGAGGATGCTACATTTCAGAGAAACACGCGAACTTTTTCATCAACGACGGTGCCGGTACCGCAGCAGATTACTGCGCGCTGATCCGACTGGCTCAGGCAGAAGTGCAACGCCAATTCGGCATTTGCCTGGAGCCGGAGATAGAAATCATTAGGGAGTCGTCAGATCGAGCCGATTAAGCGAATTGCGCCCGATGACCACAGGCTCAGAACTCATTCTATACATTACTAGAGGACAAGATGCAAAAACGCCTGAAAGTAGCTGTGCTGTTCGGAGGACGCTCCGGCGAACATGAAGTCAGTATCATGTCGGCGCGTTCGATCATACGGGCACTGGACCCGGAGAAATACGAGACCATTCCGGTGGGGATCACCCGCCAGGGGCGCTGGCTCGTCGGCGCAGACCCGATGAAGGCCCTGGAAAGCGAAGATTTCAGCGGGACTCAATCTGTTGCTATCTTCGCCGATCCTTCTAAGCAGGGGCTGTGGGCCGAAGCAACTTCCCCCGCGCCAACCGCCAATCCCCTGGCATCCATCGGCACCGCTGGCGGTGAGATAGAGGCGAGTACGCTGGCCTCTCTGGCGCGGGTGGACGTCGTTTTTCCGGTACTGCACGGAACATTCGGGGAAGACGGTACGGTACAGGGATTGCTCGAATTGGCCGGCGTGCCCTACGTCGGTGGCGGCGTACTCAACTCGGCCGTGGCGATGGACAAAATCGTCTTCAAAGATATTGCCAAGGCCCACGGGTTGCCCATCGCCGATTATGTGTGGACCACCCGCCAGCAATGGCGCAGCGAACCAGAGGCCATTATGGATGCAATCGAGCATCGGCTTGGTTATCCGGTCTTTACCAAACCGGCCAATCTCGGCTCCAGCGTCGGCATCACCAAATGTCATGACCGCGCCGAACTACAAGCGGGCCTGGAAGAAGCCGCCCGCTATGATCGCCGCCTCCTCGCCGAATGGGCCGTGCCCGCAGCGCGCGAGATTGAGGTGAGCGTCTTGGGCAATGAGGAGCCTATAGCCTCGCTTCCCGGCGAAATCATCCCTAGCCGCGAATTCTATGACTATACCGCCAAATACCTGGATCAGGGTGAAGACGCTTCACAATTGCTGATTCCGGCTCCGCTGGATGAGGCTACCGCCCGGCAAGCGCAAATGTTGGCCATCGAAGCCTATCGGGCTATTGACGGGGCCGGTATGGCACGGGTTGATTTTCTGCTCAGCCGCACAACCGGCGTACTCTATCTGAACGAAATCAATACCATTCCCGGTTTTACCGCCATCAGCATGTATCCAAAGCTGTGGGAAGCCTCAGGCGTGCCTTACAGCCAGTTGCTCGATCGGCTCATTGAGCTGGCTTTGGAACGGCACGCCGAAAATGCGCGCTCGGAAAGGATTTACCGACCGACGCCTTAACGGAGAGTGACTGCCGTGCCTTCCCATCGGCAATCAGGGGCAAAGACGATGAAGAATAAGCGGGAAAAAATATACTATCGGACGGCTGCGCTGCTGAATGCCCAGTCGCAGGTCTATGCGCGCCCACGCCATAGAGGGCGCGCGTTGGACATCCCCTGGAGACTGATCACACTGCTCCTGTTGATCGGTGGTATAACGATGTGGCTTCTGTTGGATGAGCGTTGGTATCTGATGGGCAATGATATGCACATTGTGGGCACCCGCTCGCCACAGATAGCGCGCGACGTGGCCATTGCCTCGGATTTACTGGGCTGGCACGGTCTGCGCTTACGTCCACGGGCCGCAGAAGCCCTGATCGTGGCGCAAGTTCCCACCATAACGAAAGCACAAGTCTCCTGTAGCCGCTTTCCGGCAACCTGCACCCTCACGGTGACGGAGCGCACGCCGGTGCTCAATTGGGTTACAGGCAACGAGGTCTACTGGCTCGACGGCGAAGGGCTGTACTTCCCCGCGCACGAAGTGCAAAGCGGCCTGCCGATCGTGCGCGGGCCCCTGCCGGCTACGGAGAAACCCTATGCTTTTGTGCAGGTGCTGCAAGGCGTGAAGGCATTGGCAGCCCTGGGGGTAGAAACAGAACAGCTTGAGTATCATCCACAACGGGGTTTGATCTGGACGGACGCCCAAGGACGACGGGTGGCCTTTGGTGTGGGGGCGGACATGCAAACCAGGTGGCAGATCTACAACGCGCTTATCGCCCATCTGGACACGCGCAATATTTTCCCCTGGGCAATTGACGTCCGTTTTCCCCAAAGCCCAACTTATTCACTCGAACGCTTGTGGTAGTTGAAGGGGGTGTTGTGTGGAACGATCAATTGTAGGCATTGACGTCGGCAGCCACCGGATTCTGGTTCTGGTAGGAGAGATCACCGAAACCGCCGGCGCGCGGATCGTGGGAGTCGGCAGCGTACCTAGCCGGGGTATCAAGAAAGGCGTCGTCGTCAACGTGAACGAGGCCACGGCGGCCATTGCCGAAGCAGTGGAACGCGCCGAACAAAGTTCCGGCTATCAAATCGAACGCGCTTATGTCGGTGTAACAGGCACGCACATCAGTTCACGGAACAGTCAGGGCGTCGTCGGCGTAGCGCGCCGTGACCGGGGGATCACCCCCGACGACATTGATCGCGTGCTCGAAGCTGCCGGCGCCATCGTGCTGCCGCAGAACCAGGAATTGCTGCATATCATCCCCCGCAGCTATACGGTGGACGGCCAACAAGGCGTGCGCGATCCTTTAGGGATGCACGGCTTTCGCCTGGAAGTCGAAGCCCATGTGGTGATGGGGTCAAGCACGGCCATACAGAATTTGAAGAAATGCGTCCAGGGAGCGGGCATCGAAGTCGGCGAATTGGTGCTCACCAGTCTGGCCACGGGTAAGGCGGTGCTCTCCAACACGGAGAAGGAAATGGGTGTGGTGCTCGTTGATATCGGGGAGGGCACGACCGACATCGCCATCTTCATCGAGGGCACCGTGTGGCATACACGTTCATTGCCGCTGGGGGGTGAGTACCTCACCAACGACATCGCCATCGGACTGCGTTTGCCGCCGGAGATTGCCGAGCAGGTCAAGCTGCAGCATGGCCATGCCTTAGCCTCGCAGGTGGCCGAAGATGAACGGATTACCATCTCGCCGTATGGCGAAAGCAGTCCGGTGATCGTGCCGCGCTGGAAACTGGCGGAAATCATCCAGGCCCGCTGCGAGGAGATTCTCGAAAATGTGCAACAGGAGATCAAACGCTCCGGCTACGACGGCCTGCTGCCGGCAGGCATCGTGCTGTGCGGCGGCACGGCGCAGTTACCGGGGCTGCGCGAGCTGGCGCGCGATCTCTTTGAATTACCGGTACAGATCGGCGTGCCGAAGAACATCTCCGGTCTAACGGATCAGGTCAACAATCCTGCTGCCGCAGTGGCCGTAGGGTTGGTGGAATGGACACCTATGTGGGAAGATGGCGGCGGTTGGCGAACCGTGCGCATTCCCTGGTGGAAACGGGTATTGCCCTGGCTACGGACCTTGTTGCCGGGATAGCACACTAAGATCAGAATCGCGCCACGTTCAAGGAAGGAGAAACAGCGATGAATTATTATAGCAGTCTATCTTCACACAGAAAACAACATAACGAAGGAGGCACAAAAATGGCCAGTATAGGGGAGCACTTCGCCCAAATCCGCGTCGTAGGCGTGGGCGGCGGCGGCAGCAATGCCGTCAATCGGATGATTGCCGAGGGCCTGCAAGGGGTGGATTTCATCGCCGTCAACACCGACGCTCAAGCGTTGATGTTGTGCAATGCCCCCAAGTTGCTGCGTATCGGCGACACGGTGACACGTGGACTGGGCGCCGGCGGCAATCCCGAAGAGGGGCGCAAAGCGGCCGAAGAATCCCAGGATGAAATCCGCGAGACCCTGCAAGGCTCCGATATGGTTTTCGTCACTGCCGGTATGGGAGGCGGAACAGGCACCGGCGCGGCACCGGTGATCGCCCGCATTGCCAAAGAGGAACTCAAGGCCCTCACCATCGGCGTAGTGACACGTCCCTTCGGCTTCGAAGGCGCCAAGCGAATGCGCACGGCCATAGAAGGCATCGAGAACCTCAAGCAAGTGGTTGATACGCTCATCGTGATTCCCAACGACCGCCTGCTCGAGATCACCGAGAAGCGTGTGAGCCTGATGGACGCTTTCCGCCTCGCCGATGACGTGCTACGACAAGGCATCCAGGGCATCACCGAAGTCATCACGGTACCCGGTCTGATCAACCTGGACTTCGCCGACGTGAAGGCGATCATGCAGGAAGGTGGCGCGGCGTTGATGGCGGTAGGTCGGGCAGCCGGCGACAACCGCGCGCTCGAGGCCGCGCAGCAGGCCATCTCCAGTCGCCTTTTGGATATCACCATTGACGGCGCGCGCGGCATTCTCTTCAACATCACCGGCGGTGAAAACCTGACGCTATTCGAGGTCAATGAAGCGGCTTCGATCATCCGCGAGACGGCGCATCCCGATGCCAATCTGATCTTCGGTGCAGTCATTGACAAAGCCATGAACGATGAAGTACGCATCACGGTCATCGCCACCGGCTTCGATGGTGACGAACGACAGGAGCGGCCGCGGATGCCGGCCCAACAACGACGCCCCGAAACGCGTGAGATTTTCACGCCTAGCGTCGTGGACCGCGACAACATCGAAATTCCTGCCTTCCTGCGCAGACGGTAGACGGCCACGCCGGGAAAAAGCGCGTTTAGGTGATCGTCACCCTTCGGCGCAAACGCAAATTTTAGACAGGACGAACGGGATTCTCTGCTTGGTAGCCTGAAACAGGCTCTCCATCCTGTTCATGTTGTCGGCTCTGTCGGAAAAACGAGGCACCTCGATAGTGCCAGATGGTTGAAACCGCCACCTGAGCCATAGAGGTTGCCGCCTCATACAGGTTAGAGACCTGACAGTTTTTCTCCATCTGTCAGGTCTTTTTATGACCGTTATCTTAAAAAATGGCTCTGTTTATGGTATAATCATGCCTGTTATCACGTAAAGGGAAAAAGCATGATCGAAATCGAAGGGTTGAGCAAACGTTTTGACACGCTCCTGGCGGTGGACAACATCACCCTGACCGTACAGGCGGGTGAAGTCCTGGCCCTGTTGGGCCCCAACGGCGCGGGGAAAACCACCACCATCCGCATCCTGTCTTCGATCCTCAAACCGAGTGCCGGCCGCGCCCACATTGCAGGATACGATGTCGTAAGCCAGGGGGACAAAGTGCGCCGTAATGTCGGCGTGCTCACCGAAGCGCCCGGCCTCTATACCCGCATGAGCGGTCGCGAATACCTGGACTTCTTCGGGCAATTGCATCGCCTGGCGACCAGGGCACGGGAGGAACGAATCGCCTCCCTGGCCGACGTGTTCAAGATGTCCGACGCTCTCGACCGTCGTTTGGGGGAATACTCCAGGGGCATGGCGCAGAAAATTGCGTTGATGCGCACCCTGCTCCACGATCCACCGGTCTTACTGCTCGATGAGCCCACCTCGGCAATGGACCCGGAAAGCGCGCGACTGGTCCGTGACACCATCCTCCAATTGCGCAGCAGCAACCATCGCGCCATCATCATCTGCACCCACAATTTGCCGGAAGCCGAGGAACTCTCCGATCGCATTGCCATCATCCGCCGGGGACAGATTGTCGAACAAGGGACACCTGCCGAATTGAAAACGCGCCTACTCGGTCCGCCGTTGATGGAGTTATGTTTCCCGACCCAACCGCACAACGGCGTGATAGCGCTCATCGAACAGTTTGCCAGCGTGGAGGAGAGCGGTGAGCTGTGGGTGCGCTACAGCACGCCCGATCCGGCGACGACAAATCCGGCGATCTTGCAAGCGCTGGTCGCCGCCGATGTGCCGGTGTTGATGCTGCGCGAGGTTGTCCGGGGGCTGGAAGCCATTTACCTGCGGGTTGTGGAGGAGATACAATGATCGAGGTGGCGGAAAGATCAGGCTTTAGCGGTTTCTGGCATCGCCTGGATGAGGCCGGCAGACCTATTCTTGTGCTCTTCAGGCGGGAGATTCAAGATACCTTGCGCGACTGGCGCATCGTCGTCCCCATCATCGTGTTGGTGACGGCTTTCCCGTTTCTGGCGAATCTCGCGGCCAGTCGGGGCATGGAGTTCGTCAACCAATATGGCGCGCAGTTGATCTTCGAGCGTCTTTTGCCCTTTCTGATGTTGGTGGTGGGGTTCTTCCCCAGTTCTTTCTCGCTGGTCATCGCTTTGGAGACCTTCACCGGCGAAAAAGAACGGCGCAGCCTGGAGCCCCTGTTGGCCACGCCCCTCACCGATCTCCAACTCTACACCGGCAAATTGCTGGCCGCGACCGTTCCACCTGTGCTGGCCAGTTATTTGGGAATGGCCGTCTACTTGTTGTTGCTGAAGTTATCGCTGGACTGGCAGCCTACGTCGTCGTTGCTTCTCGTTTCCATGGTTCTCTCGACGGTCGAAGCATTGGTGATGGTGGCCGGGGCCGTCATCGTTTCCAGCCAATCCACAAGCGCCCGCGCGGCCAACCTGTTGGCCAGTTTTATCATTATCCCGATGGCTTTTCTGCTGCAAGCCGAAGCCAGCTTGCTGCTCTTCGCCAACTACACTACCCTCTGGATGGTGGCCTTAGGGCTATCAGTGTTGAACATCGTGCTCATCCGCCTCGGCATCCGCATCTTCAACCGCGAGCAGCTTCTCGGCCGCGACATTGATCAGCTCAATGTGCGTGGTGCGGCCCGCACGTTTTGGGAAGCGGCCCGTCCCCATCAGGGACTAAAAGCCCTGTACTTCCACGAAGTTCCCGCCCTCCTCCGTCGGCTGTGGCCTGAGTTGTGCATCACCACCCTCGTTGTTATCGGGGGCGGGGTCTTCGTCGGCAGATGGGCAGTGCGCCATTTCCCCCTGCCGGCAGAAGCCTTTGATATGACGGCGATCCGCGATCTGGAAACGATCGGCTCGATGGTATCGGAGAGCGGGCTACTGGCTTCCTTTTCACCCTGGGCCGTCTTGTTCAACAATATCCGCTCGCTCCTTTTAGGGGCCCTGCTCGGCTTGTTTTCGTTAGGCATTTTGGGGCTTTTGCTGTTGCTTGCACCCACCGTCATCGTCACCTATATCGTCGCGCAGGTTGGCCTCCTGGGTTTGGATCCCTGGCTCTTTCTGGCCATCACCGTGCTTCCGCATGGGATCATCGAGTTGCCGGCGGCCATCCTGGCAACGGCACAGGCAATGCGGGCAGGGGACATCATCCTTACGCCCCCCGACCAGGGCGGTGGCATCAACGGCATCGTCCGCGAATTGGGCTACCTGGCAAAATTGTTCATCAGCGTGGTTGTTCCCCTGTTGTTGATCGCCGCCCTGATCGAGACCCAAATTACTCCCCGCCTCTTGCTCAATTATTTGGGCCGCTAGCGCCACCCACAAAATAGAACCCCTGCGCAAGGCAGGGGTTCTATTGAAGAGACGGGCGGATCATCCAGAATAGCGCGCTTCGCTCCGTTTCTTCCGAATGCCGCTTGAGGGACGGGCGTCAACGTTTACTCACTGCCGGGGGTTTCTTTGGGCATCCTCTCCGTCAAAGGGCGACACGTGACATGGAGATACGCAAAGTCGCCCATAGGGGGAACTAACTCCTGCACTTCCATGACTTCACAGAGCTGATCACCCAATTCCACCTGTGCTCCGACTTGCGGGGGGTAATCCTGATTGATCACCGCGCCGCGCCGCAAACCACCGACGATCACATAGCTGACTTTGTAGATCATAGCGCTATCACCTCGCCTGACATTGCCGTGGTTAGATTCCGCACCCGGAGCTTAAACGCTAAATCGCGGGCAATGTTAAAAATCATCCGGTATCCCACTATGCTCTCGCGCTCCCAAAAAGCCAGCAAGCCCGCGCCGTCAAACGTAAGCAGCGTTGCCTCAGGAGAAATACAGCGAATGGTCGCCGAACGGGGGCCGGCATCCAACAACGCCATCTCACCAAAGTTTTGCCCTGCCCCCAAGATCACCAGGCTGGTGGTATTCTCCGCCAATTCACAGAGCACCTCAACCTGTCCTTGCAAAACGACATATATCGCGCTACTTTGCTCCCCTTCGCGCAACACGATGTCACCGCGACGATATACGGAGACATGGCCGATCTCGGCGATTGCCGCCAACTGCTCCTGGGTCAAGCCGGCAAAGAGATCAAAATTATGCAAAACGGAAGGTGTAATTTCCATCACCGATCTCCTCTCATTAGTCTTGCAGCCGTGCGTTTTATAGTTGGGTAATTCATTCAGGACTTACGCAAGCTCCTCTGAAAATAGCCACCGAGGACATAGAGGGCACAGAGAGAGAAAAACTCTGTGTGCTCTGTGCTCTCTGTGGCAGAATTTTGATTAACGGCGCTGTCCCATTGGGACGGTTACACTCCTAAAATGATTTCACACCAGCCGTATCATGATTTGATCCCATTCATTCCCCGCCGGCCCACGCCAGACAGATTTGCGTCGTTGCGCCCCCCCACCGGCAGCCAGAACACCGTCTGAAAACGCGCATCGCCGACAAAGGGGCTTTTCATCCGTTGGAAAGCCAGCGGGCTGGCGTGCTCAGGCAGGCGCAGCTCAATCGGCAGCGTTCCGCCGGCCGGCGACGTTGCTGCTACTATGCGCTCCGCTTCCCACAATCGTTTGAATTCTGGATAGCGCTGTTGCGCGGCAGCGATGCAGGGCGCGTACCAGGCTTCGGTGGTGTACGGCTGGAGTTCGCGTTTGAGGGTGTGGACGAAACTTTGCCGGTACGTTGTGTCGTTTTCAATGACCACAAAACGCTGCGCGAGGCTAAAAGCGAGGTCGAAGCTGGTAGCGTTGCGGCAATACTGCGTGCGCCGGTCCGCCGCGCGCAGCCCGACCAATCGGGGCGCGGTGGCGTTCCACTCCAGGATGCGCTGGCTGATATCAATGAGATACGCTTGCCAGGCCGGGCAACCGTAGCCCGTTCCTGAGATGGGAACGGGAGCGTCCGCGGTGGGATTTTTGCTGCGCTACGAATTTTCGCGCAGGGGAAATGTCAGAATTCGGGCAGCTCGCGCAGCAGGCGGCGGTAGACGCGGGCGCGGGCGGCGAGGGTGGGGTGGAGGGGGCTGGCGGCGGTCATCAGGGCGGCGCGGGGGAGGTAGGCCAGCCGCAGTAAGGATTTGAAGCGCCGGACTTGCGGTTCGCCGCCGAATTTGCGCTGGAACTGCGCTTTGCTGTGGTAGAGCGCCACGAACATCGCCTCGGCGCTTTGCCGGGTACTGGCCTCACCATAATGGATGACCTCCGCTTGCGGGACCCAGTAGATGCGCCAGCCAACCTGCAACAGCCGATAGCACAAATCCATCTCCTCGGTGTACATAAAGTATTGCTCATCCAGCAATTCTACCTGATCCAAAGCCGCTTTGCGCAGCATAAGACACGCGCCCTTGATGACCTCGACGGGACGCGACATCTTTTGATCCCATCGGCCTTGAGGATAGGTAGCGCGGGGCCAGAGCTTATCGAGAAAGAGCAGACGCCAGAACTCGCGGCCGGGGGTGAGAATGGGGTGGCACGAGGGTTGGAGTGAACCGTCGCCGTTGAGCAGTCGCGGCCCGCACGCGCCGGCTTCGGGATGTATCTCCATGAAGTCCACCAGGGTTTGCAGGGCGCCGGGGCGCACGACGGTATCGCTATTGAGCAAGACGGCGTAGCGCCCGGCGGCTTGCCTGAGCGCCTGGTTGTTGGCCCGCGCAAAACCGACATTCTCTGAATTCTCAACCAGCTTTACCCAGGAGAAACGCTCGCGGACCATAGCAGG
>FWPV01001082.1_pt1 | contig 22899 bp, 13 predicted proteins | sample 2228371 | NCBI WGS metagenome assembly FWPV01 (sample SAMEA103939776, study PRJEB20133) | metagenome | reverse complement strand
CGTCTTGTGAGTCTGTTTCGTTCATCTTATGGAAAACTCTATCCGAAAGCTGTCGCATCGTTCAATGATGTCCTTACTGAATTATTTACTTCTATGCAGTTCCAGAAACAACACTGGCCTAGTATCAAATCAACGAACGTTATAGAATCGATCATTGCCAGTGTTAAACTCAGAACCAATGTTGCAAAGCGAATCTCTTCTCGGGAATCTGCTCTGTATCTTGTCTTTAAACTTATTATCACACAACAACAACGGTTCAGAAAAATTAATGCTTATAAGTTTGTAAATGAAACAATGAACCAATTAAAAACTAAATCATCGCCTAAGTTACGACATGTCGCTTAAATTTTTTTTACACAACTATTGACATTAACTCTGAAAGGTAATGTTATAATGAAAATTCGGTATTTTTTTACAGTGTTAATTTTAAGCTTTCAATTTGGTTACTCCCAGACAAATGCAAGTAGTATATGGCCTTTAACTTCAAATCAGAACCCTACAATTGGTGGGAATGTTAATGCAAAACCACAGTATTTAATGAACATGCAGGTAAATTATACAAATGGCATTCAGCGAAGTAGCCCAAGTGGCACAGCAGGTAGCTGGCCATTGGAAACAACCGAGAATTCAACACGGTATATGGAATTTGCTATAACCCCAGTGGGAGGAAATATTCTTACTGTCAATTCAATATCGATGATTCTCTACACAAATTCCGGAAGCGGAATGCGTGTAAATGTCTATTATTCTAAAGATGCAGATTTCACTACGCGTTTTCAAATCGGTTCAACATATACGTTAACTAGTACGGAATTGACAACACCCAATGTTACTGCAACCCCGAATATAATAGTTAACCAAAACGAAACTCTTTACGTACGGGTATATCCATGGTATACGTCATCCACAACAGGTAAATACCTGATAGTCAAAAATGTTACAATTTCAGGTACAACTGTTCCTAGTATTTCGATTCTTCCATCAACATTAAATATGAGTGGTTTTATACAGCAATCAGCTTCTGTACCATCTACGCCAAAAACATACAAACTTTCGGGTTCAAATCTGACAAATGATGTGATTATTACTCCATCACAAAATTTTGAAATATCAGCAGATGATGGATTACATTGGGTCGGTCACAACAACAGTCTCACAATCCCTGTCTCTGAAGGAATTATTCTTCATCAACCAAGGCAGATTTTAGTAAGATTGAAAGCTGATACGGCAGGTGAATATTCTGGGACGTTGACTCATGTAAGTGCTAATGCACTGGATGTTGTGATTAAACTTTACGGAGTTTTCATTGCAAATGAGCCGACGATTCCGTCCTTGTTATCTGTTGATAGTATTACCGGCACAACCGCATTCTTATCTTTCACAGGAGGTAATGGTAGCAGGAGAATTGTAGCGATATGTGAAGGAACTACAATGGCATGGCGACCAACAGATGCGGTACCATTGTACGGTGTTTCAGGAAATTATCAGCAAGCGATAAACCAGGGTGATGGAACAAAAATAGTGTATGATGGAAGTGAATCAAGCTGTTTTGTTACTCATTTACAGAGTAATAAAACGTATACCGTTGCAGTATTTGAATACAATGTTGCTACTGGAAATTCTTATAACTACCTAACAAGTAATTTTTCGCTAATTACTTTTACGACCCTTATTGTGCCATCATTAAGTTTGTCGCCAAGTTCAATTGATTTTGGGAGTGTTTTAGTAAATTCATCTTCTGTTAAAACATATGTTCTTACCGGACAATATTTAAAAGCAAACGATACAGTAAAAATAATTGCAACTGATAATTTTAGTATTGCTAAAGAAGGAACGGATTTATTTTCTCAACAACTTTCTCTTCCGTATAGTGGAACAGAATTTCAAACTACTATTATGGTACGGTTTTCCAAGAATACGCCAGGGCAATATACCGGTATCATAAAAAATTTTGGTGGTAATGCCGATACTGTTTTTCTAAATGTTAGGGCAAAATCAGTATCAACTCTTGTAAATACTGATGAACCTGTAGGTTTTGCAACATTGGGGAAAGGTACAGCCGGTGGCAGCGGCGGCACTGAAGTCTTTGTAAAAAGTGCTCAGCAACTTGCAGATATAATGAAAGCACGTGAAGGTAAAAGTACAACTCCTTTAATTGTATACATCAGCGAAACTTTAACAGGGTATTCAACACAAATATCTGTAAAACGAACAGCCAATATTTCAATTTTAGGCGTGGGTAACAATGCTGGCTTCCTTGGCTTTGGTATGAAGATAGTAGAGTGCAATAATATAATTGTAAGAAATCTAACTTTTGCCGATTGTCATGTTGATGAAAAAGATGCATTGGCAATCGATAACTCATACAATATTTGGGTAGATCACTGCACATTTACAGATAGTCCATCTATCGATCTTTCTGGAAGTAATCACGATGGTCAGTTGGATGTAAAAAATGGATCTTACAATGTCACAATATCGTACAATCGGTTTTCTAATCATCGTAAAACATGCCTTCTTGGTCACACCACAAATCAGCTGTCTGATACCACAATGAAAGTAACGTATTACCGGAACTGGTTCGATGGTACTAATTCGCGACATCCCAGAGTACGATATGCTAAAGCTCATATAGTTAATAATCTGTATTCAAACATAACGGGCTACGGAGTTGGTGTTACTTGTAATGGGCAGATTTACCTCGAAAATAATTATTTCGAAAATACACAATATCCAGTCTTAATATCGCAGGTAAATGACGTTGAAAAGACTTTAAGTGGGGATCCTGTCGGATATATTAAAACCGTTGGTAATTTTACTGTCAATTCAGGTTTTGTTACAGAGTACACCGGCAATAATGATTACTGGTTTTATCCATCAGATTATTATACTTATAGTGCTGTTGAAGGTAGTGAAGTTAAAACTTTAGTTCAGGAAAATGCAGGAGCTGGAATTATTACTATTGTAACAACAATTGATCGGGAGAACCAACAACAACCTAAGAATTTAGCTGTTCTTCAAAATTATCCAAATCCATTTAACCCGATGACAACGATTCTTTTTACTCTGCCACGGACGTTGAAAGTAACTGTAAAAGTATTTGATCTGTTAGGCAGAGAAGTTGACGAATTATTTAATGATGTTGTACAAATGAATGTTCAATATTGTGTACAATTTAACGCCTCTCGGCTCCCAACTGGGATCTATGTGTGTAGGGTAGATGCCGGTGAAATAAAATTGACAAGAAAACTGTTATTAGTGAAATAAAATAAAGAAAGAGCTGCAGTACCTCTTGCAAAACTATACCAGAATCAGGGAATGTTTTGCAAGAGGTTTCTTTTTATATAATATAACATTATTAGATCACTCATTTAAATTATCAGCGTTTACCGTATAACTAACTGATTTACACCTTATATCTCTACTTTTGCATTCTTTGCATTATGATAGTGCAAAGTATGCATTACTAGCTAAAAAGAACCTTAAAAAATAATCTTTTTCGATACTCATTATTGGTATTCAAATTGATAATAAGCAAGTGTTAGCGTGTGTGTAAATCATATAAATAACAAAAGAGGTAGCAATGAAAAGAATATTTTTTATTGTAATTATGGTCACATATGTACTTTATGGTCAGGAATTTGTCAATGAGCCAGTTGGTTTTGCTTCCGTCAACAGTTTGGGTGTAACAACAACGACAGGTGGAAAAGGTGGTAAAATTGTAGTAATCACTAATGCAGATACACTCTATAAGTACCTAAGAAATTTACGTCCCGATAAAAATCCATTATTACCTCCAACAATTTTTGAAATCGTCGGGACAGTGACGAAAGGTTCAGATAAAATGATATATCTGAAAGGGAATGCGAATATTACTATACGTGGTCGTGGAACAAATGCAAAAGTAGATGGATGGGGTTTCAAAATTCAAAATGCTTATAATGTTGTTATACAGAATATTGAGTTTGCCAATAGTCCGGATGATGCGATTTGCATTGAAGAAGGATCGCATCATGTGTGGGTTGATCATTGTACATTTTCTAATGCTTATGATGGTCTACTTGATATTAAAACACAAGCACGATATATAACAGTCTCCTGGTGTTATTTTTCAAATCATAGCAAAACGTCTTTAGTTGGTCATAGTGATGGTGAAACAGCAGATACTGTTATTTCTGTAACTTACCATCATTGTGTATGGGATGGTACTGAACAACGTCATCCTCGTGTGCGTTTTGGGAAAGTGCATGTTTTCAATAATTATCACAAGGGTCATAAATATTACGGAATAGCTTCAACATGTGAAGCAAAAGTATATGTTGAGAGCTCATATTTTGAAAATGTTGCCTATCCAATGCATATTGGTTATGCAGAATCACCAGTTGGTTATATTGTCGAAAGAAATAATGTTTTTGTTAATTGTGGTACATCAATTACCGATGGGAGAGAAAAAACATTAGGAAGTCCACTGACGAGATCTCATAGCTGGTTACCATCGAATGAATATAACTATACTGTCGATGACCCGAATACGTTGAAAACTCAATTGTTACAATATGCCGGAAGTGGAAAGCAACAACTTACTTTGATTTATAATAATCAATCGATACCTCATTCGTTTGTTACTGTATCAAATTATCCCAATCCATTCAATCCGATAACAACATTAATTTTTACAGTAAGTAATAATGCATATACAACGCTTACATTATACAATGTAGTTGGTGAAAAAATTCAATTGCTCTACGCTGGTTTAGCTGAAGCAAATAAAAAATATGAAATAAAATTGGATGGTTCATTGTTGCCGAGTGGAGTATATTATGCAGTTATAAATAATGGTACAATCAGTAAAACCCATAAAATTATGTTACTAAAATAATGCTTTAATAAAGCCTCAAAGAATTTTGTGTGTAATCGGACAACCGAAAAAGGAGAAATAAAGAATGAAAAAAAGTGTGTTAATAACATTACTTATCAGTTTAATAAATGCCGCAACATCACAAACCATTATTACAGAAAATTTTGATACCGGCAACTTAAGTGCATCCAGTGAAACACAAGTTAATCTCTCGTCAGGTGTATGGACTTTTTATCAGACGGCAGTATCTTCAGGTGTAACTGGTAATGCTGTAAAATTAAACTCAAGTAGTAGTACCCCAGGATTTATCATTACACCGTCGTTTACAACTGTATCAACAATATCTTTTTATGCGAAGGCTGGAAGTAGTGGAAAAACACTGACAGTTCAAAAATCAGTTAATGGGGGGACATTTCAAACAATAGCGACTCCTGTGTTAACATCAAGCTATACACAGTATACATTAATGCTCGATGATACAGCAAGAGATATTAGAATAAAATTTATGAATACAACGGGTTCAGGTACTTCTGAGTATATTGATGATGTAGTAATTACAACATTATCTCCTGCACATATAAATGTAAATACAAACAATCTTCCTTCATTTGGTGTATGTGCTGTGAGCACAGTTTCAAATATTCTATCATATCAACTCTCGGCTAATTATTTAGATAGTGATGTACAGATATCGGTCAGCGAACCATTTGAAATAGGCATTGATTCAACAAATTTTACTAATTCTCTATTATTGACGCCATCAGAAGGAATTATAAATACAACAACTATTTATGTACGGTTTAAGCCAGTAGAACCTATTGGTACACAGTATGCGGTTATATATCATACCTCCTCTTCAGCGTTAACAAAAACTGTTGGTGTTAGCGGTATTTCAATTGCTACAGAGCCATTACAACCACCAACAATCACAATACAGAATGTAACAGGTAATTCTGCTACTTTTCAATTGACATCGGGTGATGGCCAGGGAGTCATGGTTGTGGTAAAGGAAGAGGAACATGTAACTTTTATCCCAGAAGATGGTGTAATCTATAATGGTGTAAGCCAAAATTATACTTTAGCAACTGTTATTGGAGATGGAAATAGAATTGTGTATAAAGGAGTTCCTGGTGTCATTACAGTCACTGGTTTATCGCCTGCAACGAAGTATTATGTAACGTGTTATAGCTATAACGAGGGCACTAATAATTCAACCAATTATCTGAATCATGAATATATAAATTCTGAAATAACAACTTTATCAAAACCAGCGTTATTATTTACCCCATCAGTAATAGATTTTGGAAATGTTGTAAAAGGGGAAAGTAGTATTCGATCTTACTCGATAAAAGGAATTTTTTTGACACCATCGGAAGGAACAATTGCAGTAGAAGCGCCTGATGGTTATGAAGTATCCCTCGAAGAGAACGGTGAATTTACAAAAATAGTAGAAGTAAGTTATACTGGTGCAGGAATAACACAATTACAAATATTTGTAAAATTCACGCCAACAGAATTAAAGACATATGAGGGAGAAATAATTCATACAGGCGGAGGTGTAGTACGTAGTGTTGTAAATTTACAAGGGAAAGGTGTGATACAACAAGCTGTTCAGGAACAACCAATCGGTTTTGCATCCCTTGCTGGTGGAGTGACTGGAGGTGCTGGTGGAAGAACAGTTATTGCAACAAATGCAACCGAACTACAATCCTATCTCAACTCTAACGAACCTTTAATAGTTTATGTATCGGGTACAATTGATATCAGCGGTATGATAACATTACGATCGAACAAAACAATTCTTGGAATGGGTTCTGATGCACGAATTCGTGGTGGTGGTTTTGAAATGAATCGTTACAATAATGTAATTATTCGCAACATTACGTTCGAAAATTCACCAGATGATTGTATGAAAATCAATCAGAATTCACATCATATATGGGTTGATCATTGTACTTTTCTCGACGGACCAACATTTGATCCTAGTTCGAGCCATGACGGGCTTTTTGATATTACTCGCCAGTCAGATTACATAACCATATCGTATTGTCTATTTTATAATCACAGTAAAACAATGCTTATCGGACATAGTGATGGTGCTACTGATGATGTTGGGTATTTAAGAACAACTATTCATCATAATTGGTTTAAAGGTACCTTGCAACGTCATCCACGTGTACGTTTTGGTAATGTACATGTTTTTAATAACTATTTTGAGAATAATAGCATTTATGGAGTAGCATCGACATGTAGTGCGAAAGTAGTTGTTGAGGGAAATTATTTTAAAAATGTTAAATATCCTATTCATATCGGTTATGATGCATCTCCCTGGGGTTTTGTAAATGAATATAACAATATATATGATAGTTGTGGAACTCCTATTACCGATGGAAGAACTGGTTATAAAGGCACTGCGATTTCAAATCCACATAGTTGGAATCCTCAGAATGAGTACTCATATACAATTGATAATCCTGCCGATATTCAGTCGATTGTAATGGCAAACGCAGGAGCAGGTAAAATAATTCTTGGTGTTGAAGAGAGTACAAACAACATTCCAACAAAAAATTTAGAATTATATCAAAACTACCCTAATCCATTTAATCCGACAACATCAATATATTATCGGCTCACAGACGCAGGATTTGTAAATTTAAAGGTATATGATATTCTTGGCAGAGAAGTTACTACGTTAATAAATAAATATCAAAGGCCGGGAGTCTATAGTGTTCGTTGGGATGCTACTGGTCTTGAATCCGGAATTTATTTTGGTGTTCTTAAGTTCAACTCTCACCGCAATATTATAAAAATGGTATATGTAAAGTAAACAATCTTTCAGAATGCGATGTTAAAAGTATATAGTTGTAATATACTTTTCATAGCATTCATATTCTTTTCCAAATATAAATCTACCCTTATTAATAATAATTGATATTGTACGCAAAGGTCACTTGATAAAAATGTAATAAAACACTATAATGCAAACGTTTGCATTAAGGTTTTTTATATACTATGAAACATTCAACAATTATTGATATTGCAAGGAAATTAGGAATCTCGCCTTCGACGGTTTCCCGTGCGCTTAGTGATCATCCTGATGTAAAAAAAGAGACGAAAGAACTCGTTCGAAAAGTTGCAAAAGAACTGAATTATATTCCAAACCCTATAGCAAAAAGTTTAAAGAGTAATAAATCCACAACAATAGGTGTTATTGTTCCCGAAATCCGACACGATTTTTTTTCTTCCGCAATAAGTGGTATAGAAGATGTCGCTTATCAGTCCGGATACACTATATTATTGTGTCAGACCAACGAAAGTTACGAGAGAGAATTAATAAATACGAATGTATTAATACAACATAGAGTTGCCGGTATTATTGTATCTATTTCGCAGAATACAGTTGATGGTGAACATTTCAAAAATATAGTGAAAAGGAAGTTACCTCTTGTCTTTTTCGACAGAGCATACGAGTCATTAGATGTGAGCAAAATTGTGGTTGATGATTATAAGGGAGCATATGAAGCAGTGAGTTATTTGATCTCAAGAGGGTATAGACGCATCGCGCATATCGGAGGACCGGTAAATTTAGGAATATGTCAGCGAAGGAAAAATGGTTATATCGATGCATTGAAAAATTATAATTTACAGATAAGTGAGTCGATGATATATACTGCCGGGATGAGAGAAGGTGATGGCTACACAGCAGCTGAATTGTTGTTACAACAAAAACCACTACCCGATGCAATATTTTGTGTTAACGATCCTGTTGCAATAGGCGCATTTCAAAAAATTAAAGAGGCACATCTTGAAGTTCCCAAAGATGTAGCTATTATTGGTTTTTCGAATAATAAAATAACAGCATACCTTGATCCACCCTTGACGACAGTAGAACAACCATCATACGAAATGGGAAAACAAGCCGCAGAAATAATTATAAAGATGATCGAGAATAAATTACAGGAACCTGTAACGAAAATATTAGATACGAAATTGGTTATAAGAAGCTCAACGTAATTTTTTTAATAGTTTATGCAAACGTTTGCAATATTTTCATAAACAAAAAGGGCGGAAGTATGGAAGCGATTGGATTAACATTTGTCGATTGGGTTATAATTCTAATCTATTTTGTGTTTGTTATCGGAATAGGTTTTTACCTCAAACGATATACTACAAACCAGGAGGATTTTTTTCTTGCAGGCAGAAAAAATTCTTCATGGGTTGCCGGCCTGGCATTTTTATCAGCAAATCTTGGAGCACTCGAACTACTTGGAATGACAGGGAATACATTTAAATATGGAATGTATGTTGCTCATTTTTACTGGATAGGTGCAATTCCGGCTATGCTATTCCTTGGCATATACATGATGCCATTTTACTACAGTAGTAAAATTAACTCAATACCGGGGTATCTGAAGTTACGTTTCGATGAAAAAACAAGAGTACTTAATGCAATAGCTTTCGGCGTTATGACTATTCTGGTATCAGGAATTAATCTCTATGCAATGGCATTGGTACTTCACACTTTTCTTGGATGGAATTGGGATGTGAGTATGTGGGTGTCGGCACTGACGGTTGCAGTGTATGTTGCTTTGAGTGGCTTAATGTCGGCAATATTTACAGAAATTATTCAATTCTTTCTTATCTGGTTTGGTCTATTTTTAGTTTCAGTCATGGGGATAATTGAACTCGGAAGTATCAATGAAATACTTTCGCGTCTCAATCAATATAGTCCGGATGTTTCACTTACAACTCTCTGGTCTTCAGGTTCTGATCCATCAAAAAATGGAATGCAAATTCATTGGGCTGGCATTGTTTTAGGGTTAGGTTTTGTTCTTTCGTTTGGTTATTGGACTACGGATTTTCTTGTGGTTCAGCGTGCTTTCTCCGCAAAAGATTTGCGTGCTGCACGGATGACTCCGATTTTAGCTTCTTTTTTTAAAATGGCTCTTCCTTTTATTGTTATTCTCGGAGGCTTAATTGCAATTGCACTGTCTGTTGATCCGAATAGTGGATTCAGGCTTCTCGAAGATAATGGACAGGTAAATTATGATTCCGCCCTTCCTTTGTTAATTGCCCGATATTATCCACCTGCTCTTATTGGGTTGGGTGTTACTGCACTTCTTGCAGGTTTTATGGCTGGACAGGCTGGTAATATAAGTGCGTTCAACACTGTCTGGACATACGATATTTACAGAGCTGTTATCAACAAAAAAGCATCCGAACAGCATTTACTGTGGATGGGACGTGTTTCGACAATTGTTGGTGTGCTTCTTTCGTTAATTACTGCATATTGGGCAAAAAGTTTTCCGAGTATAATGGATTATATGCAGGCAATTTTTTCGTGGGTTAATGCACCACTCTTTGCTACAATGTTGCTCGGAATGTTTTTGTGGTGGATAACACCAAACGGTGCGTTCTGGGGACTTATTACAGGCATGCTGTCGTCATTTTTTATGTACCTTGCAGTTAAATTCAATTGGATACCTCAAAGCTACATTACTTTATCCGATGTGCAAAGTGACATGGCAGCAAATTTCTGGCGAGCATGGTGGGCATGGCTGATCTGTGCAATTGTCACAGTTGTGATTAGTTTATTCACTGAAAAGAAGCCAAAAGAAGAATTGACCGGTCTTGTAAAAGGATTAACACCGGAAAATTACAACAAAGATATCCCCTTCATTAAGAGGCCTGAGTTCTATGCAATTATTTCTCTTGTTGTGTTCATTATTCTCAATATTTGGTTTTGGTAGGAGGGCATTATGAGTAATCAGCAATACAAACCAATTTGGTATTTTGTCGGTTTAATATTAATAACAATGGGTGCAATTATTGTCGTTACCGGGATCTATTTTATTGTCAATCCGCAAAAGCTAAATGTTATGTTGGCAGAAACACACCCTAACTTATGGTGGGGTAGTTTTATGATAGTTTTTGGTTTGATTATGTATCTAAAAACAAAAGATGGAGATAACGGTGAATTATAGTGATAAAATCATCGCTCAATATAGAAAGTACTTTGGTAAAGAAGCTATGCTGGTAAGATCTCCGGGAAGAATCAACCTGATTGGTGAACATACCGATTACAATGAAGGTTTTGTATTACCCGCAGCTACTGACAAGGCTCTTTACTTTGCAATAGGGAAAAGAGATGATATTTCAATACATATCTATGCTTCGGATATTGAAGAAATATATATATCAGCACTCGATGATTTAACTTACAACAATATAGCGTGGACAAAATATATCGTAGGTGTTCTTGAGCTTTTGAAACAAGCTGGTTATAAGCTTTATGGATTTAATTGTGTTTTTGGAGGAGATTTGCCGATTGGCGCAGGAATGTCGTCTTCAGCGGCACTCGAAGTAGGATTGGCATTTTCGCTCAGCAAACTTTTTGATTTGAATATCGAAAAAAGGACGATTGCTTCTTTAGCTCAAAAAGCTGAACACGAATATGTTGGTGTGAAATGCGGAATTATGGATCAGTATGCAAATCTATTTAGTAAACAAGATATGCTTTTGAAATTGGATTGCAGAACCTTGGAATACAGTTATTATCCCTTTGATACAAACTATGCATTTGTATTGTTTGATACCGGCGTATCGCATTCACTTGCATCTTCTGAATACAATAAAAGAAGGGCAGAATGTCAGCAGGCAGTAGAAATATTTCAGCAAGCAGATCGATCAATTACGCATCTCCGTGATGTTACACCGAAATTGCTGAGGGAGTATAAAAATAGATTAAGCGAAATACTGTACCGTAGAAGTAAATATGTGGTCACTGAAAACGAGCGTGTGCAAAAAGTATGTACTTTGTTACAGCAAGGATGTATAAAGGATATTGGTACGTATTTATATGAAACCCATGATGGTTTAAAAAATGATTATGAAGTTAGTTGTGTTGAGCTGGATTATTTAGTTGAACTGGCAAAGCATTTCGAAACTATTATCGGTGCACGTCTAATGGGGGGTGGGTTTGGTGGATGCACTATCAATGTAGTAGAGAATGATGCAAAAGTAATTGAACAGGTCTGTAAACAAGTTGAAAAGAGTTATTCTCAACGTTTTCAGAAAGCATTGAAAGTTTATGTTGTTAAGCCAAGTAATGGAGCGGAAATTATTGGATGATGAAAGAAATGGATAATTTATATTCATTACCGCATCGAAGAAAAAATATATTAACCGGCGAGTGGATTCTGGTATCTCCGCATCGTACACAACGTCCATGGCAGGGAGAGGTTCAGAGTCAAAAAGGGAGTCCGTCTGTAAATTTCGATCCTTCATGCTACTTGTGTCCTGGGAATATACGGGCAAATGGAGATCGCAATCCGGACTACACAGCCACGTATGTCTTTACGAATGATTTTTCTGCACTTCTACCTGATATACCGAAAAGATCTTTGCAGGAAAATTTTTTTAAAGCAACCTCGGAGCGGGGAATTTGTAGGGTAGTTAATTATTCACCCCATCATAATTTAACACTCTCAGATATGGATGTTAAGAGTATTGTTGAAGTCATTAAAACATGGCAGAGGGAATTTCGCACACTTTCTCAGAATGATTTTATCAACTACATCCAGATATTTGAAAATAAAGGCACTATGATGGGAAACAGCAATCCTCATCCTCATTGTCAAATCTGGGCGCAGGAATCTATACCGAACGAACCATTAAAAGAACAACGGCAACAAACAAAGTATTACCGGCAGCACAAACGTACTCTTCTCAGTGATTATTGGAAAAATGAGAAAAAGAAAAACGAAAGAGTTGTATTGGAAAACAAATCATTTATTGTAGTTGTTCCTTTCTGGGCTATCTGGCCATTTGAAACTTTATTAATGCCAAAAAGAGCACAGCGTACTATTCTGGAATTAAGAATAAATGAAATGCAGGATTTTGCAGCTATACTCAAACTACTGCTTATAACATACGATAAAATATTTGATGTTTCGTTTCCCTATTCAGCGGGTATTCATCAGGCGCCGACCGATAATAAAGAGCATACTGAATGGCACTGGCATATGCATTTTTATCCTCCTTTACTTCGCTCAGCAACAATAAAAAAGTTTATGGTTGGCTATGAGATGCTTGCAGAACCACAGCGCGATATAACACCCGAAGCAGCAGCAAGTGTTCTTAAAAATATTATTTCAAAAATGAAATAAAATGTGGAGGCTTCAATGAAAAAGTTTATTTTACCTTTTATTCTGATGACAATACCGTCTTTACTTCTTTTTTCACAACATGTAGTTATACCATCAACATCAACAAATCCGTACACCATTGCAATTACACCCTACGACCATAATATTGTTCGCGTAAGGGCAACTATAAATGATAAAGAAGAAACAAAAAGTCTTGTTGTTGTAGGTAATCCAAAAAATATTGTTGCAAAAACAACACAGTATAGCGATTCAACAATTATTGCAACGAACAAGATAAAAGTAGTGATTTCACATCGTGATGGTACAGTATCATTTTATTCTGCCGATAATAGACTTTTGTTAAAAGAAAAAACAGGTGGCAGGAAGATGGTTCCAGCTGAGGTGTTAGGAGAAAATACCTTCCATATTCAGCAGAAGTATGAAATTCTATACAATGAAGCTTTGTATGGATTGGGGCAACATCAGAACGGTACTTTTAATTACAAGGATCATGATGTTGATTTATGGCAGTACAACATTGTAGCCGTAGTTCCCTTTTTAGTATCAAGTAGAAATTACGGAATACTATGGGATAACTATTCACGCACGAAATTTGGCGACGTGAGAGAATATGAATCAATCGAAAATGCACCTGTTTACACCAGCGATGGTAAACAAGAGGGATTAACAGCAGAATACTATAGAGACGAAGCTTTTAATGATTTATTTCTTTCACGTATTGAGCCACGAATATCCTACGCATTTATCGATGTACACGATAATTTTCCGTATGGTTTTGCAGATAATGTTAAATCAGTGCGATGGAAAGGAAGTTTTGAGTGTAAAAAAACAGGCGTATATAAATTCAGGCTTTATAGCTCTGGCTACACAAAAATGTGGCTTGATGATAAACTTGTTGTTGATTCATGGAGGCAGAACTGGCTACCATGGATTCACATGCCAATAATTTACATGGAAGAGGGCAAACGTTATAATATTCAGATAGATTGGATTCACAGCGGAGGTTACATTAGTTTGGATTATCTTCCTCCTTCGGATACAGTCGAGCCAAATACAGTAACACTGTATTCAGATGTCGGAGATGCAATTGATTATTATTTTATATCCGGTGAAAATGTCGATTCGGTAATATCATCGTATCGGTGGCTGACAGGGCAGGCTACACTATTGCCAAAGTGGGCATATGGTTTATGGCAATCAAGAGAGCGATATAAAACGCAGGATGAGTTACTATCAGTGGTTAAAGAATTCCGAAGAAGATCAATTCCTCTTGATAATATCGTTCAGGATTGGTTTTACTGGCCTGAAGATAAATGGGGTGATCACGATTTTGATTCTACACGATTCCCAAATCCTCAGGTGATGATTCAAACACTTCAAGATTCGCTTAATACAAGAATAATGATTTCAGTGTGGCCAAAATTTTATGTAGGAACACAGAATTACGAAGAAATGATGAAACGTGGCTTTCTTTACATGAGAAATATTGAGAAAGGTCAAAAAGATTGGGTAGGTCCAGGATATGTGTCGACGTTTTACGATCCATATAGTGAAGAAGCGAGGGAACTATATTGGGAACAAATAAATAAAAAATTGTTTTCATTAGGTATTGATGCATGGTGGCTGGATTGTACAGAGCCCGATATCCAATCGAATCTTTCGCGATATGAAACAATTTTACGTCAGGGTCCAACTGCATTAGGTTCAGCAGCACGATATCTCAATACGTATTCTCTAATGAACTCGAAAGCAGTGTATGAAGGACAGAGGAAAACAAAACCGGATCAACGTGTCTATATTTTAACACGTTCTGCTTTTGCAGGTCAGCAACGTTATGCTGCAACAACATGGAGTGGAGATGTTGCAGCACGATGGTATGATTTGCAGATGCAAATACTTGCCGGTCTCAATTTTTGTCTTTCCGGTATACCATATTGGACAACTGATATTGGTGGTTTTGCGGTTGAACCCCGATTTGAAAACCCCGATAGCGCAGATCTTGAAGAGTGGAGAGAATTAATGACACGTTGGTTTCAGTTTGGATCGTTCTGTCCGATATTTCGTGTTCATGGTCAATATCCTTATCGTGAAATGTTTTTTGTCGCGCCCGATACTCATCCGGCATATCAATCAATGGTGAAGTATACAAAGCTTCGTTATCGCCTCTTACCGTATATTTATTCATTAGCAGGAATGGTTACACATCGCGGGTATACCATTATGCGTGCATTAGCTATGGATTTTAATTCTGATTCTTCAGTACTGAATATCGGCGATCAGTTTATGTTTGGTTCCTCTATTTTAGTATGTCCGGTCACTTCTTATCAACAGAGATTGCGTAATGTTTATTTACCTAAAGGGCAGGGGTGGTTCAATGTATGGAATGGTAAGTACTACGTTGGTGGAATAACTATAACAACCGAAGCACCATATACAGATATTCCGCTTTTTATACGTGAGGGGTCAATCATTCCGTTTGGACCGGAATTGCAATATGCTACACAAAAACAAGCCGATACAATTCATCTTTGTGTCTTCACAGGTGGAGATGCTTATTTCGAACTGTATGAAGATGATGGGTTAACATACGACTATGAAAAGGGATACTATAATTGGATAGCTCTGCAATATTCGGAACAGGGAAAGAAATTAAGTATTGGTAATCGTAAAGGAAATTTTAAAAATCATCTTCCGCGTATAGTTTTTAAAATCAGTTGGATAGATAAAAGGAGTAACTTTACGATAGATGCAATCAAAAAGGCAGACAGAATAATAGAATACGTAGGCAAGGAAATAGTTATTCAAAGAAAATAAAACATAGTCGCATCAGAAGGAGCATCTAATGAAAAAGAGTATTCAAAGTATGATTGTAGTTTTTGCACTGTTAGCTTCAGTAGAAACCATAGCACAGGTACGAACTGTAGTAAACTTCAATGAAAATTGGCAGTTTATAATAAACGATACATCCTCTACAATACCTTCTTCAGAAACAAACTGGCGTACAATTGATTTACCTCACGATTGGAGCATCGAAGGAGATTTCAGTGAGGAACATCCTGCTACCGTAGGAGGAGGAGCATTGCCTGCTGGTGTCGGTTGGTATAAAAAGCAGTTTATAGTTCCTGGAGAATGGAAAACGAAAAAAGTATGGATTGAGTTTGATGGTGTTTATCGTAACAGTGAGGTATGGATAAATGGTAACTATATCGGAAAACGTCCCTATGGATATAGTAGCTTTCGGTATGAAATCTCTTCTTTTCTGAAATACAATGGTGAATATAACTCTATTGTTGTACGTGTCGACAATTCAAAGCAACCAAACTGTCGTTGGTATTCCGGCTCCGGCATTTACCGGAATGTACGTCTTGTTGCTACAGAAAAGATATGTATAGAACCATGGGGTATTTTTGTTACTACGCCGTACGTCTCAGAAAACAGAGCAGTTGTGCGTCAACAAACAATTGTATTGAATGAAACAGAAAAACCACAAAACATAGATATCGTAGTTGATGTGTATGACTCAGAAAATAAAAAAGTTGGTTCAAAAAAAGTGACAAAAATATTAAAACCTCAGACCAATGATACAGTGTTCAATGAAATTATAGTAAATCAACCACGTTTATGGTCAATTGATAATCCAACGTTATATCAGACAAACACAACAATTATTGCCGGCACAAAACAATGGGATCAGGTAACGACAACTTTTGGTATTCGTTATTTTACGTTTGATCCACTCAATGGATTTTTCTTAAATGGTAAACACATAAAAATAAACGGAGTATGTAATCATCATGATTTAGGTTGCTTGGGTGCAGCTGTTTATAAAAGGGCAATCGAGCGACAGTTAGAAATTCTTAAAGAGATGGGTTGCAACGCAATTCGTACTTCACATAATCCACCTGCCCCGGAATTATTAGAGCTATGCGATCGAATGGGCTTTTTGGTGATGGATGAAGCATTCGATATATGGAAGTTGAAGAAATGGGGATATGATTATTCTTTTGACTGGGACGATTGGCATGAACAGGATTTACGTGATATGGTTTTACGCGATCGTAATCATCCTTCGGTAATTATGTGGAGTATTGGAAATGAAGTTATTGAACAATGGGAAAAGAATGATTCTTTAGGTATAGCAATTACAAAAAAGTTGACACAGATTGTCAAAGATTTGGATCCAACAAGGACGGTAACAGCCGCCTGCAATGCGACAACACCAGATAATCCGCTGTTTAAGGCAAAAGTTCTTGATATCATTGGATTCAATTATTCTCATGAAAAATTTGCAACGGTGCATGAATTATTCCCTGGTATGCCATTTCTTGCAACAGAAACAGTTTCGGCTCTGGCAACACGTGGAGTATATAATATGCCATCCGACAGTATTCGTCGCTGGCCTCCGCGATGGGATCTTCCTTTGTTAACAGGAAATCCTGATAACACATGCTCATCATATGATAATTGCAGTACTCCATGGGGGTCGACACATATGGAAACGTGGCGGATTGTAAAAAAATATAATCACATTGCAGGTCAGTTTATCTGGACAGGGTTTGATTATCTCGGTGAACCAACACCATATGGCTGGCCATCACGGAGTTCGTATTTTGGTATAGTCGATTTAGCGGGTTTCCCGAAAGATGTTTACTATATGTATCAAAGCGAATGGATTTCGAAACCGGTGCTTCATCTTTTCCCTCACTGGAACTGGGAAATTGGTCAGGAGATAGATATGTGGGTCTATACAAATTGTGATGAAGTTGAGTTATTTGTAAACGATGTAACGAAAGGCACAAAGAGAAAAGAAGGTGAAGCCTTACACTTACAATGGCGTGTGAAATACGAACCTGGCGTGGTAAAGGCAATTGGAAAATCGAATGGTAATATTGTTCTGATAAAAACCATATCAACTGCAGGTGAACCAAAAAGATTAGTGGTCGAAGCAGATAGGTCAAAGTTAAATGCAGATGGTATGGATTTGGCCTTTTTGAAGATCAGTATAGTTGATGAGAATGGCACACTTGTACCATGTGCGGATAATATGATAGAAGTTGACGTTGATGGTCCTGCTGAAGTAATCGGAATGGATAATGGACTCCAGACAAGTCATGAGCCATTTAAAACAAAAAAAAGAAAAGCTTATAATGGATTATGTCTTGCTGTTGTTCGTACAAAAAAGGTAGCTGGTAAAATTACTATAACATGCAAATCCTCATCACTTGAGAAATATCAATTAACATTAGAAGCAGTTAAGCAGGAGTAGTATTTATATATAAAATATAAATATCAGATCTCTTGAATAATGAATACAAGAGGTCTGATTTAAAGAAGAGCGGTAATTTTTGTTTGTTCTCTCAACTTATAATTCGATACAAAATCGTAAAGAGCAAATGAAACAATTTGGTAAAACTATCCCTGAACCAAGAGGATTTATGATATACTGAATGTTGGGTTGTAGTGCTATATTTGAACTTAAAGGGAACAGATAGCTACACTCAATAGCAGTTTCTTTTTCAGCTATGCGATTTCCTAAATGTGAAACTCCGAGACTAAATACATCATTGGATTCTGATAAAAACAAGCCGAAGTAGTTAATTCCTCCTGCTATATAGAAATGATTAGTGCAGTATGTGTGTGGTGAAAAGCCGCCACGAATAAAAAGAGCAAGAGTTTGGTTGTCAGTTGAGTAAAGGGTCTTGCTAATATCTGCATATATTCCTGTAACAGGTTTACGTACCTCAGAATCGTTTTCAATCACGCTGACAGATGAATGTCTGTAAATACCAAGTTTGTAGGTGGAACGTAAGTATCCATCGTGGATAAACTGGCTTTCGAATGCAGTAAAGAATCCTTCCTTTTTCGAAATGTGCCATTTAAGGTTGTATCGATTGTATTCAAAATCAATTGGTTCTCCCTCGAAAATTGCAGCTTTGAATTTAACTTGATCTGAGAAATTCCACACAGCTGTTATTCCGAGTGCAGTAAGAGGAAAAATAGAAAGAGGCATATTGAGTGACATTGTCGGTGGAGCACCGAATGAACTGTTTATATAATGACTGCTCTCTTCATTATTAGCAAACACGATATTAAAGTCCTGAAGACCAGCTATTAATTCTATCGATCCAAATTGATGTCTGTACCAAAATTCCTGCAAATAGGTGTGGTTACCTGCTTCGATATTTGATGCGACCTGAATATCGCCTATGTGTGTTGCAGATGGAGTAGCACCATGTGTATTTGCACAATGAAGATACAAAGAACCTCCGTTCCACAATCCTGCAACCGATGTAGAGAGTTCAGCATTGACATTAAGCATACCAAGGTATTGCGTTCCTTGTTTTATTCCACCTTTGACATTACTCATAATATCTCCGGTGTAGGAAATGTTAAACTGTAAAGGTTTCTCCAAACTTTGAGAAAAACAATAAAATGAAATAAGTAGAAGTAATTTAAAGAGATTTAATAATGTTCTAATATTCATAAATGTTTCCTTAAAGTTATTCTTATTGAATATGACTAATGAAAATATACTCAATGAAGCAGAGATGCACTATCCCAATTTATTGGTAATTTAAAATAAAGCTGTTATTCAATCAGTTAGATAGATTTTACAGGTTCAGGCCTTGAAACGGTTAACAATAATGGATGAAGAAAGACGGTTCCACACTGTATTGTATTAATAGAATTGGAATTGCATGATATAGTTAAAAAATGAAGGACGTATAGATAAAAAAAATAATGTATTTGTTTTGTAAACTTATATAAGTGCTGTTATCCACTGAATACTGTACTAGATGTTTTTTATAAGAAATTATGTTATGTTAGCGCCGAAATGTTAAACCAAGTATCAATCTAAATACGGTTGATATTGAATAGCTGTTAGAACATCTCGCTGGAAGGCAAAAAACAAGTTTTCTTCAACATCTCGTTTGAATGAATATTGGTAGAGTGTTCCAAGTTCTGGGGACTGATGAATTGTTTGTTCCGGACCAAGTAACTGATGTAGACGTAGGGGGGTGATTTGGGATGTAAAACCAAGGTGAGCTAGTTCAGAAAAATCTCTTATCTCAACAAATTCGAGAAAATATCTGTTTACTTCCTTTGCGTAGTGCAAAACTATAAGGCGATTTGGGTATTCGAATTTATAAATAAAATCTTCTTCTTTTCCTGTATGAATATTCTGCATAAGAATCGAATCGAGACGTAAAGGTTTACCATACCGACGGAGTATTTCTGAAGGAGTATGATCGTATGCCTGCCTGAAGTAACTTACAAGAGAGTCGATTGGTATTTCAGGGTTAATCACTTCACCCTGATCTGTCATTTGCGATTCGAAATTGTTCTGTTCCTGAAAATGAGGAGTTTGCTCTTGTTTACAGCAAAGAAATACGAGCGAAATAATCAGTATGAAAATATAATAACATCTCATAATCTTGTTTAAAATATTGTTGAATAAAGAATACGCTAAAAATCCTTCATTTTCAATGTATATATTTCCTCACCGAAAGTGAAACTCTGGTAAAGGTTTTGTACGTTGTGTAATGTAAAGAGAGAAATGCTATGATTGAAGAAATGAATTCACATAAAGGACGTATTGCAATAATAATTCGTGGAGCAGTGCAGGGTGTTGGATTCAGGCCATTTGTTTATAAGCTTGCTCAAGAAATGAACCTGAAGGGATGGGTTCTTAATTCATCTCAGGGTGTGTTTATTGAAGCAGAGGGACAATCACATCAACTGATAGAATTTATATTACGCATTCAGAACGATGCACCGCCACTTTCTTCAATACAGAGTTTTGAATTCTCATACCTTGAACCAGTCGGGTATAATTCTTTTGAGATACGAAAGAGCAATGATGAGGGAGAAAAAACTGCTCTGGTACTCCCCGATATTGCAACGTGTAATAAATGTCTGGAAGAAATTTTTGACATAAACAATCGACGTTATCTTTATCCATTTACAAATTGTACGCATTGTGGACCACGCTTTACAATAATAGAAGCTTTGCCTTACGACAGAATAAATACCTCTATGAAAAAATTTGTCATGTGTAAAGAATGTCAGAGTGAATACGAAAACCCTGATGACAGGCGCTTCCATGCACAACCGAATGCATGTCCTGTATGCGGTCCACACGTTGAATTATGGAATGCACAAGGGAAGCCGGTTGCTGTAAAAGAAGAAGCACTTTCGATGTGTGTTAATTTCATAAGGGAAGGAGCTATTGTTGCAGTGAAAGGAATCGGCGGGTTCCATCTGGTTGCGGATGCAGGAAATGATGTAGCTGTTAAGGAATTGAGAAAAAGAAAGCATCGGGAAGAGAAACCATTTGCGTTAATGGCTCCTTCGATCTCATATGTAAATGAAATCTGTGAAGTTAATGACTTAGAAAAACGGCTGCTCTTGTCTCCCGAAGCGCCGATAGTTCTTCTCAAACGTAAAAAGGAGAATGCAAAAATATCAAGATATGTTGCGCCTGATAACCCGTATTATGGCATTATGTTGCCGTATTCGCCATTACATCATATTCTGCTACATCTTTTTCAAAAAGCAGTTGTTGCAACAAGTGGAAACATTTCGGATGAGCCGATTTGTACCGATGAGCACGAGGCTATTGTAAGGTTGAGGAGCATTGCAGATTTTTTCCTTGTGCATAACAGACCAATCATACGCCATTGTGATGATTCAATTGTACGGGTAATACTGGGGCGAGAGCTGGTATTGCGTCGTGCACGAGGGTATGCACCGTTACCGCTTAAGTACAGTAATACTACTCAGCAACCAATTCTTGCTGTCGGTGCTCATCTTAAAAATACCGTAGCGCTATCGAACAAGTCAAATATCTTTGTTAGTCAGCATATCGGTGATCTGGAAACTCATCAATCGTATGATGCATTCCATCGAGTAATTCAAGATTTTGAGAAACTGTTTGATACAAAACCATCAATTGCTGCATGCGATTTGCATCCCGACTATCTATCAACGAAATATGCAAAAAAACTTGAAATTGAAATAAAATCAGTTCAGCATCACTTGGCACACATACTATCGTGTATTGCCGAAAATCGTCTTGAAGGAGACGTCCTTGGAATAGGATGGGATGGTACGGGCTATGGAACGGACGGAAACATATGGGGCGGAGAATTTTATAAGATTACAGATACCGGAAAAGAACACGTTGCTACGTTTGCTCCTTTCCCACTCATTGGAGGTGATAAAGCAATTAAGGAACCACGTCGTACGGCATTGGGAATTCTTTATTCTATTTATGGTGAACAATTGTTTGAAAAGAAAGAAATGGAAGAATTGTTAAACTCAATGTTTAAGCAATCAGAGCTAAAAACGTTTAGGAAAATGCTGGAAAAAGAGATACAAACAGTTCGTACGACAAGTGTCGGACGATTGTTTGATGGTGTAGCTGCTGTACGTACCATAAGAAATGTGGTACGATTTGAAGGACAAGCAGCAATGGAACTTGAATTTTTAGCAGAGAATGACCAAAACAACGATTACTATTCCTTTGAATTAAAAAATACCACCCCTGATGGGCGACAATTCTACGAAATTCAGTGGCAACCAATAGTTGTAGGATTACTGGAGGATAGAGTTCGTTATTCAAAAGCATTTGTAGCCCGGAAATTTCATAACACACTTGCTGAAATTATTGTTTCCGTTGCGCGTTGTTTTACAATTAACAAAGTTGCACTCAGTGGTGGATGTTTTCAAAATGTAATTCTTATGGTACGTACAATACAACGATTGCAGGAAGAAGGATTTCGACCCTATTGGCATCAACGAATACCACCTAATGATGGAGGCATAGCTCTCGGACAAATAGTTGCAGCTATGCGATTAAAAAAATAACAA
>FWPV01006273.1_pt1 | contig 22900 bp, 21 predicted proteins | sample 2228371 | NCBI WGS metagenome assembly FWPV01 (sample SAMEA103939776, study PRJEB20133) | metagenome | reverse complement strand
TGTTCTTTGTGTTTAATTTTTCTCCGTGCCTCCGTGTCTCTGTGTTTTTTCACTAAAAAATATGGTTAAGCAACTAAAGTTTATGCTTGGTCTAACACCATATCGCTTGACAAAATTATCGATTTGAGATAATATGAAGTATTATTTAGCCAGAAAATCCGAATATATCAGGCAATGGAGGATTTAGACTCAAATGGATAATAATCAAAACAACCAGAATTTTGAAGGTAAAAGACTTCGTTTAAAGATAATTTCCTGTGACGTCTTATTCAGGGAAGTCTGTTTATGCGCTGCACATTCCAGAAATATTCTTGATTTAGATTTTCTTCCGAAAGGTCTGCATGATAATCCAGATGTAATGCGCACGGAAATTCAAAAAAAGATTGATGAAAATAAAAATGGATATGATGCTCTTCTTCTAGGTTATGCACTTTGTAGTAACGGTATAGTAGGTATTAAAGCGAGAGAAATGCCTCTGGTAATTCCAAGAGCTCACGATTGTATTACTTTATTTCTCGGTTCCAAGGATAGATACACAAAGTATTTCAATGAGCATCCAGGCACATATTATTATACTTCTGGTTGGTTTGAGCGTTCTGGTGTTAAAGTTGTTGAAAGATCAGTCGAAGATGGTCTGGGTTTAGGTAGATTATACGAAGAATACGTGAAAAAATATGGAGAAGATAACGCAAGATACCTTATGGAATTTGAAAATTCCTGGCTAAAAAATTATTCTCGTGTCACCTTTATTGATATCGATTTCGTTAAGTTTCTTAACTATAATGAGGAAGCTAAAAAGATTGCAGAACAGAGAAATTGGAGTTATGATGAGCTTTTAGGTGATATAACATTAATTAAAAAGCTAATTGATGGTGAGTGGAACAATGAAGAGTTTATGATTGTTCAGCCAGGCGAGGAAATAACCGCAACTTATGATAATTTGATACTTGGTTGTAAAAAAATTTCATAAATTAAAATCCCGGTGATAATTTTAGTTTAGAAATTTATCATTTATTAATAAAACTATGATATTATATACACAAGTTCGAAGTATAAGAGAATACTTATTTTATATCCTTAATCAGGAGAAGTATAAATAATGTTAAGTAAAAAAAGATTTCTTGTTGATGTTGGAATAAGAGATTTGCCATTTCCTATGAAGGTAATATCAAGGGAGAATCCCGATGGTCAATATACAATCGCAAATATATCAATATCAACACGTATAATGCAGGAATTTGAGGCAAGATGGATAGATAAATTCATTCAGATCGTCCATGAGCATAGAGAAAGGATAGGGACAAAGACGCTCAAAGTTAATATTCTTGATTACCTTAAAGAGCTTCAAGCTACAATGGTGAAAATTGATTTTGAATATCCATTTTTCATTGAAAAAGTAACACCTGTATCTAAACAAAAATGTTTGGTCAGGCATTTATGCACATATTCTGCCAAAGTATCTGCTGTTGATGAAAAACCAAAAGTGTTGTTCAAAGTGGAGGTTCCTGTTGTTACAACATATCCCGGTTCTGCACCTGATAAGCCAGGAGGTTTATTTGGACAATTAAGTATTGTTGTCCTTGAAGTTGAAGCACTAGAGGATGTATATCCAGAAGATCTAATTGAGCTTATCGATAAGCATGCCCTATCACCTATATATTCTTTTTTATCTGAAGAGGATCAAGTATTCATTATTCAAAAAGTGCATTCTGAAGAAAAATCAAGCGTTATTGTGACAGATGAGATAAAAGATGAGCTTGCTAAAAATCAAAGCATAAACTGGTATTCGGTCAGATGTTCTAATTATGGTATGCTTCATTCTTATAGCACTATAATCGGAACAGAAAAAAGTATGTGGGTTCCATTTAGTAGTTATGAATAAAAATCCATTTGAAAAGTTACGAATTAATCTCATCTTTCAAATAACTTAATAGCGTAAGGAGGAAAAGAGATGATAGAGGATATTGGTAAAACTGCTGGTGAAGTATGGACTTTTCTTAATGCACAAACGGAGGCTGTAAACCTGGCAAAACTTAAGAAAAACATATCTGCATCTTCTAATGTTTTGATGATGGCTTTGGGTTGGTTAGCCCGAGAAGATAAATTAATTATGGAAATTTCTGATGATTCTTATGAATATAAAATATCTTTGAAGAGATGAAAGGCAATTATCATGATTAATTTTGGATTAATAGGGACAGGTCTATGGGGTGAAATGCATGCTAAGGTATATTCATCTTATCCTGGAATAAAGTTTAAGGCAGTATGTGATCTTAATGAGGAAAGAGCCAGAGAAGTTGCTTTAAAATATGGAGCGTCCGAATGTTATAAAGATTATAGGGAATTACTGGGAAGAAATGATATATCTGCTGTATCAATAGCGACACCAGATTTTGCTCATACTGATATAATTATTGCCGCGGCAAAAGCTGGTAAACATATACTTGTTGAAAAGCCTCTTGCTACATCGGTTGAAGATTGTGAAAAGATTATCGAAGCGGTAGAGTCTGCTAAGAATATCAAATTCATGGTAGACTTTCATAACAGATGGAATCCACCATTTGTAAGCGCAAAAAGTGCTATAGAAAATGGAGAGCTTGGTAAACCTATGTTTATGTATATCAGGCTGAGTGATACAATATTCGTTCCTACAGGAATGTTAAGCTGGGCATCAAAATCTGAGGTTATCTGGTTTATAGGTAGTCATGTTATTGACCTTGCAAGATGGCTTTTTAACGACGAAGTTTGCAAAGTATATGCTGTATCAAGGTCTGAAGTTCTAAAAGGTAGAGGGATAGATACTCCAGACTTTTATTCTGCTATCCTTGAATTTAAGAATGGTGCAGTAGTAACAATAGAAAATTGCTGGATATTGCCTGATAGTCTACCCACAATTATTGACTTTAAGTGTGAGATCTTATGTAGCCAGGGTGCTATTTATCTGGATGTTAGTAGTCATAGAGCTATTCAGAAATATACTAAGGATAAAGCAAGCTATCCTGATATACTTGGTGCGCCTGTTATTCATAATCAACAGATGGGGTTCACAGTTGAGAGTATCAGGCATTTTGTTGATTGTGTCGTTAATGATAAGCAACCTATGGTAACAATTAAAGATGGCTTTGCTACAACGAAGATTATCTCTGCAATACGAGAATCAAGTAAAGCAGGCTTGCCAGTTGAAATATCTTAATATCCTGAAATATTCTCATTTAACAAATTCAGCACCGAAATCTTTGAATTTCTGAAGGTCTTGAGGTTTTACTGAAGGACCCTTCCACAAACTAAAAGGAACTCCAGCAGTAGCAAAGGGACCTTGCCTGTAATCTGTGCAGCCTTTTTTCATCAGTATAGAACCGATATTTCTTATTGTGTTTTCAGCTCCAGCACCTGAATGCACTGAAATGCCTCCACATCTTTTACCTTTTAATGCATCAGGCTTCAAGCTATTAAGAACCTTTTTCATTGGATCAGCAATTCCATCACCCTTAACTATCGATCCTTTCCAACAGGGGCTCCCGATTATTACAGCATCGTAATTTTCAAGCAATGCCTCATTAAATTCCTTTACATTTACCAGATCCACTTCAGAACCAGCACTTCTAATACCTTCAGCAGTTGCATTTGCTGCCTCAAGTGTATGTCCTGTTTTTGTATAATAGACAATTAAAACTTTCATATTGACCTCTCAAAGCTTAATATACTTAAAATTGATAATTATACTATTTTAAGCAATTAAACATACATTTGTTGTAAAAGTAGAGTAGACAATGCCACATAAGCGTCAAGCTAAGAGATTTTGACAATTAACCATTAACAAAAATTAATAAGTGAGCAAAACCCCGTTAGGGGTGACATGTTTGTAGAAATTTGGTCATAAATATTATGAACTATCATTTCACTCCTATCTCCCTATTCGTCCTGTTCGTGCCATTCGTGATTAAGACTTTCCTGATTTTGCTTTTTCAATGGGGATTAGGTGATTATATAAACAGTTTTTTAAAACGGTATTATTTTTTACTTGAGGTTGATTAAAAAATCTTTATGCTCCCCCAGGTAACTGCAAGTTTGCCCTCCGCTTCAACAGCTAAACCTTTTGCATTCATATTTTGTTTGATTTCATCTGCGCTTAAGGCACGATTATATACTCGCACTTCATCAATAATTCCTACAAAGAGGTTTTGCCCGTTACTATCAGCGCCTATTTTTAGTGATAAAGCATTTCCTGCTAAAGGCGAATTTGTTTTACCTTCTCCATCAGCTTTGCCATCAAGATATAAGACGACATTGCCTTTATCAAAAGTCATGGCTGCATGATGCCATTCATTAAGAGTATAATCACTTTTGGTTGAAAAGCAATTCCCTGCACATGATCTTAATTTAGTTCCTGGATGTGTGTCAAGATGAGGTCCATCCGCAGTTCCTGCTGTGATCTTATCTATGATTCTACTGCTTCTTGATTCTTTTTGGAATATCCATGCTTCAAGTGTATATGTTTCCCATAGCTGTAAGCTTTTATTATCAGGCACTTCAACGTAGGATGAACCGTCAAATTCCAAACCTTCAGCAATTTTTCCATCGACTATTTTAGGCTTGCCTTTCATAACTCCATGGTTACTTCCAAAAGAATCCTTAACAGTTTCCCCGTCAATATCTGCCTTGTTGAAAGACCAGTAACTGACCAGCCCATTCTTAACAGCATATTGGGAAAATGCATTGAAAGGCAAAATAGATAATAATATCAGCAATGAAAATAATATAAAAATTCTGAAAATTTTTTTTTGCATCTTACTGCCCCCTTATTTTTATAATATCAGAGCTAGGAGTTTCAAAATAAAAAGTCTAAAAAAATGACTTTTTATAGATTATGATAATAAACATTCCAATTTAGATAATTGCTCATGGCTTCGTATAGAATATCAGCCACGTTGGATTGACTAATAGCAACGTGATGTTCAAATCCATTCTTGCACATGAACCTTAGCAATTCCTGAAGTCCATTTATTCTGGCAACTCCTACCCCACCAAAGGTGTCAAGCGGATCATCTGTAATCTCTCCCTCACCCACATAAGCAACTATTGTACCCGCAATATCATTTGTTGCTATCCTTGCAAAAGTTATCGGTGAGGGTCTCAGTTTTCCAACACATGTGCCATAAGATTTTTCTACTGTGCCACGAACATTTGCATCGATATCGTTATAACTCATTCGTGGCTCCGCAAGCATAGACTTTGGATAGTTACTGCAATGGAAAAGAATAAGTTTATCAGGGTCATCTCCATAGTTATTGTTCCAATCAAAAAGACCGGATGGTATTCCACTAGCCAATTGTAGTGTATACATAGCTAATGCACCCATAACATCAACTTCACAAGCACATGGTGATAATGATTCACTTAACATGCTCATTATATAGCAGGGCATTACATTAAAATATTCCTGTAATTCTGGCCAGCATCTTAACGTAGAAGCATGGATTCCGTTATCCTTTATCCAGCTTTCAATGCTGAATGATAATTTAGCCATTCTAATCAAAGAATCTTCAGGGATACCTTCAGTTTCCGCATAAGATATTATAGATTTAAGCTTAGATTGCACTGAATCGTCAGAATCTTTCAATCTTTCGGCTTTGCCTATTATTTCGGAAAGATCTACCGTCTCAACAGAGATACCGTTAATTTCGAGTAATTTTTCACTGAATCTTACAGTCTTAAAAGGAGTCGTCCTTGCTCCAATAGCGCCGATCTTTACACCTTTCAGACCTTTAATTACTCTGCAAACTCCCAAAAACCAGTCTAGATCTTTGGAAAAATCATCGGAATATGGTGAAACTGTATGAAGCCTTGTAAGTGAAAATGGGATACCATACTGATCGAGGTTGCTACAAACGGAAAGTTTACCACAAAAGCTATCACGCCTATTTCCTATGTTCAATTTTGTAAGGTCATCTGGATAAGCATGGACTAAGACAGGGACAGACAGTTCTGACATTCGGATAGTATCAGCTACTGCTCTTTCATCACCAAAATTAGGCAGTGTTACTAATATACCATCAATTCTATCACGATTCTTTCGGAATAACTCAGCACATTTCTTTGCTTCTTCGATATTTTCAATAGCTCCAAATTTTGTCTCATTTACTGGAATTAATATAGGCTCAATGTCTTTCTTTTTAAAAACATCGAGTATATCTTTCCTTGCAGATTCCGATAAATATCCTGGAAATACACCTCTGTTTCCAATAATAACACCAAGACAACTCTTCATAATAACCTCCTGGTTTATTTATTAATAGCGGATTGCACTGTTAAGCCATCATGTATAACGGAAGAAAATAATTTTACTGCTTTGGAAATATCTGGAAATCCCCATACATTTCTACCAACGGTCATACCTTTTGCACCGCTCTGGACAACTTCATAAGCCATCTGTAATGCTGATTCAATTGTATCGGACTTTGGTCCTCCTGCAGCTACAACAGGGACAGGACATTCTGCCACGATCTGTCTGAAGGCGGAAACTTCACCACAATAAGGAGTTTTTATTACATCCGCACCGCATTCAAGCCCACATCTTACAGCCCATGCTACCAGCTCTGGCTTGTGTGAGACTTGCGGAACTTCTCTGGTAAATTCTCGTGGGTAAATATGAGCAATCACAGGGAGGTCAAAACGAACAGCTTCTCTTACATTTTCAGCTAACACACGCAAACGATCTGCCTCTTGTGGACCACAAATAAATGCTGCTACTGCAAGTGCATCTGCTCCGATTCTAATAGCATCTTCTGCATTAGCTATCTGTTCACATGCTGTATCATCTGGTCTGGCGATTGTGCTTTGCAGGATTACAGGAATTTTTCCAGCAAAAGGCTCCCATGCTGAAGTTACAATGCCTTTATGCATTGTTATTGCATCTGGTTTTCCTGCCACTATCTTAGAAAGTGTATCAGCTATTTGTCTAAGACCTATGGGTAATCCATCCCATCTATCTGTATATCCTATAAAATGATCGACTGCAACGGAAAAAAACCTGCCTGAGGGGTGGCTGAAAATACGATTAAGCCTTACTTGCTTTCCGATACCCATTTATATTGACCTCCGTTTTTTGAAATAATAGTCATACTAAGGATAATATGATTTTATCATGAAAGAAGAGTGTTGTAAATATGAATTCCTTTGAAATTTTTTTTCATTTTTCTTGCATTTTAATTTCTGTTTAAGTATAATATGGCGAGGGCAAAAATTTTTATAATACTCTCTATTAATATATTTCATAGCTTTTTTGTAATTAAGCTGATTAAGGTTCAATAAAATAAATTCTAAGGAGTGAATAAAGTGAGCCTTTTCGGTCGCCTGGAAAGAGAGCATTGGAATGAAGTATCAGGAATATTGATCATCATCTTTGCACTCTGGATATTGCTTAGCTTGTTAGGCTATGGAGGCAGTATCGGAAATGAATTAAGCTATGGATTAAAATGTTGGATAGGCTATGTCTCTTATATGCTTGTTTTGATAATCGGATATTGGGGTGTTAATCTATTCATAAGTATTAAGCGTGGAATTCTCTCTGGAATATTAGGAACTATTAGTCTTTTAATAAGTGGATTATTACTTTTTGGCATTCCTGTTGAGCCAAGAACGACATCAGGGTTATTAGGCGAAGGATTAAACAATTTATTAAAAAAGTGGTTGGGGTCTCCAGGACTTATATTATCTGGTTTAGTTTTTTTTCTATTAGGTATTATGCTTTCTGCAGAAATGACCTTCAGCTTTATGTTGCGTAGTTTATTTAATGCTTTTAAGAGAAAGAAGGAACCAGAACACGCCAGAAAGAAAACACGACCAGTTGCCAGAACATCTGATACTATTAAGCCTGTTAAAGCGGAATCACAAGAAAATGTGGATGAAACAACTTTAATAATTGCTGATGAAGAAGATAAGCAAATAGATGAAGAACTATATTTACGTTCCCCAACAACTACCGGACCTTATGTCTTACCGAGACTATCCCTTCTAAATAAAAATACAGTAGAAGATGAAGTATTAACAAAAAGTGTTTTGCAAGAAACTGCCCGTGTGCTTGAAAGAAGCTTTAAGGACTTTAATATTTCTGCTAAAGTGCTTCGCGTTAAGAGAGGTCCTGCGGTTACCAGATATGAGATAGAACCTGGTCCTGGTGTAAAAGTAAATAAATTTGTAAATTTAGCCGATGATCTAGCTTTGGTGTTACGTGCTACACGCGTTAGAGTGGTTGCTCCAGTTCCTGGAGCTGGCGTCGTTGGTATCGAAGTTCCGAATGAAAAAATAATGCAGGTAGGATTAAGGGAAGTATTGGAATCACAAGTATTTAGAGAAACTAAATCAAAACTTGCGCTACCTTTGGGAAAAGATATATCAGGGACACCAGTTGTTGCTGATCTTGCAGCTATGCCTCATCTTCTGGTTGCAGGAACAACAGGTTCGGGAAAGAGTGTTTTTATTAACTGTGTAATTGCCAGTATGCTTTTCAGAATGACTCCTGATGAATTAAAATTCTTGATGATTGACCCCAAGAGAGTTGAACTTAGCCTTTATGATGGAATACCACATCTCATTGCACCTGTTGTGACCGATAGCATGAGGGCTCCCGCATATCTCAAATGGGCATTAAGGGAAATTGAGAAACGCTACAAAAAATTAGCAGATATTGGAGTTAGAAACATAGATGGATATAATAAATACCTCGATGAACATCCCGAAGTAATTGGTAAAACCATATTAGATGATAACCTTGTTCATGGAAAACTTCCATACATAATGATAATAATAGATGAACTTGCAGACCTCATGATGGTTGCAAGCTCAGAGGTTGAGTCAGCAATCACAAGATTGGCTCAAATAGCCCGTGCTGCTGGTGTGCACATGCTAGTTGCAACTCAACGACCTTCGGTTGATGTTGTTACAGGCATAATTAAGGCAAATCTCCCTTGTAGATTATCTTTCAGATTAGCTTCTAAAGTTGATTCAAGAACGATCCTTGACATGAATGGTGCTGAAAATTTGCTTGGTAAGGGTGATATGCTTTTTATGGATATGAATACTGCTAAGCCTATAAGGATACAGGGTTGTTATATCAGTGAGACAGAAATTGAGAAGATTGTTGAATTTACAAAACAAAATGCAGTTTCTAATGATTCATCAATTGCAGATATTGATGACGAACCAGCAGAAGATAATGACGTAGATGAATTGTATGATGAAGCTGTTAGGCTTGTATTGAAACATCAAACAGCGTCTACTTCATTCCTTCAAAGAAAACTAAATATTAGCTATGATCGTGCTTTACAGCTTCTTGAGAATATGGAAGCGGATGGAATAGTCGGACCTAATTTAGGTAAGCAATCCAGAGAAATATTGATAGACAGAGAAAAATAAGTAAGTGTTTGTTTTTGCCTACATACTTTGAATTATCGATTATTGAGGAAACTTAATGGAAGTAAAAGCTATTGGTGGTCATTTGTTGTATTTTGAAGATGGTAAGGTGATATTTGAAGAAAATTCCATCGGCAACGAGTTATATATAGTTGAGAGTGGAAAGGTAGAAATACTCAAACGCATAAATGGGAAAAATGTAACTATATCAGTGCTTGGAAAAGGGGATATATTCGGTGAATCTGCTATCTTTGGTGATGCTCCAAGAACAAAATCAGCAATAGCGATAGGCAAAACAATACTAATATCTTTTACAATGGAAGAGCTTTTATATCGAATGCAAAACAATCTGCAATTTGCAATTAACCTTCTACAATCACTTATAATCAGGTTAAATAATTCAGATAATACTTTAACAGAACTGATCACAAAAATTCAGAGCTTTAGTGAAAAATTTATCTCAGAAATTTATCGAGAAAAGCGTTCTTTAAAAATTGGTGAAATTATGATAGAAATGGGATATATTACAAACTCACAACTGGAGAGAGCTATATTAAAACAAAAAGAAATACATATTTTCGGCTATAAGCATAAATTGCTTGGAGAAATATTGGTGGAATTAGGTTTTATAACTGAAGATCAATTGCGCGGTGCTTTGATGGAACAAAGAATAAGACTGCACGATAAATATGATCAATTAACTGATAGTGACATGAATGGTTAAATAGGAACTTTAACAATGAAAACTAAATACATTATTCTTACGTATACTTTGTTCTTATTTTTCGCTGGTTTCATTTTTATAATTGGCACTCAGATCAATATTACAGCAGATGAAAAATCTGGTGATAAATGTGCTGAATGCCATGGTAAGTCCAGAGCATATAAGGAATGGCAAGTATCAGATCATGCAAAAAGTCTAAAGACTATCCTGGAAATTCCCCAGGCAGATCATAGATGTATCAAATGTCATTCAGCAGACTATAATAGCTATATGAATGCTGTTTCGTGGGGCAGTAAAGTCGACCCTCCAACTCCAAAGACTGCTAAAGAACCGGTTAGTTGTTCAGTATGTCATAGGCATGATACTGATATTGAGCACAATCTTGTAATGGCACCAGATAAACTATGTATCTCCTGCCATAAGTTTGATTGTGGTTGACTTGGGATTAAGCATGAACACTCCCAATCGGAGATGTTCGCTGGCACCGGCGGGTCCGGTGTTAAAGATATGCCATCTGAACATAGTAAAATAATGAAGAAAAAGTGTATTGAATGCCATTTTTACAAAGAAAGCAATGAGGATGACCTTGAAAAACAAAAAGGAGGCCATACTTTTAGGGTAGATGAAAGGGTTTGTTTGAAATGTCATAAAGATCCGAATGCAATGATGCAAGAATGGAAAAAGAAAATAGAACCTTTAGAAAAACAGCTGAAAGATATGCTCGATAAATACCCAAATAAAACATCAAGAGTATACATTTCAGCAAAACGTAATCATGCTTTTGTCATTACAGATGGAGGGACAGGAATTCATAATCCTAGATATGCTTATGAATTATTAAGATCCAGTATATCAATGCTGAGAACTGAAGAATCTGAATCAATATGGAAAAAATAAGCATGAAATATCTTGTTTCACTCTGATTTTATCTCTTATAATTACATGTTTATGAGGGGCGAATAACTATTCGCCCTTGATTTTTCTGTGCGGAATTTTCATTTTATACTGAAAAATTTAATTTGCGGTTTGTGTTGAAAATAATTCCTGAATTCTACTAGGAGGTTAAGTCATGGCAACAAAAAAGGATAAACTTAGGGTCGGGGTTATTGGACCTGGAGGAGCTGGAAGTGGTAGAACTGCAGAATTTGTTAGAAGACCTGATGTGGAGGTCGTAGCTGCAGCAGATACAAGAGAATCTGCATTTGATCAGCTTGAGGCAAGACTTGTTCAATGGATACCTGACTATAAACCAGGAAAGATTAAACGATATATAGGTGAATATGAATTCACACAAATGATAGATAAGGAAGATTTGGATATAGTTGGCGTGTTTTCTCCGCATTCTTTACATGATATACATTCAAAATATGCATTGCGTAATGGCGCTCATGTAATTGTTGAAAAGCCTATGGCAAACTTTGTTGGCGATGCCATATTAATGCATAGGATCGCTGTTGGTTCGAACAAACATTTAGTTATACATTATCAGAGACATTTCTCCGATCTTTATATCACTGCCAAAAGGTTGATAAGCGAGGGATTGATAGGTGAGGTAAAAGAATTTGAGGTTTATCTTGCACAACGTTGGGGAGCTGGAGGATGGCGTGGTGATCCGAGATTTTCTGGAGGTGGACAACCGAATGATTCAGGTAGTCATTTACAGGATATATTCCTCTGGATGACCGGTATACTTCCTAAAACTGTCTTTGGAACAACATCGATGGATTTCGAGGATGATAATGGAAATATTATTAAAAAAGAAGTTGAAATAGATTCACATTCAACAGTAACAATGGATAATGGCGCAAAAGGAACCATTGATATACTCGGAAATACCAGAATAGGCTTTGATGAATGGGTTGTAATAACTGGAACTGAAGGAACACTCAGTATTAAAGGTGGCAAGCTTCTTTTCAGAGCCAAAAGAAAGAGAAAGGATGAGGAAATACCTTTATCAAGACCAGAAGGATATCCAAGAAGTAATATTGATAACCTCGTCGGTCTTATCAAGGGCGAATACGATACTAATTATGCATCAGGAATAAACGGCATAAGGACTAGCCTACTTACAAATGCAATTATTCTTAGTGGTAAAGGACCTAAGGAAAAAAATACTGTATCATGTGATGAAATACTTGAGAGAGAAGGTTTCTCAAAAGAATATGTAAAAGAGTTAATTGCGGATGCAGAAAGCAAGAAGATGTTCTAGATTTCCTTTGTAGAGGCGAATGGGCTATAAGGTTGGGCATTGCCCTATAAGCATCAAGCTAAGAGATTTTGATAATTAAACATTAACAAAAATTAATAAGAGAGCTTGATAGACATAGTTCTTAACCCCGTCAGGGGTAACATGTTTGTAGAAATTTAGTCATATCAACAACCTGGCTCCGTTAGGAGCTAAATGTTGATAGATTTTCACGTACCGCTTCTAACTCCGCTTAATATTGTTCTTTCATATTTTCTACAAACATATCGCTCCTATTGGAGCTTAACTTGAGCTTATGAAGCATTGTTCACCAATTATATAAAGTTAAAAGAAGTATAATTCTGTATTCGCCCGATTCATCGGGCGTTAATTAATAGGCTCAATAAAATAGGTTCAATAAAGAAATCAGATACAAGTTTTTAAATTAGCAGTGTTCATATTTTCATGGAGGATTCATAAATGGAATATCGTAAGCTTGGTAGAACGGGATTCAATGTTAGTGCTATAAGCCTGGGAACGGAATATCTCATCAATCTGCCGAAAGAACATGTTATTGGGGTTATCCATTCCGCTTTAGCACAGGGAATAAACTATTTTGATCTATTTTTTGCCCAACCAGAATTCCGTGATAATATGGGCTCTGCTTTCAAAGGTTATCGTGAAAAGGCATTCTTATCTGCTCATCTTGGGTCATCTGATCAGGATGGGCAGTATCAAAAAACGCATGATCTTAAGATCAGTGAATATTTCTTCTTTGATTTTCTGAAGCGATACAATACAGATTATGTTGATGTGCTTTATTTACATAATATCGATCCACAGGAAGATTATGATAAGGTTATGAATGAAGGAATGCTCGAACTAGCTTTGAAGTATAAAAAAGAAGGTAAAGCGCGTTTTATTGGATTTAGTGGTCATACTGTAAGCACTGCACTTCAGGCTGTAGAAAGTGGATATATCGATGTTTTAACTTTTCCTGTTAATCCCACAGGCAATGCTGTTGAAGGGAAAAATGATCTTTTTAAAGCCTGTGTTAATAATAATATTGGATTAGTTGCCATGAAACCATTTGCTGGGGGTAAATTGCTTCAGGAGATCAAAAACATTGATGCTGTGCGGTGGTATCGTGGTGGAGCAGATAAGCAGATGGAAAAAGCTTTAACGATAACTCCCATTCAATGTATATCTTATGCATTGTCTCAAATAGGCGTATCAACCGTCATTCCGGGATGCAAAGATATCAATCAACTGTCTGATGTTTTAGCTTATTGGGAAGCGGACGAAAAAGAAAAGGATTTCTCTGCTATTCTTGAGCATTTCAATGAATATATTACAGGTGAATGCGTGTATTGCAATCATTGTCTTCCATGCCCATCAGGTATTGATATTGGTCAGACCATACGCCTGCTTGAAATGGCACAGAATGGTTTGACATCAGAAATTAAGGATTCTTATAGTGCAATGACAAAAAATGCTTCAGATTGTATACAATGTGGCAATTGTGAGGAAAGATGCCCATTTGATGTTGAAGTTATAACAAAAATGGAACAGGCAGAAAAGTTATTTTCTTAGATTTAATATCGGTTCCATACGATAAAATTTATGAAATATAGAAGCATGGAAAGAAAATTAATTACAAAGAACACGAATAAAATAATCACGAATTAGACGAAAAGGACAAATAGCACGAATATAATAAAAAAATGATTATTCGCGTAATTCGTCTTATTCGTGCCATTCACGATTAATAATTTGTGACATTCGTGATTAAAAATGTAATTAAATATCTCCGTGTCTCTGTGTCTCCGTGTTTTATCTTTATTACGTTCTGTTTGAATTTGCTGCCTGGAGTTTGTGAATGAAAATTTTATGCCTGTTTCTTGTGATTATATCTTTCTTATGTATAAGCGATTTCCAAAAGTAAGTTTTCTTGTATTGAGTATATTAAAAATTGTAAGTTTTGTATATTATGCTAAGTTTTGTTGACGAAAGATTGGCTTAGTTAGCAAAAATCGACAAAAAGCGAAACCTGCCCTACATGACTCAATCAATCTGCATATATAATTCATTTCCAGATTACCATGCTATTTTTGCACAAACGAATTATAGAAATGGTAAATGATTTAACAATAAGTGAAACAGAAGAAAATACAAGCCATTGAGACCATTTTAAGGTATCATAAAAGAAAAAATTATGAATCCATTCTACAATGATAGTTCATAATATTTATGCAGAACTCCTCATACTGATGAATAAGAATATCCCAATCATAATTTATAGCATAATCCAGAGCTCTCATACTCATCTCTTCCCTGAGCTCATTGTCTGTCAGCAACTGTGATATACGCTCTGCCATCTCCTCTTCATCATCACAAACAAAACCATTACCCTCTATCAGCTCTACTGATGCATTATTCGGATGATTCATAACAATCACTGGAAGACCACATGCATTTGCTTCCAATACCACCAAACCAAAGCCTTCACGTCGTGATGGAAATACAAACACCTTTGATGACTTCATGTAGCTATAGACATTGCCAACAAATCCCGGGAACTCTATTCTCAAGCCAAGCTTATCTGCCTTCTGCTTAAGAGCATGCCTTTCAGGTCCATCTCCTACTATCGCACAGCTTATATCAGGCATACCAGCAATGCTCCTTATCAGAAAATCAACTCCTTTACTCTGAACAATGGCAGAAGTTATATCTACCTTTTCTAAACAAGATTATAGATTGTGAGCATTCACATAGGTAACATGATGGTTGTGTCATTAATCATGGTTCATAATAAAAAAAATAATGTTGTTTATAAATACCTAAAAGTTTGTAGGAGCAAGGCTTCCCATATCCAGGTATTCAGGTCTTTCCTTTATATTTGGCGGATAGTTTATCTTCCATACCTGAGCTGAATACTCAGAAGGATCAGCAGTGCCAGGTGGAGGATATACATGCTCAAATAACATATCCATTTCGTTGAATATAAATAAGCGAACTGTTAACAATGAACGCACATAAGGCGATAGGTAAACAATATGCCATTCTTTAGGGTCTTTACCATGATTGCTATCTATAATCAGGGTGCACGGAAGATATTTACCCGATCTATTAGCAAATAATATCTTATTGTCATAGTATATATTTTCAGGTGGCATGTAAGTAATTATTCCTCCAATATCTAGCTCTACTAAAGCTTTTATTAGATCATTGGATATTGTATTTTGAATGTAGATGCTTGTGATACACCATGAACCTGGCGGATATGTTTTATCTCCCAGTTTCAGCTCGTAACCACCAGCATATTTCTGCCAGCCAGGCAGCCAGTAGCGATAATATCTCTGATCCTCTCCTGTTACTTTGTCAATTAAATGTATATCCTGGACTATATTACCAAATATTGGAATATCAATACTATGGCCAATATCAGCTTCTTTAGCGATATTCCCGAGTATATTAATGCTCCTTTGAGTTATGAATAGATAATCTGCTTTGTGTGTCTTCAGGAATTCCAGTGTATTTTTTATATCACCATCAGCCATGAAGACATGCCTTGCCATCTCATGAACCCATTTCAACCTCTGCTGTTCATCAATAATTGTAGCACGGTTTGCAAGCAGATTGATCCACGCTCCGTGCTCCCAATCAGCAGATATTACAATGTTCTGAGGTGTATTATCCCTAATCCATACCAATGCCTTTTCAATATAGGGGTCTCTAGCGATCTGCGGCATTTCCAGACCTCTTCTTATATGAAGAGCATATCCTCCAAGTGCAATATGAGGCGGTAAGGCAGTTAATGCGATAACATATGTAATAAGACATACAATACTGGTTCGCTGTCCCAGACTTTGTTTGACTGAAAAGCGTGCTATTAGTAATGCAACCCCGAGAGTAATACAAGCCAGTAATATATATAAAAGTATAAGAATCATAGTGTTATCTATTTTATCTATAAATAATGCATAAGCCTCAAATGCAATACAAACAACAAAAACCATATAAAGCCAATTTTGTTTATTGCGTTGAGTCCATTTTTCAAGGTGCCAAATAATTGCATAGATTCCCAATATAGCGCATGGTATCGCAAAAAGATGAGCAAACCGGACTGCAGCACGAAGCGCTATTAGCATTAATAAAGCCCATACTACAAAGAAAATCTTTACCCAAATCATATTCCCTATGGGTAATGAATTTTTAATTTCGTTTTTGAAATATAAATATAGGTATCCCATTAATAACAACAATGTGCTAATTGCCATAGATAAGAAATATATACCAAGAGTATAGAAATTCTCTGTAAAATTGGCTTCTGTATAACCGGAAACCAATCTGCTAAATGCGATCCCGAAGATCAAGCATGTTAGAACTGTGAAGAGCCAGTATTTTGGAATATTCAGATTGTTGCATACATCTCCAGATATTGTAAATATACCAGCAGTCATAGGAATAAGAAACGCACCGGGGTAAAATGACCATCCCTCTATACCTAGCTTTTGTAGTTCCCCAATCATTTGAAGCACAGTATCTTTCCCAAATGGGTCTATAAGACTGGGTATCAAAGCATTTGATATGCGATCAAAGGCTAGCGGCATACATGCTAATCCGAATAAAAATGTGACACTAAATCCGGTGGGCATATAGTAATTGATAGAAAATATTTTCTCCAGAAAAGGAAATTGCTTAACCATAAGAAGCAATGAAGCTACAATTAGCACAAAAGCCGGATATAAGACCACTACAAAGGCATAGGGTTGATCCAAATGTCGGTAGACACCGGGTTTGAGAGATAATAAACCTAGTATTACAGGTAATGCCCACAGTGCAAGAAGTCCTAGTGTCAATTTATTATAATATCCATCAATTATGATTCTTATTAGCTCTAATGTAATTACAACAGACACAAAAAGCCCGGCTCCATGCCAGGTGAGTCCGAGGCAAAGTGCAAATAGGGACGAAAGTAATCGGGATACCAGCTGTTTCCGACTAGTACCAAAGTATGATTGAATATAGAAAAGGAATGCCAGCATAGAAAGCAACAACACTAATCCATCCCTGTCGGCAAAACCAGCATAAGTTCTCACTAGAAAAGGAGGTGTAACAGCCAAAATATTTACAGACAGCAAGGCAACCTTATGTCCAAAGACACACCAAATCAACAAATATATCACGCCAATAGTAAAAACTAAAAATACGATTGGCAGAGCAACAACAAATTTTCCAAAATCTATACCTGTGAATTTTATGATACGATAAATACCGGCGATGATATAAGGATAAAAAGTCAATTGTCTGCCAGTCTTCTCACCTAAAGGTGATGAGCGTAATATGTCCACCTCGGGCATTCTTCCATACTCAAGAATCTTTCTGGCTTGATATACATATCTAACAGGGTCAGTTTCAACGAGAGATGTAAGTTTATAGGATATACCAATTCCCCGTGTATAAATTAACAGCATAATATTAGCAATGAACAATCCAGCTATGGAGTATCTTTGAATGTTTTTCATGTCTAAACTACATAATTTAATGAGCTAACGGTCATGTTTGTAATGGTAAATTTCTTTCACTGATCGATTGATCGAACCTTTATCAGTATCTATATGAACATCAGTTCCGACATAAATATGCAATGGGTTTTGCTTTGTATAATTATCAACAATTATATGTCCCGCTTGCATTCGATCAGTTCGCTCAATACATGAGTATGTAACATTATCAAATATTTTATTAATTTTTCTCAATTTTCCAATATCTGTCATGAGTGGATCTTGCTCTGGTAAGGGCAAAATGCGCAGGTTTTGTTGGCGAAAGTAAGCTACGCGATCCCTTTTTTCTTCTCTCTTAATATTAATAATTCCACTACCAAAATATATTGCAGTAAAGCATATTATTCCTACAAAAATTGGTAAAACATTCCATGAAAAGAGCTTTTTCGATATTAATGCTATATATAAACTATTTAAACAAAAGCTACAAGCTTTTTTATCTTTTTTGCTTTTTATATGAAAATTTTTCTCTTTCATTGTTTAATCCTACCCCATGTAGAGGATAACTTCTCTTTAGGTGCAACAGCCCATTTAGAAAAGTAACCAGGCCAGCAAGATGGTTCCATATCCCTTGCAGGATTATTAGTCAGGTTGCGAAGATTGCTTCCATCTATGTCCATGATATATATTTCACTGTTTCCATCCCTACCTGATTCGAATACAATTTTTCTGGAATCAAGCCAAGCTGGTTTAACATCATAAGAAGGATGGTCCGTAATTTTTCTAATATTTGTACCATCAGCATTTATAATATAAATGTCCGGCTGTTCTCCTTTATTGTGAGCGTCAAATGCTATTTCCTGACTATCAGGAGACCATGCTGGATGAGCCGCATTATCAAAGTTCCATGTAAGTCTTTTGATATTTTTACCATTAATATCCATTATATAGATATTAAATTTCTTTTCTTCGCCTCTATCAGAGGCAAACACAATTTTATTACTATCAGGTGACCATGCAGGAGATGTATTGTATAGCCCGTCTGATGTTAGCTTACTAATATTCTTTCCGTTAACATCCATAATATAGATTCCCCATCTTTCTTCTTGCCATACACTTAAAACTATCTTACTTCCGTCAGGAGACCACTTTGGGGTTTCCATCGGTATCTTATCTCTTGTCAATTTTTTTAGGTTAGCCCCATCTGAGTCAATTATGTATATATCTTGGTTCATATCCTGAGATGAGCAGAATACAATTTTGTAACCATCTGGAGACCATGATGGATATCTATTGTCAGACAAATTAAAAGTTAAACGACATATATTCTGTCCATTTTCATCCATTTTATAAATATTATCCTGCCCATCACGATTGGAAACAAATGCTATCTTTGGCTTTGTTGAAACTTGAGCACTAGTCTGATATAGCAAAAAATAACCCAAATACAAAATGATTGCAGCTAAAAAGATATAATATAATCTCCATAAAAACTTCATATCTTCCTCCTTTTTCACTTAACAACAGGTATCTATATTGTAAATAAAAACCATCAGGGCAAAAACTTCACATCCCTTAACAAATCTATTTTGAATCACTTAAAATTACCAATTAGGTATAACATAGTTTAATTGAGCTTTTACTGATTCTGATGGAACCCTGTCATCACTCCACAGTTCTGTATAAGGATGAACCTGTCCGTCACCGAAGTCAGCTTTTTTTATTGAAGTATAATATTGATTATCATACTCATATATACCGACAGTTGAGTTTTCATCATACCCCTGGTTATCCCTCTGATTAACTTGTGGTGACCAGCCATTATTGAGGTGCTTAAATTCAAAATTGAGAGAGTTGTTCCCAACATTACTAGCACATGCCCAATGGTAACTTCTATAGTTCCAGTTAGGGTTTGCTAATCTTTCAAAATTTAATGATACATAAACGTTAAGATAAACTCCATTTGGTGCTGTTTTATTGTTTGATAGCGAAGCCCATTCTGTCCATCCAGATGGGCCTGGTGGACCTGGATATGCAAGCACAAATAGATATCCACCCATTATCAATAAAATAAAAGTTGAAAAATAAATTCTTTTTCGCATTTGATAACTCCTTAATTCCATAAGAAACGAATAAAATATCTTTAAGGGATGTGAAGTTATAGAATATAATAAATATGAATTTTTTATATCAAACTCATGTTAATCATAGTAATCTTATTCATTTCTTGATCTGTCCCCATGTAGAAGATAGTTTGCCTTTGGATGATATATCCCATATGAAAAAATAACCAGGCCAACAATCAGGTTCTACATCTTCTGCTGGATTATTAGTTAGATTGCGAAGATTACCTCCGTTTATGTCCATGACATATATTTCAGCGTTTCCATCTCTATCTGATACGAATACAATCCTTCGGTTATCAAGCCACTTAGGTTGAACATCAGATGAAGAATGGTCAGTAAGCCGTTGTATTCCTGTCCCGTCGGCGTTCATAATGTAAATATCAGCGTTATTACCATCACTGATTGCATCAAAAGCAATCTTGCGTCCATCAGGAGACCATGCAGGAAATCCACCTAACGTATTGTCTTTTATTAGTTTATTAACATTCTTCCCATCAATATCCATCACATAAATATTAGAAAAGTGCTGTGATGAAACAAAAACAACCTTTTGCCCATTTGGACTCAGTTTTGGGCATGAATCGTAGGAACTAGAATTTATTAGTCTTCGGACGTTGTTCCCGTCTGAGTCCATCATATAGATTTGCCCTCGTACTTGTATATCCCGAGTTGAACTAAACACAATACTTTGTCCATCCGGCGACCATGAGGGACATCTTTCGCTGGATGGATGAAATGTTAGGCGACGGACATTTTGTCCGTCTTCATCCATCACATAAATATTTTCCTGTCCATCTCGTCTGGAAATAAAGACGATTTTAGATTTTGCCGGAGCCTGAGCATCAGCATAATATAGTGGAAAGCAATCGGCACACAAAGCAATCAAGTGTAGCACAGAACAAAAAAGCTTTGGCTGTGTAAGCTTCATAAGTTTATCAACCCCATTCTATTAAAATATATATCTATCTATAACAGCAATCACTAAATCAGAAAACCCCATATCCCTTGATGAAAGATAACATCGGATTACTTTATATCACCATGCAGGCACGGTATAAGGTGTTGGTCTCTGGTCCGTTGCTGTGCGATCTTCCCATCTCTGTGCATATGGGGACCATATTGCAGTATAAGGCCTTATTGTATTTCCTGCGACTTTAGTTGACTATAGGTACTCGTTGCGTTCCCAAACACCCTGAGAACTATTCTCATCTAGCAGACCACCATCTGAACTCTGATATGGTCCAAAAGCAATGTTATTATCATGTCTAAATTCAAAACCAATAGTATTAGTTCCAGTATTACTAGCACTCGCCCAGTGATAGCTTCTGTAATTCCAGTTTGGGTTGGCTAATCTAATAAGATTGAATGCAACATAGGCATTAAGAAAGACTCCATTAGGAGCTGTTTTGCTATCTCCCTGAGGAGTCTCCCATGGCAACCATGGTAGCGACGGACCAGCAAGCACGATCAGATATGCACTTATGGTTAATATAAACGTTAGAACAAAAATTTTCTTGCACATTTTTTAAACCTCCCTGGTTATACTATCAAATATCGAAACAATTAAGTTCGTTTTCAATAAAGGATATAGGGCTTTGATCACTCGATCAGATGCTCAATATGAAAAAATATTCAAATTACGCCCGATAAAAGTATACTTTGAAAATATCTAATATCAATACAAGTTTTTTAGTTGTAGACAAAAATCGTAAAAGCAGAATATACTTGGATAACATGTCATCCAATTAGCTTGTTTTTTGAATTTGATCGACAATAAACAAGCTAGTTGGCACGTTTTAAAGAACTAACTGAAAAATTGTAATATCATTGCTTACTATCTCTATTATGTGTTTTATATAGAGCGGAAAATAAACTCAATAAAAATGCAGAAAAAACTGTCTGTATTCCTAACACCATACAGACAAGGGCAAATAATGCTGACCGAACTTCATTCAATGCGCCAAATCCATTACTAATCCATACCCATGCTACACGAATATCTAACACCAGACCAAACAGAAAGAAAAGAACTCCTATCAATATGCCCCGCTCCAGCGTGAATAACTGATATAATCTCTTGATAAAACTATCCTTTGTTATGAGTCCTGTATGTAAGGCATAAGCTCTGGCATATAATCCCATATTCAACACCTGATAGCCCAACAATGCTAAAAAGCCTGCCAGTGTCATTACATGAACATCATAAGAATGTGAACCTATATGAACAGGTCCCGGTAGCATCATTAACAATGCAATCATTCCTGACAGGAACAGAATAAACCCGGGTATTACAAACAAATGTGTTGGGCTGAATAACAGCATGAACCTTATATGCCTCCAGGCATCCCTGAATGAACATAGCTTCGATTCCCCCTGCCTCGGATAATATATTATAGGCACCTCACATATCTTTAACTCATTACAAACTGCCTTGATAACCATCTCTGATGCATACTCCATACCTGTAGTCTGAAGGTTCAATCTGTCATAAGCTTCTCTCCTGATTGATCGCATTCCACAGTGTGAGTCTGATATATTTGTGTGAAAGAATAGTCTCAGCATACCTGATAATATCGGATTGCCAATATATCTATGTGACCATGACATTGCACCTGGCAGTATCTTCCCCTTGAAGCGTGAACCTATGACCATATCATAGCCATCTCTAAGTGGAATGATGAATCGCTCAATATCTCCAAAGTCGTAGGTATCATCAGAGTCACCCATGATGATATATTTTCCTTTAGCAATATTCATGCCTGCATGATATGCTGAACCATAACCTCTTATTGGCTGATGGACTACCTTTGCAGAAAGCCTTTCTGCTATTGCAGGAGAGCCATCTGTTGAGCCATTGTCTGCAACTATTATCTCACCACTGATACCCAGCCTGTTTAGTGCATTCTGTGCTTTTTCTATACAGATACTGATCGTTTTCTGTTCATTC
>FWPV01006272.1_pt1 | contig 22902 bp, 20 predicted proteins | sample 2228371 | NCBI WGS metagenome assembly FWPV01 (sample SAMEA103939776, study PRJEB20133) | metagenome | reverse complement strand
GGGCCCTGGGGCGGCGGCCGGCTCTGGTGGAGACACGACCCTTTCAGGGGATGCCGGGTGCTGCAGAGTCTCCGCTGGAGGGCTCGCTGGGCTCTGGGCCGGCAGGAAGCGAAGTGCTGGGGGAGCTTGTCGCTGGCGGGGTGGTCGTGCTCGTCTCTGACGGCGGGGGTGAGACGGTGGTAGTGGTGGTGTCAGATGGGGGAGGCGTCGCAGTGCTAGTTGGCGGCGTCGTGTTGTTCTCGCTGCCGGGCACGACCACGGTCTTCTCGATGACCTGCTCGCGGACCACTACCTTCTCGACCACACGCGCGCTGACGAAGGAATAGACGCTGAACGCAAAAGTCAGTACGGTGACGCCGACAAGGGCCCATTGCCAGAGCAGCCGCCGGTGTCGCCCGCTCGTACCACGCGTGGCGTATATGGTCGGATTTCCCACCGAGGCCGGGGGTGATTCCCTGGCTGGCACAGCGCCGACAGTCCGGCCCCTGCGCCGGCGAAGCCAGTGTCCCAAGCGGTCGAGACCTTCGTTAGACCAATGCGACACCAGGTTGTAGACGATGGCAAAAACAGCTGCTCCGGCTAGGGTCCCGGCCAGACCCCAGCGCGTGATCACGAAGAATGCTGTCACAGAGGCCACGATCGCTGAGATGATCGCGGCCAGGCGTGGTCTACTCATCCTGACCTCTTGTCACCTTTCCCATACCATCCGTCCGTATGACCTTGCGCCGGCTGCCCGCGGTTCCAGACCGGGGGGCACGGTACCGAGGGCAGGCCCACGGTGACCGCCCGCGGGCAACTTGTGCGTATACTGAGCCTCTATGGGCAGTGCTTCAACAGAGGAGCTTGGCAAGGAAAGTCCTCCGCCGACCTTCCGGGAGGTACAGCATTTCCGCCGCTCGTGGCTTTGGCTGGTGGTGCTCCTACCCACGGCCCTGGCCTGGTGGCCGTTCGTGCACCAGATCTTGGGAGGCCGGCCAGTGGGCGAGCATCCCCTGCCTGACTGGGGAGTGTGGCTGGTGTGGCTGCTCATCGGGTTGGGTCTGCCTTTGTTTTTCGGTCTACTCCGGATGGAGGTGGAGGTGACCGACCGGGAGCTCACCATAGTCTACCGGCCTCTCGCCCGGCGACGTGTGTCGCTGACCGACATCGTAGAGATAGAGGCTCGTCGGTACAGCGCTCTCAAGGAATATGGCGGTTGGGGCATCAAGGGTTGGAGTCGCGACAAGATGGCCTACAACGTCAGCGGTGACCAGGGGGTCGAGCTGCAGCTGAAAGATGGCCGAAGCCTACTGATAGGCTCGCGGCGGCCCGACGAACTGGCGGAGGCCATACGCCGGCACTGCCGCCGGCTCTCCGGCGAGTAGCGGCGGGTTGCAGCGAGGGGCGGGCGGCAGCCGCCCGCAGCCAGCACGTGCCAACCGCTGGGGGCGGCCCCGGCAGCCGGCAGCGGTACCCGGCTGCGGGCGACCGCGGCCAAGTCTATCTCCTCCCTTCCGGTTGACGGGTATGCCGCCTGTCCCGGCGGAGCGGTCTCGGGGCCCGTGTCAGGTCTCGGTCTGCAGGCGGACCAGGTCTTCGGTGTGGTACTTGCGGCGCAGGGCAGGCTTGTCGATCTTGCCGGTGGCATTGCGCGGCACCGTGTCGAAGATGATCTTGCGTGGTCGCTTGTACCGGGGCAAGGCCAGACAGAACTCATTCACCTGCTCTTCGGTCAGGCTGTGTCCCCGTTTCACCTGGATGATGGCTGCCGCGATCTCCCCAAGGCGGCGGTCAGGAAGCCCTATGACGGCGACGTCCTTGATGTCGGGATGGCGGTGGAGGAAGTCTTCCACCTGCACGGGGTAGATGTTCTCCCCTCCACTGATGATCACATCCTTCTTGCGATCGACCAGATGGATGAAGCCATCCTCATCTTCGTAGGCCATGTCGCCGGTCAAGAGCCACCCATCTCGGAGGACGGCGGCGGTGGCCTCCGGGTCTTTGTAGTAGCCCTTCATGACGCCGGGACCCTTGACGGCCAGCTCCCCTACCTCCCCCGGCTTGACCTCCGCGCCGGAGTCGTCGACTATCTTGGTCTGCCAGCCGTAGCCAGCCTTGCCGATGGCTCCCACCTTGTGCACGTTCTCCACGCCCAGGTGCACACACCCGGGACCGACTGACTCGGTCAGCCCGTAGTCGGTGTCATATTGATGGTGCGGAAAGACCTGCAGCCAGCGGCGGATCAGGCTGGGCGGGACCGGCTGGGCTCCCACGTGCATGAGCCGCCAACTGCTCAGGTCATAATCCTCGAGGCGTATCTCCCCTTGGTCGATGGCCTGCAGGATGTCCTGCACCCAGGGCACTAGCAGCCATACGATGGTGACCTTCTCCTCCGCTACCGTGCGCAGGATCCACTCGGGTCGGGTTCCACGCAGGAGCACCCCCTTGCTCCCTGAGAGCAGACTGCCGAACCAGTGCATCTTGCCGCCGGTGTGATAAAGCGGGGCGATGCAAAGGAAGTTGTCCTCCCGGCCTTGACCGTGGTGGGCCTGTTCGGTGATGGCGGCCGACATCAGGCTGGCATGGTGGTGAAGGATGGCCTTGGGAAAGCCGGTCGTCCCCGAGGAGAAGTAGATGGCAGCATCATCTTCTAGAGAGAGAGGCACCTGCGGGGGGCTGACCAGGCAGTCGGAGATCAGTTCCCGGTAGCTCTCCGCGAAGGTAGGGCAGTCGCTGCCGACGAAGAAGCGGGGATCGAAGCCAGGCAGGCGATCGAGGACTTGTTCCACGCGTCCTACGAACTCCGGTCCGAAGACCAGCGCTTTTGCGTCAGACAGTTTCAGGCAGTACTCGATCTCCTCGGCCGTATAGCGGTAGTTGAGCGGGACGGCGATCGCCCCCGCTCTCAGGATCCCGAAATAGATGGGGAGCCATTCCAGGCAGTTCATGAGGAGGAGGGCCACTTTGTCGCCTTTGCCCAGGCCACGGCTGAGGAGGAGGTTGGCGAAGCGGTTGGCTCCCTCGTCGAACTGCCGCCAAGTCATCTCTCGGCGGGAGCAGTTGTGAGGGTCGGTCTCCATGAGCTCGTACTCCCGCCAGGTGACCTCCCGCTTCTCCTTGAGCTCCGGGTTCACTCCTACGAGGCAGATCTCATCCCCGTAGAGTCTTGCGTTTCTAGCCAGCACGTCCGTAAGAAGCATGAGAGATGGTCCTCCTGGATCGGCTACCGCTCGCGGCCAGCATGATGTGGCACGAAATTGTACAGGCGAAAGCCGAAGCAGGGGAATGTAATGCCCAACCGGCGGGAATAGACTCCGGTAACTGGTAGGTCTTCTGCCTGCCTCCCGCGCGAGTCCCTCCTTGGTGGAAGGGAGAGAACGTCCGGCTGTGTTCTTACCGAAAGGGGGCGCAAGTGAAAAGGGTCCTGATCGCCTACGTGTCGCTCACGGGGCGGACGCAACGCATGGCTGAATACATCGCGGAGGGGGTGCGCTTCGCCGCCCACCAGGCCGTGGTCAAGAAGACCTCCGAGCTCCAGACCCCGGAAGAGCTGAACGGCTACGACGGCTACATCTTCGGGTCTCCCACCTATCACCGCGACATAGCCGGCCCCATGAAGAACTTCCTCTTTGTTGCCAGCCGTGCCGATCTGAAGGGCAAGCTCGCTGGGGCCTTCGGCTCCTATACCCATAGCGGGGATGCACCAGCTATGATTCTCGATACTATGGAATACGTCTTCGGGATGGAGCGCTTTCATCTGGGTTCTTTCAACCTGAAAGAAGCTCTGGCGGGGACTGATGAGGGCATGCGAGCCTGTCATGACTATGGCCGTACCTTCGGGGAAAGGTTGGGCGCCTGAGTAGGGGTGGCCAAGAGAAAGCGGATTTCGCTCGGCGCTATGGGCCCTGGGCTCTGATAGCCGGAGCCTCGGAGGGTATCGGGGCTGCCTATGCCCACGCTCTCGCTGCCCAGGGCCTGAATCTGGTCTTGGTGGCTAGAAGGGCGGCTCTTCTTGCCGGATTCGGGGCGGAAGTCGAGTCCCGGTACGGAGTCGAGGTCCGCTGTCTTCCTGGAGACCTGGCCTCGGCCGATTTCGTGGAGCAACTGGAGCACTTCTGCCGCGAACTGGACTTAGGCACCCTCGTCTACAATGCCGCCTTCGCACCGGTGGGCGATCTCATCTGCGTGTCTCCCCTGGAGTTGGCTCGGGTCGTCCAGGTGAACGTGTCCGCCCCTCTCTTGTTGACACGGGCTCTCCTCCCGCGCTTTCTGGAGCGGGGACGGGGGGCCGTTATCTTGATGACCTCGTTGGCAGGGAACCAAGGGTCTCCTCGGCTTGCCGCCTACGCCGCCAGCAAAGCCTTCAACCGGGTGTTGGCCGAGAGCCTGTGGGGAGAGTGCAAGTCCCAGGGGGTGGATGTCCTTGCCTGCTGTGCAGGAGCAGTACACACCCCCGGATATGCCGTGACCGCGACGAGGAAAGCGCCGGGCACACTACACCCGGATGAGGTGGTGAAGGCGGCGCTCTCGGCGCTGGGGCGTAAGCCGGTAGTGATTCCCGGGGCGGTCAACAAAGTTGCTGCCTTTGTTATGACCCGGCTCCTCCCTCGACGGAAGGCCATAGCCTTGATGGCTCGCTCCACCGGGGACCTTGGCTCTGCGCCGGATCGAGGCGGGCTCACGCAGCCGGGCCGGGAGGAATCCAGCCAACAGCGGAAGGAAGGATCATGACTGAGTTCGCCCAAGGTTTCTTTGCTCCCTGGATCATCTATGCGGTGATGCTTGGCTTGCACCTGCTCTTGCCCGCTCGCAAGGTCACCGGCTATGTTCGGGACCCGGTCACCGGCGAGCCGCTTAGTTACCGGTTGAACGGTCTACTAGTGCTGGTAGTGCTGGTAGCCGCTTGGGCGGGGTTGGGAGCCGGCGGAGTGGTGGCCTGGGACTGGCTCTACACTCACCGCTGGTCGGGACTGGTCGGAGCAGCTGTTCTGGGCCTACTTTTCAGCGTGGCGATGATGGTCTTCTCCGCTCCCACCGGCCGCGTTCTACCGGCCGACTTTTACTTCGGTCGCCCACTCAATCCTCAGTTTTGGCAGGGTCGGGTGGATGCCAAGATGTTCCTGTACCTGGTCGGCGCGGTGATGCTGGCTCTCAACGTGCTCTCGTTCACTGCTCACCATCTGCTCACTTTCAGCGAGTCGGCGTCGCCGGGGGTCATCCTTTACTGCGCCCTCTTCCTGTGGTTCGTAGTGGACTATCTGGTGTTCGAGCGCGTCCATCTTTACACCTACGACATCTTCGCCGAGCGGGTGGGTTTCAAGCTGGGTTGGGGTTGCCTCACTTTCTACCCGTATTTCTACCTGGTAGGACTGTGGGTGGCTGCTGATCTCCCCGATCCGGGGACGTCTTGGTGGGCTTTGGTGCTATTCGCCCTGGTCTTCTTTGCCGGGTGGATCCTGGCGCGGGGGGCCAACATGCAGAAGTACTACTTCAAAACCAGGCCCCAAGCCGCCTTCTTGGGGTTTCTTGAGCCGGAGATGATTTCCGACGGCAGCAAGGCGCTTCTGGTCAACGGCTACTGGGGGGTCGCCCGCCACATCAACTACTTGGGCGAGATCCTGATGGCTATCGGCCTCACGTTGGTCCTCGGTTATCCTGGACGTTGGCTTCTGTGGCTGTATCCCCTCTACTATGTGTTTCTTCTCTTTCCCCGGGAACGGGCAGATGAGCGTCGCTGCGCCGCTAAGTACGGGGAGCTGTGGGCGGAATACAAGCGCCGGGTGCCCCGGCGGATCATTCCCTGGATTTACTGACCGGGTCCTGCTATGGCTGGGCGCTGGCGCCGCTACCTGCCGCTGGGGGCCCTGGTCCTGCTCGCCTTGATCTGGGGCTACTCCTGGGTGGCGATGAAGACCGGCGTCGAAGAGAGCGCTCCCTTCCTTTTCGCTGGGGCGCGAGCTCTACCTGGGGGTCTGCTCTTGCTTCTTCTGGCAGGGCTTCTCGGTCATCCCCTACGGCCCCCCGCCCCTGTGCTCACGGCGGCTGTGGGTCTGCTGCAGACCGCCGGTTTCCTCGGACTCACGCAAGCCGCCCTGGTTACCGGTGGGGCCGGCAGGACAGCCATTCTCGCTAATACCTGGCAGTTCTGGATCCTGCTCCTGGCCTGGCCCATCCTGAGTGAGCGGGTGCGAGGGCTGCAGTGGCTGGCGGTGTTCCTTGCCCTGGGGGGCTTGGTGCTCATCATCGAGCCCTGGGCCCTGGAGGGGGTGCTCCCCAGCCTCCTCGCTCTGGGTGGGGCTCTCTGTTTCGCGGCTGGCTCCATCGTCGTCAAGATCATGCGGCGACACCACGAGGTGAGCCTGATCCCTCTCACAGGCTGGCAGTCGCTGTTCGGCTCAGTTCCTTTAGTGGTGGCCGCCTTGGCCTGGGAACGGACCGGCGTCCATTGGTCCGGCGCCTTTGTCATGTCGTACCTTTGGGCGCTGGTGATGACGACGTGTCTTGCCTCCTTCTTGTGGCTGTATGTCTTGAGAGAATTGCCCGCTGGCGTAGCTGGGCTGGGTACTTTGGGCACCCCGGTGGTGGGAGTCCTCAGCTCGTGGGCCCAACTGGGAGAACGGCCGGTGGTACCCGAGGTCGTTGGCATGGTGGGGATACTCGCGGGTCTGGCCCTCCTCTTGGTGGTGGGCAGTTCGCCGGAGCGGGGTGCGGTCCACAGGGCACGAACGGGGACCTTCAGAGCTAGAGGTGGGGTGCTGGAGGGTGGGCTTCCATTGGTTTCACCCTTCGGCCTGGTGGGGTACGCTCGAAGCGGGAGTATGAGCGAGAGGAGAGACCCCATGAACGCTTACGACATCATGCACGAGTGGGATCGCGCGGCGGGCAATCCGCCCCGGAGCGACGAAGAATTGGATCGGACCGTCCCTGCCCTGTTGGGAGGCGAGGACTACGAAGCCTGGAAGGCGGCCCTTCTGGCCAAGGACAAGCGGGCCATTGTCAAGGGCATGAAGATCTGGGGGCTCCCCATCGGTCCCCTGGGGCCGTTCGAGGTCGAGGATGCCATCGAGACCGCCGAACGCGGGGACTGAGCGGTCCGAACACCTCGGCTCAAGAAGATCCGGCGCGCACTGACTGGAGGCCGCCTTGACCGAAAGAGAGATCAGCTTCTTGGCGGGAGGAGTCGAACTCCGGGGCACGCTGGCTATCCCGGATGAGCCAGCCGGTGCCGGCGTCCTGCTCCTGGGTGGCTCCGGTCGGGTGGACCGCAACGAGAACGCACGAGGCTTTCGGCTCAACCTCCTGGCTGACCTGGCTCGCCAACTAGCCGAGGCCGACCTGGCTTCTTTGCGCTACGACAAGCGCGGGGTAGGGGCGAGTGCGGGCGACTTCTGGTCGACCGGGTTCTACGACAATGTGGCTGATGCCGAGGTAGCCTTGGGCTTCCTGCGCTCTTGCCCCGAGCTTACTGGCCGTCCTCTCTATGTCCTTGGTCACAGTGAGGGGGCCTACATCGCCGTGCGACTGGCGGCCAGCGTGCCGGGAATCGCAGGCATCATCTTGTTGGCGGGCCCGGCCCGCTCCGGGGAAGAAGAACTGCGCTGGCAGGCTCGCCGGGTTTCAGAGACGCTCACCGGAGTGAATGCTTGGCTCCTCCGCTTATTCAGAGTGGATTTCGTCAAGAAGCAAGCTAAGGAGATCGAGGCCATCAAACGGTCTCGGCAAGACAGCTTTCGGCGTCAGCTGCTGACCAAGGTCAACGCCAAATGGGCCAGGGAGCTTCTCGCCTACGACCCTCAAGACGACCTGCGCAGTCTGCAGGTGCCGGTCCTGGCTCTAATCGGAACGAAAGATATTCAAGTGGACGTGAGCAACCTCGACCGTATGAAGAACATGGTGGGGTCGTCTCTGGAGGCCCATGCCCTCCCCGACGTCACCCATCTCTTCCGCGTCGAGCGCGGGGCTCCGGGGTTGGCCAGCTACCGTCGGCAATTGCGGCAACCGCTCGCCCCAGAGGTGCCGGAGATCATAGTCAGCTGGATACGGCGGCAGCTTGCCGGCTAGCTTCGAAGCTCAACAAGCCCACCCCCGGCCGCCGTGCCGGATGCTAGACTCGCTAGCGCGAACCGTTCTAGCGAAGGGGGAGTCTCTCATGGAGATCAGGATCAATGGCAGCGCCACGGGGCCACTCTCGACCAAGGTCTTCTTCTGCGATGAGGAAGGATTCGAGGTAGCGTCGGTCATCGTGATGGGCAGATCGCAGGCGGTGCTGATTGACGCCCAATGGACGCTATCCAATGCTCATCGCTTGATCGCTGAGATCCTGGAGACCGGCAAAGAGCTCACTACCATCTACCTGACCCATGCCCATCCGGACCATTACTTCGGAGCAGGCACGGTGGCCGCGGCCTTCCCCCAGGCCAGGGTGGTGGCGGTCCCTTCGGAAGCCAAGCTCATGAACGAGCAGTTCTTCGGCAAGATGGAGATCTGGGAGAAGGTGATCGGACCCCACAACGTGTGTCGCACCTCGGTACCGGTCGAGGCGTTAGAGCAGGACTTCCTCGAGCTGGAAGGCGAGCGCTTGGAGATCATCACCAAGGTGATCGGCGACATGCGGTACAACACCATGGTGTGGATCCCCTGCATCAAGACTCTGTATGCAAGCGATGTGCTTTTCAACCAGGCCCATCCCTTCACTTGCGAGCTGACGGCCGAGGAGAGGGCTCAGTGGGTCCGAGAGATCGACAGGATCGAGCAAATGGGGGCAGAGGTCATCATCCCCGGGCACCAGAAGCCGGGGATGCCTTTTGACCGGAGTTCCTGCCTCTTCACTCGCGATTACCTGCTGGCGACCGAGGAGGAATTGCAGCGCCAGACCACAGTCGAAGGTTTCTACTACGCTATGGCCGAGCGTTTCCCGCAGGCCAACCTGCTCCACCTGAGCAACGAGATGAACGCCAACGTGTTCTTCGGCGGCCGCGACTGGCATTGGCGCGAGGAGGACTAGAAGCTCGTTGGCGGTCGCGGGTCCCGATACTGCGTAGGGGCTCGCGTCTCGCCATGTCCACAGGCTCACGGGGGCCCTGGCCCCGGGCTTGCCTGCGCGTCAACGGAGCAGCGGGCTGGGGTCGACGATGAGCTTGTTGAGACCTAAGCGGGGCCGCGGAACCCCTACAGCCAGGCCGACCAGCTGGCTCAGGTAGAGGACAGGGAGGGGCCGCCAGTCGCCCAGGAGTTTGGCGATCTCCGGTTGGGGCGCATCCAAGTTGACCTGGCATAGGGGACAAGCCACCACCACGGCCTGGGCGCCGCAGGCCCGGGCATCCTGCAGGATACTGGTGACCATCCTCAGCACCGTGGAAACCTCGCATAAGGCGAGGCTTGAGCCACAGCAGTCGGTCTTGGCGTTCCACTGGACCGCTTCGCATCCGAGAACTTCGACGACCTCGTCCATGCGCATGGGATACTCGGGGTCCTCGGCCAAGGTTGCCCGCGGGGGCCGGGTCAACAGACACCCGTAATAGCAAGCCACTTTAAGTCCGGTGAAGGGCTGCACAACCGCTCTCGCGAGCGCGCCAAGGCCCACGTCGCTGTAGTAGAAATCCACAAGGTTGTGCACTGCCACCCCGCCTTGGTAACGGCGTCCCACCACAGCTTCGATCTGCGGCCCGGTGTCCGGCTCCTGAGTTTCCAGGTGGCCGACGGCGAAGCGATTGAAGCAGCCGGCGCAGGGAATGGCGACGGTATCCAGTCGCATGTCCTGTTCTACCTTGACCAACTCGTGGGCAGGCAAAGCTGCGGCGAGAAGGCGGTTGGCAGAGTGGATCGCCGTGTTCCCGCAGCAGCTCCAGTCGGGGATCTCTATCAGCTGAACCCCTAGGCTGGCGGCACTGGCAAGGAAGCTTGAATCAAGCTCTGTGGCCGACCCATGCAGGGAACAGCCAGGGAAGTAGGCGACGGCCTTACTCATGGAGGTTCTCCTTGCCCATGCGGATCAGGTTGTTCCTGGCTTGCTCAAGAGCAGTGGGGTTCTCGAGGAGGATCCGCTCGCTCGCTCGCAGCATCCGCTTGACGGTCTTTCTGTCGCCGGTTTCGGGAAGGAACCTGATCTTCCGTCTGGCAAGAATGTGGCGTCCGATGGGAATGTACTTCCGCATGACCTTGGGCTTACTCAGCAGGGCTTCGGTGACCAGCTCGATCTCATACAGTCGACCCCACCTCTGGATGCTCTTCGCGTTCAGGCGGAGCACGTCAGCCAACGCGGCCTCCCGGCTGATACAACCCTCGCGACGGGAGATGATGCGAAGTTCGTCCATCACCGCCGCGACATCGATGCTCTGCGGGCAGCGGGTGGTGCAGGTCTGGCAGCTCGTGCACAGCCAGATGAACTTGGAGCCCAAAGCGAGGTCCACTTGACCCAATTGGATGGCCCGCATGATTTGGGAGGGGTGCATATCTGCATACGGGGCGACGGGGCAGCCATTGCTGCACCGCTTGCATTGGTAGCACTTGCAGACGTTGGCTCCGCAGCCTCTCCCGACGGTATCCGCCAGACTGAGGGTGGGCCGGCAGCTGGTACTGCTGATCGGTGCCACGGGGACCTCCTAAGCCAGGGCGGGCCGAGGCAGCAGACCCGCCCTCTCCACGATCTCGGGCACGGCCGGTTCCCACTCGACCGCCATTATGTGTATGCCGGCGACGCCCTCGATCTCTGCTAATTCCTTGATCATCTCGACCGCCAATCTCTTGCCCTCAGCCTGCTGGGCCGCGCCCTTGTCTTGGCTCGCGATGCGGTCGACGATCTCCTGGGGAACGTCCATACCCGGAACCGCCCTCTTCATGTAGTTGGCCATGCCGGCGCTCTTGATGGGGGTGATCCCGGCTAGGATCTTGATCTGCTGATGCAAGCCCAGAGCCCTTATCTCCTCCATCCAGCGCTTGAACTTGGGTAGGTTGAAGATGCATTGGGTCTGCACGAAGTCGGCTCCCGCCTCTATCTTTCGTTGCAGGCGAAAGGCCCTGAGCTCGAAGGGGTCCGCGAAAGGATTCTCTGCGCACCCGATGAAGAGGGCGGGGGCCACTGTCATCTCCTCGCCGCACTGGAACCGCTTGGCGTCCCGCATGTCCTTGTACATCCTTATCAGGTTGAGAGAATCGAGGTCGTGTACGCCCCGGGCTTGCGGGTGGTTGCCGAAGCTGACGTGATCCCCGGTGAGGCAGAGCACGTTCTTGATCCCCAGGGCTGCAGCTCCTAGGATGTCGGCCTGCATGGCCAGCCGGTTCCTGTCGCGACAGGTCATCTGCATGACCGCTTCTACCCCTTGTTGCTGCACAATCACCGCTGAGGCGAGAGAGCAGACTCTTACTACCGCTGTTTGATTGTCGGTGATATTGACGGCATCGACGAAGCCTTTCAGAAGTTTGGCCTTGTCGGCGATGACGTTGCCGTCGGCACTCTTTGGCGGCCCGCATTCAGCCGTCACCACAAAACGGCCAGACAGCAGGGTCTTTTCCAGATGGCTGCCGGCCTTGTAATTCGTTGTCATCGCGGCAGGCCCCGACGCCGGTTGTCCTTCGCCACTGAATTCGTCTGCCTGCTCAAGGAACCCGTTCATGCCAGCTTGGCCTCCTCCCGCACCATCTTGCGTGGCCCCCCGGAACTACTCTTGCTCCAGTCCTTGGGGGGCCGAGGCCGCAGCATCAACTCTTCCCGCCCCTGAGCCTTCAGCCTTTCCCAGATAAGGTGCCAAGCACACTCGATCTCTTCTCCGCCGGGTCTAGTCACCTCGCACTTGCCCTGGTGAGACCCCCCACAAGGTCCATTCATCAGGCTCTTGCTGCAGCGCACCACCGGGCAGACCCCACCTGTGTCACCGATGATGCATTGTCCGCAGGCACCGCAGCGTTCCAGCCATACGGCATGCTCTTGAGGCATGCCCAGCATGTTGGTGTCTACTGCAGGCACCACCAGCTTGGGAGCGAACTTCTCGGCCATGCTCTGGACCCCGATGCCGCAGGCCATGCTCACCACCACGTCCGCTGCGGCCACGTCTTCATCCAGGAGGTCGAGGTACTCCCACTCGCATTGCCGTATGGCCGAGGTGTGGTTCACTTGCCAAGGTTGACCAGTGAGGGCACCATGCAGGCGGAGCTCACTTGCCAGCACTTCCGCCTCCTTGGCGCCTCCGGTCAGACACACGGCTACGCAGGTGTCACAACCTGCCACCAACACCTTTCGGTGTTGACCGATCAGAGAGACTATCTCTCGACCCGGCTTGCGCTCTGCGGTGATCATGTTGAAGTTCCTCCCTGAGAGGCAGGTATGGGGGTGGACGGCTCGCCGAGGTCTGGGGCGACGCCTGGCGCGGATAAGAGCGTCTCGGCTGCAGCTTCGCCTTCGCGCTGGTCGGGTCGGGCTCTCTTACCTTTAGCAGGGTTCGGCCCCAAACCGCGGATGCGCTCGGTGAATTCCTTAGCGACTTCGGCAAAGCGGGCTCCCATGGCGGAGGACATGTTGTACATCTCCACGCGTTCGGGCTCCAGGCCCACTTCTACCAGAAGTCGCTTGACCAGCTCCACCCGCTTGCGGGCCCAAAGGTTGCCTTGCAAGAAATGGCATTCCCCTTCCAGGCAACCAGCGGCATAGACTCCATCCGCTCCCGATTCGAGGGCACGTAGTAGGTGGATGACCTCCAGCTTGCCGGTGCAGGGCAGCTTGACGATGCGGACGTTAGGCGGGTACTCCAAACGCAGCACCCCTGCGAGGTCGGCTGCAGCGTACGCACAGTAGTGACAGGCGAAGACCAAGATATCGGGTTCGAAATCCGGGTACCTCTGGGGCGGGCCTTCTCCTGGGGAGGTGGATTCGGCGGCTGTAGTCTTGGGGGGGTCGCTGGTGGGCATGTCAAATCACCTCGCTGGAGAAGGCTTCCACTTTGGCGAGAATCTGAGCATCTGTATAGTGATGGAGGGTGATGGCTTTGACTGGGCATTCGCTCACGCAGATGCCGCATCCCTGGCAAGCAGCGGGGGCGATGCGGGCCTTCTTGCTTTGTTTGTCGATCGTGGGTACCTGGTATGGGCACACCCGCACGCAAGTCAGGCAAGCGGCGCAGCGCTCCTCGTCCACCTCTGCCACCACGCCCCCAGCTTTTAGAGCCGGCCTGGCTAGGATCCCTGCTGCTCGGCTCGCGGCTGCGTAGGCCTGACTGATGGTCTCATCGATGCTCTTGGGATAGTGAGCTGCTCCGCACACGAAGATCCCCTCTGAGGCACAATCCACAGGGCGCAGTTTGACGTGGGCTTCCTGGAAGAAGCTGTCACGCATGAGCGGGACCTTGAGCAGCCTGCTCAGCTCGGCGCTGCCTTCAGCCGACACGGAAGGGACGGCAAGAACCAGGAGGTCAAGGGGAAGAGTGACCTCCCTATCCAGCGAGGGCTCCCGGTAGGTGATCGCAAGCGGACCTTGCTCGCTCACCCGCGGCTGGTTCCCGTTCTGGTAACGAGTGAACACGACACCCAGTTGGCGGGCGCGCGTGTAGAACTCCTCAAGGAGGCCGAAGGTCCGCATCTCTTTGAACCACACGTACACAGGACGGTCGGGGTCACGCTCCTTGAGTTCGATGGCGTTCTTCACGCCATGCTGGCAGCAAATGCGGGAACAGTAAGGATGGTCTCCTTCCAGAGATCCGGCGCAAAGGATGAACCCGACGGCACGGGCGGCGGCCAGGGCGGGGTCGTCCTCACGCAGCATCCGCTCCAGGTTCATCTCGGTGATGACACCCGGGCGGCGGTCGAGGCCATAAAGGTCGAGCCGGGCTTCTCGAGCGCCGGTGGCGACGATGACCACGCCGTGGTCGACCGGGGTTCGTTTACCGTCGCGTTCGCGAATGATGCTGGAGAAGTTGCCCACGAAACCGGCGAACTCCACCACCTCGGACTCTAGGTAGATGTGCACATTCGGATGGTCTATGACGCGCTTCTCGAGCTCCGCCAGGACTCGACGTGGGTCGTTGCCGCGAATGGTCCGACTGACTTGCAGAACCCGGCCGCCCAAGCGGGGTCCTCGTTCCACGAGGTGGACCTCGAAGCCCATCGTTCCGAGAGCGTCGGCTGCAGTCATACCGGCGATACCGCCTCCGATCACTAAGGCCGCATGAGTGAGCGGCACGTCGACGGGCGAGAGCGGTTCGAGCAGGCGGGCTCTGGCTACGCTCATGCGCACGAGATCGCGGGCTTTGGCGGTGGCTTGCTCAGGGGCGGTCTTGTGCACCCAACTGCCCTGGTCCCGTATGTTCGCCATCTCAAAGAGGAAGGGATTCAGCCCGGCTTCGCGCAGGGTGTTCTGAAACAGGGTCTCGTGGGTGCGAGGAGTGCAGCTGGCTACCACGACCCGGTTGAGGCCTTGTTTCTCTATCTCTTCCTTGATGAGGGCGATTCCCTCGCTGGAGCAGGCGAACATGGTGTCTTTAGCGCTCTCCACACAGGGGAGCCTGGAGGCGTAATCGGCCACGTCTTTCACATCGATCACGCTGGCGATGTTGCTGCCACAGTGACAGACGAAGACGCCGACTCGGGGCTGCTCTTGTGAAACGTCGCGCTCTGGGGGGTAAGAGGGCTCCACGGTGAGAGTGCCGCGACTATCCGCCAGATCAGCCATGACCCGCGCGGCAGCCGCCGACCCCTGGGCTACCGAGTCAGGGATGTCTTTGGGTTCACTGAAGGGACCTACGACGTACACTCCGGGATGGGTTGTCTCCAGAGGGTCGAACTCCTGAAGCTGGCAAAAGCCGTGCCGGTTGAGGGCGATTCCCAAGCGGCCCGCGACTTCCTTACCGCTGCGCGAGGGTTCCAAGCCTACAGAAAGCACTACCAGATCGTAGCGGCTCTCATGCAGCTCCCCGGTCTCGTCTTCCCAGGTGATCAGCACATCTTTGGTCGCGGGGTCTTCCTTCAGGCGGGAAGGGCGGGAGCGTATGAAGGTGACTCCTCGTTCCACGGCGCGTTGGTAAAACGCATCGAAGCCTTTGCCCTGCGCCCGCATGTCCATCAGAAAGACCTCGGGCTTGGCCCCTGGCACGTGGTCGATGGTGAGCATGGCCTGCTTGTTGGCATAAATACAGCAGACGCTCGAACAGTAGTCATGCCTCTGGTCCCTCGATCCTACGCACTGTATGAAAGCGATGCGGCTGGGATGGGCACCGTCACTGGGGCGTTTGACCTCGCCCCCAGTAGGACCGGAGGCGCTCAGCATGCGTTCGTACTCAAGTGCCGTGAGCACATTGGGGTAACGACGATAGCCATACTCGCTTCTGGCACCGGGGTCATGCGCGTCGAAACCGGGTGCGAGGATTACTGCTCCCACCTGCAGCTCCAAGTCCTTGTCGCGCTCGTCATGGCAGAGAGCTTCGGGAGCACAGACACGCACGCACTCCATGCACTCGGAGCATACCGCGCACTGCAGACAGCGCTGGGCTTCGGCCATGGCCTGTTCCTTGGTGTAGCCTTTTCTGACCTCGACCGAGCTCCGACGGCGCGTCTCACCTGGCTGTTCGGGCATCGACACACGTGGTCGCGGCTTGACCTTGGCCAATTCTTGGGCGGACGGACGGGCCTCGGGAAGGGGATCGGCCCAGGGAGTGACCTGGATGTCCCCGCGCAAATAGCTGTGGATGCTCGCTGCGGCCTTGCGGCCAGCGGCTATGGCCTCGATGGCGGTCAGCTGGCCTTTGGGGGAGACGTCGCCGCCAGCGAAGACCCCGGGTCGATGGGTGGCTAGGGTGGAGTCGTCGGTGAGCACTGCGTTGCCCTCGATGTGGACACCGCGGACACCGACGGCAAAATCATTCTGCAAGGCCTGTCCTACGGCAAAGATGACGGTGTCACACGATAACTCCAAGACAGCTCCTGGCACCGGCTCGGGTCGTCGCCTCCCGTCCGCGTCAGGTTCGCCCAACCGGCAGCGCTGAAGCCGGACCCCCGCTACCTTGCCCTCTCCGTCGTCCACTATCTCAAGCGGTAGGACCAGGTACTCGATCCGGATGCCTTCAGAGAGCGCCTCCTCGATTTCCTCTCGGGAGGCGGGCATTTCCTCGCGAGTGCGCCGGTAGACGATGGTGACCTCAGGCGCAGAGCCCGAGGGAGAAGTGAGCCGGACGGCAGAACGGGCGGCATCGAAGGCCACGTCCCCACCTCCCACCACTACCACGCGGTCGCCGATCGGCTGGGGACGTCCGAGATTGGTTTCCCGCAAGAACTCAACGGCATTGAGGCAACCAGTGAGATGGTCGCCCTTGACCGGCGCCGGAGCGCCCGCCTGCAGACCGGTGGCTATGAAGACGGCCTGGTAGCCCCCGCTCAGCAGATCGTCGATGGTGAAGTCGACGCCACAGCGCTGGTTCAGCCGGAGTTCGACTCCCAAAGCGCATATACGGTCGACCTCTTTCTGAAGGACGTCCGGCGGTAGCCGGTGGTCGGGGATGCCGACCCGCAGCATGCCGCCTGCCACAGGGAGGGCCTCAAACACCGTCACCGCATAGCCGTAGCGGGCCAGATCGTGTGCGCAACTCAGGCCGGCAGGACCGGCTCCGATCACCGCCACCTTCTCCTGGTGTAGGACGGGCAGGGGGGCGGGCAGCTCTGTCGGGGCTCCGTAGTCACAGGCCGCGCGCTTGAGAGCGGCGATCGACAGAGGCTCATCCACCGAACCCCTTGTGCACGCAGACTCACAGGGATGGGCGCAGATGCGGCCACACACCGAAGGGAAAGGATTGGGCTCTGCGGCAACCCGGTAGGCGTCCTCGAAGCGGCCTTCGGCAATGAGGGCTATGTACCCTTGGGCCGATGTGTGGACCGGACAGCGGCTCTTGCAGGGGGCATAGCCCTTCTTGTCCACAGCGTAACTGCTGGGAATGGCCTGCGGGTACAGCTTGTAGATAGCCTTGCGCCAGCCAAGCCCCTCGTTGAAAGCATCGCGCACTTTGACAGGACATACAGGTACGCAGGCATTGCAGCTAGTACAACGAGCTGGATCGACGTAGCGAGCGCGCTGATGCACGCGGGCTCTGAAGTGGCCGGGTTCGCCGGCCAGATCAGCCAGTGTAGCGTTGGTAAGGATTTCTATGTTGAGGTGCCGGCCCGCCTCTACCAAACGAGGAGCCAGGGTACACATGGAGCAGTCATTCGTGGGAAAGGTCTTGTCGAGCTGAGCCATGTGCCCGCCGAGGGCAGGCGCTTGTTCGACCAGGTAGACCTTGTAACCCCCATCGGCGAGGTCGAGAGCGGACTGGATGCCAGCCACACCACCACCCAACACAAGGACGGCGCCTACAGTCCGGCTTTGACTTGAGGGCATTTGGGCAACCTCCAAACCTGAACAGCGGACGGCCTGTCTGGTGCACCGCACAAAGCGACGGTAAGTGCCGGCAGGGAGAACCAGGGCAGGTGGAAAGATTATATAACAACTTGCCTAATGTTTGCCCGCCAGGCGCAAGATCCGCGGTCTTGTCTCCCGGGGCTGGCGCACCTGGAACACTCCGTCGCCCCTCGGGGAGTTTTGCGATAGCATCAGCTACGAAGCGCGGTTGTCGCCACTCGGCCTGCGCAGCACCAACGCCTACCTAGCGACAGGGACGACACATGAACCTACTCGAGGCCATCGGCAATACTCCCCTGGTGGAGGTCTGCAATCTCAACCCCAACCCCAGGACCCGCATTCTGTGCAAGCTGGAGGGCTGTAACCCGGGCGGCTCGGTCAAAGACAGGGCCGCCCTCTACATGGTCACCAAGGCGGAAGAGAGCGGGCAGCTCACCAAGGATAAGATCATTCTCGAGCCCACCTCCGGCAACACCGGCATAGCGTTGGCCATGATCGGCGCGGCCAAGGGGTACGAGGTGCAACTCTGCATGCCGGAGTGCGTGAGCAGTGAGAGGCGCCTCATCCTGGAAGGTCTCGGGGCGCATGTGTTTCCCACGCCGGCCAAGGAGAACATCGACGGGGCCATCCGCAAGGCCCATGCCCTCATCGATGCACATCCGGACAAGTACTTCATGCCCAACCAGTATGACAACGAGGCCAACGTTCTTGCGCACTTCGAGACCACCGGGCCCGAGATCTTCCGGCAGACCGACGGTGAGGTCGATTACTTCGTGGCCGGGATGGGCACCACAGGTACCCTCATGGGAGTGGGACGCTACCTCAAGTCGGTCAAGCCCTCGGTCAAGATTGTGGGCGTGGAACCGGTCCAGGGGCACACCATCCAAGGGCTTAAGAACATGACCGAGTCGATGGTCCCGGGGATCTACCATCCCGAGGAGCTGGACCTCAAGGAGACGGTCGACGACGGTGAGGCCTTCGAGATGACCCGGCTGCTCGCGCTCAAGGAGGGGATTTTCGCGGGGACCTCGAGCGGGGCAGCCATGGCGGTGGCTGTCCGTCTTGCCAAGATGGTCGACCACGGCACTATAGTGGTGCTTCTGCCTGATCGAGGCGACCGCTACCTAAGCACCATGCAGTTCCGCTCGATTTGTGCCAAGTGCCCGCCGTGAGTCGGTCTGAAGCGCCTGAGCCTGGGTGATGTCCCCGCCAGCGCAGCTGCGGGCAAGGAACCCGCTCCAGGTTATCAGCGCGCTAGCTAGGATGAGGAAAGGGAGTCTCAAGCTCATCTCTGGCCTCCGATCTGCTCGTGTGGTGCGAAGCATCGGCCTACGCCTCGCGTGCACCTTGGCCTGGGGCTGCGGGTCGCCTCCGGCCGCCTCCACCTGCCCGCTGTGTGTTTCCGCTGCCCCCGCCCTACTCGCCTATTGATTTGGGAAGGCAAGGGAAGGTTCCCCGGGGGCGGCGAGATCGTCGGGGGTATGGCTCAGCCGACGCCGACCGGGGACAAAGGTACTACTGCAACTTCAGCGTCGCCGCAGCTTGCCGCATGGTGCGTACCGCGCAAAGGCGTCCACACATGCTGCAAGTGCCGGTCTCTTGGGGCGGGGTCTCTTCGTAGTAGCGACGAGCTTTCTCGGGGTCCAGGGCGAGTTTGAACATTGCCTCCCAGTCGAGCTCACGTCGGGCTCGGCTTAGGGCTTCGTCCCACTCCTTGGCGCCAGGTATGCCTTTGACCAGGTCGGCAGCATGAGCAGCGATACGGGCTGCCATGAGGCCTTCTTCCATGTCCTTCAGGGTAGGAAGCCGGAGATGCTCGGCCGGAGTGACGTAGCAGAGGAAGTCGGCACCGGCGGCCGCCGCCACAGCCCCCCCGATGGCGCTGGTTATGTGATCGTAGCCGGGGGCTACGTCGGTGACCAGCGGGCCGAGGACGTAGAAAGGTGCCCCGTGGCATAGACGCTTGGCCATGACCACGTTGGCTTCCACCTGGTCAAGTGGCACATGGCCCGGCCCCTCCACCATCACCTGCACTCCGCGCTCCCGGGCTCGCAACACCAGCTCACCCAAGATGACGAGCTCAGCCACCTGCACGGCGTCGGTAGCATCGCTTACGCAGCCCGGTCTACCTGCATCTCCCAAGCTGATGGTGACGTCGTACTCGGCGCAGAGGTCGAGTATCCAGTCGAAGTGTTCGTAGTAGGGATTCTCCTCGCCGGTAGCCTGCATCCAAGCACAAAGGAGCGAGCCTCCTCGGGAGACGATGCTCAGGATGCGCTCAGAACTCGACAGCCGGGCGGCTGCTTCCCGGGTGAGGCCGGCGTGGATGGTCATGAAGTCTACGCCGTCGCGCGCGTGCTCTTCGACGGCCGCCAGCCACTCGCGAGCGCTGATGTCCGCAAGAGCCCGGTCCCCGCGGCCCAGCACGTCGTAGGCAGGCACGGTTCCGACCATCACCGGGAGAGTCTCCAGCAGTCGGCGCCGGAAAGGCCTGGTGTCGCCCTCGCAGGAGAGGTCCATTATGGCGTCGGTGCCCAAGTGGACCGCCCGGATGGCTTTGGCGTACTCGGCGTCCCGATCGGCACAATCGCGGGAGATACCCAGATTGACGTTCACCTTGGTACGAAGACCCTGACCGATGCCGGCCGGCGACAGACCGGTGTGCGAACGGTTGGCCGGTATCACCACGCGACCGGTGGCGACGCGTTCGAGCAGCACCTCCTCCTGGACTCGTTCGTGTGCAGCCACTGTCTTCATCTGGGTGGTCAGGCTTCCTGCCCGGGCTGCTTCAAGTTGAGTGTGGAAGGTCATCTGTTTCACCTCCTTTCTGCGTGGTTCGGCAGCTTGCGGTCAAGGTCTGGGCCAGCACTTCGCGGATCTGCTGGACCTTGGCCCCGATGTCTTCGGCGCTCACGATCTCGCTGACCAAGGCCACCAGTCTGGCTCCATGCCGCCTCACCTCCCCCACATTGGCAAGGGTCACTCCGCCCAAAGCCACGAAGGGAATGCTCAAGTTGGTGACCACCCAATCGAGATACTCGAGGCCGACAGGTTGCACAGGAACGCCTTTGGTGAGAGTGGGGAAGAGGGGACCCACCCCGATATAGTCGGCTCCTTGAGCAACCGCTTGCAGCGCTTGGGCAGGCGAGTGGGTGGAAACCCCGATTAACATAGCCTCGCCTACCAAGGCGCGCACTTTCTGAGGTGGATAGTCGTCCTGGCCCAGATGAACACCATCGGCTTGGCAGAGGAGGGCAAGATCGGGATGGTCGTTCACGATGAAGGTGGCCCCCGCGTCCTGGGTGAGCTGCCGTATCTCCACGCATTCCTGGTACTTCTCGGCCAAGGACTTACGTTTCTCCCGATACTGGATGATCCTGATGCCGGCTGCGAGCATCTCGCTCACCACCTGCAGATTGGTGCGGCCGCGCGAGAGTTCCTCGGCGGTGATGCCGTAGAGATCGGTGTCAAGTAGTGCGGTGGCGCGGTGGGGACGAAGGAGAGCTGAGTAGCGCGATTCCAGCGCGTAGACCGCAAAGCGAAGACGCTCGCACTCCTTAGCCGCCTCCCCATGCTCCAAGAGAGACAGGGTCTCCTCCAGCACGCGCAGACCTTCTTCCGCTCTCTTGAAATTGGCGGCGGCAAGTGCGGCCAGGGTCGGCCGGGCCTCGTCTGCTGCCTGCGACACTGCGAAGCCCACATCGGTGTCAGCGGCGCGGGCTGCCAGGCAGGCGGCGGCGCAATCGGACACCAGGGCCCGCACCCGGTGACGGAGGTGTCTTAGGCTTGAGCACACCTCTTGGTCGTCTAAGTGGAAACGGGCTACGTCTTCCAGCACGCGGAGACCTTCGGAGACCCGGTTGAGATTCGCGTCGACGATGCGATAAAGGTCGTTCACACTGATCCCTTGCTTTCCGTGTCTGCTGGCGACGCCCCTTATCCCGCGGGCCCTCCGTGTTCACCTGGGTCGTCCAGGGCACCCTGTGGCTGGGACTGTGCCTCCCTGTCCTCCACGGCCAGCTCGGCCAAGACCAGCTCCGCTACCTTCTTTCCCGACAGCAGCATCCCGCCGAAGATCGGTCCCATCCGGTAAGAGCCGAAGGCCGCGTTCGCGCTCATGCCGGTCACATAGAGCCCGGGAAATATCTGCTTGGTGTTCGCGACCGTGGTGGTCTCTGCCACTTCTGCCCACATGGGCTTCTCCCCCTCGACGCGGCCCGAAGGAGTGAGAAGGCACGCTCCCATCTTTCTCTCCAGGACTCTGACTACCTCAAGGGGGTGGCCGGTGGCCTCGATCACGCAGCGCGCTCTGACCGCGAGCGGATCCACATGGAGGTTGGCCAGCTCGACCGCGCTCCAGTTGACCACCACGCCGCAAACGCGGTCTTCCCGCAAGAGCACGTCCTCGACGCTCACCAGGTTGAAGATCTTGGCTCCCGCGCGGATCGCCCGGTAGGCGATCCCAGCGACCGCCTCTAGAGCGTCGACGGTGTAGTAGCCGTTCTGATAAGGCTGCGCCGTGATGTCCAGCTCGTCGAGCAGGGTCTTGGCTTCTTCCTGGACGACGATCTCGTTGAACATCATGCCTCCGCCCCACATCCCGCCGCCCACGGAGAGTTTGCGTTCGAAGACCACCACGCGGGCCTCAGCCCGGGCCAGGTAGTAGGCGGCGACAAGACCGGAGGGCCCTGCTCCGCACACCGCCACATCTACGTCCAGGGCCGAAAGCAGCTTCTCGGTGTAGCGCTCGATGATCGCGCGGCTTATCACCCGCTCATCCAAGGCGGAGTGTCTGGCGGTGGCAGCCATCCTGCTTCCCTCCTTCAGGCTCGGTGTTCTTGGCCGACCAAAGGGGAAAGCGCCGAACAAAAAAGGCGTCCCTAGGGACGCCCCCTGTGGATCCACTCTCGCTTCCCTACGCTGGCATTACCCAGTTCAGGTTCACAGGGTCAGTGGTCGAACCACACTCTCAGCGCTTGGCGCTCCCCTAGCAACGCAAATAGTAGCACTGGAACCTGGTATACTGGGTGAGCATTCGCCAGGTTCTGTCTCAAAGACGCAGCGCCGAGTCTAGTTGCCTCTTCGCTCAGTCTCCGGTCTTTTCCTCGCGATTGTCGCAATGTAACTCCGTCTATGGAGGCTGTAGTGAATTCAGCGAAACTGTACGTAGGCAACCTGAGCTACGACACGACCGAGGCTACCGTAAGAGCCGCGTTCGAAGCCCATGGTGAGGTGACCTCGGTCAACCTCATCACCGACCGGGACACCGGCCGGCCCAAGGGTTTCGGGTTCGTAGAGATGGGCTCGGCCGACGAGGCCCAGAAGGCCAAGAGCGCCCTCGACGGCACCGAAATGGATGGCCGCACTCTGAAAGTGGACGTGGCCAAAGAACAGACACCGCGGACGAGCCGCTCAAGCGGCGGCTACGGTGGTGGCTATGGTGGTGGTCGGGGCGGCTACCGCGGAGGCAACCGCTGGTAGATCGGGGGCTTCTCCCCGGCGCGGTCTTTTCACGCGCGTAAGAGGCGGGGGCTGCGGTCTTAAGACCGCAG
>FWPV01006271.1_pt1 | contig 22902 bp, 32 predicted proteins | sample 2228371 | NCBI WGS metagenome assembly FWPV01 (sample SAMEA103939776, study PRJEB20133) | metagenome | reverse complement strand
GCCATCCCCGCCCATGTCCTCCAGGGCGGTGAGTTCGGCATCGAGCACGCTCGAGATCGTCTCCAGTCCATACAGGCGGCTGCCTTGCCAGCCGAGCGGCGCGATGGGCGCCTCCGGCCACCACGGGATCGGCTTGTCCGGGCCGTAATCGAACAGGCGCACGGTGACCGGCAGGGGGTGTGCAGCTTCAAGAACCTCACCCAAGGCCTTGATGTAGAAAGCCGCATCAGGCACAGCCGGTGGTTCGGGATGGAGGTATTCGCTGCGTACCAGGCCGATGGCCGTCGCCCCGCGACGCAGGGCCTCGGCCGCGCCGCGTGCATCGCTGACACTCGCCATCAGTTCGATCGGCTCGCCATCGGCCATGCGCCATGCGTGCTGTCCCCCCTTCGGCTTGGCAGGTGGCACGGGCAGTGACTCATCGCCAAGCCACCCCTGCTCCCCGTCCAGCTCGAACCAGCCTCCCGGCACGAGGCTGGCCGCCTGGTCGCCTTCGAGCAGGAGGGTTGGGATGCCGAGGGCGAACAGCCGGATGAGGATGTGTCCAAAGCGCGCCGCATTGCGCACGATCAGGCCGGCCGGAGGCTTGTCCGCATGCTTTAGCAAGCTCGGGATGTCCCTCTGGTCGAGCAGTAGGATACGACCGGCAAGGTCGCCCTCCATGCGGGTGGTCAGCCGCCCCCGTGCATGGCCGGGGATGAGGGGGACGCCACGCAGGATCACGCCATGGCCCCGGTCTGTCTGGCAAGTGCCTGCAGGCGCCGGGCCGCCTGACCGAGCGCCTCCTGCTCCTTGGCATCCAGCTGCGGGGGCAGAATGGCCTGGATGCCCGTCCTTCCAAGCCGCACCGGCAGGGCGAGGCAGACGTCATGCAGGCCATACTCCCCCTCGAGCAGCACGGAGGCGTTCACCAGCCGATGCTCGTCGCGCACGATCGTCCGTGTCAGTTCGGTGATCGTCGCCGCGGCGGAGAAGAAAGGGGAGAGGCCGCCGGTCTGGGCGATCAGCCGCCCGCCCGCCTGGCGCACGGCGTCCACCAGGCCAGCGATGGCTGGGGCTGGCAGCAGTTCGGTCATGGGGATGCCCTTGAGCGTGCACAGGCGGGGCAGGATCAGCATGTCATCGCTATGCGGGCCGAGCACCTGGGCCTGCACGTCCTCGATGGCGACGGACAGCGCATCGGCGACGAAGCGGCGCAGCCGGTGGGCATCCAGCTGGCCGCTCAGGCCGAGGATACGGTGCCTTGGCCAGCCAAGGGTACGCAGGGCGGCGAGGGTGAGCAGGTCCACCGGGTTGCTGACCACCAGGACGATGGCCGCGGGTGCATGCCTGCACACGGCATCCACGACCTCGCGCAGCACGCCGAGATTTTCGCGCAGCAGGTCCTCGCGGCTCATCCCTGTCTTGCGTGGCATGCCGGCAGTGATGATGACCAGCCCGGCATCCACGCACAGGGCAGGGTCCTCGCCGCCGCTCACCTGCACCGGGCTTGAGGTCAGGGCGAGCGACTGACGGATGTCCTCGGCCTTGCCTGCGGCCAGGCCAGGGCGGTTGTCGATGAGCACGATGTCGCCCAGACCCTCGCGGGCCATGAGGAAGGCGGCGGTGGCGCCGACCTGACCCGCGCCAAAAAGGGTGATGCGGAAGCGGGGCATGGCCATCCCTCAGGCCAACCCCAGTGAACGGGCCACGGCGGGGTGCAGCACCTTGCCCTCGGCCATGTTGAGTCCGTGCCCAAGATGCGGGTCGTCGCGCGTGGCCTGACGCCAGCCCTTGTCGGCCAATGCCATCACATGGGGCAGGGTGGCGGCGTTGAGGGCATGAGTCGAGGTGCGGGGCACGGCCCCCGGCATGTTGCTCACCCCGTAGTGCACCACGCCTTCCTCGACATAGGTGGGCTCGGCGTGGGTGGTTGGCCGCGCCGTCGCAACACAGCCCCCCTGGTCGATGTCCACGTCCACGATCACCGCCCCGTCCGGCATGGCGCGCACCATCTCGCGCGTGACGAGGGTCGGGGCGCGAGCTCCTGGCACCAGCACAGCGCCGATCAAGAGGTCGGCGCGTGCGCTTTCCTGTTCGATGGCCTCGCGCGTGGCGATGCCGGTGCGCAGGCGGCCCGGCATGTCCGCATCCAGCTGACGCAGCGGCGGCAGGGAGCGGTTGAGCACGGTCACCTCGGCCCCGAGGCCTACCGCCATGCGCGCGGCGTTGCGCCCCACATGGCCGGCGCCGAGGATCAGAACCCGCCCGGGCGGTACTCCCGGAACCCCCGCGAGCAGGATGCCGCGCCCACCCTGGGACCGCTGCAGGCACCAGGCGCCGACCTGCACACTCATGCGCCCGGCCACCTCGGACATGGGCGCCAGCAGCGGCAGGCTGCCATCCGGCGCGGTGACCGTCTCGTAGGCGATCCCGACGCAGCCGCGCTCCAGCATGGCCCTCGCCAGCTCGGGCGCGGCGGCCAGATGGAGGAAGGTGAACAGCACCTGCCCCTCACGGATGCGCGGGATCTCCACGGGCAAGGGTTCCTTGACCTTCACGATCAGGTCAGACACGGACCAGACCGTTTCGGCGTCTTCCGACACACGTGCCCCCGCGCGCCGGTAGTCCTCGTCCGTGGCCCCGATGCCAAGGCCCGCGCCGGTCTCGACGATGACGCCGTGGCCATGGCCGACCAGCTCCCGGACGCTGGCCGGGGTCAGGCCGACCCGGTATTCGTGCGTCTTGATCTCCCTGGGTACGCCGATGTGCATGCTGTCGCTCCTGATTGCCGCCTCATGCTTGAGCATAGCCTCAGCGCGGGGAAGCAGGCGTCCGGCGGCCTCCCACGGGGTGTTACAATGCAAAAAATTATCTATCGTCTCCGGGAGTCCATGACCATGCTCGAAAGCTATCGCCTGCACGTCGCCGAACGCGCCGCCCAAGGCCTGCCGCCGCTGCCGCTCACCGCGGAACAGACCGCCGCCCTGGTCGAGTTGCTCAAGGATCCCCCCGCAGGCGAGGAGCAGGCCCTGCTGGAACTGATCACCGACCGCGTGCCGCCTGGGGTGGACCCGGCCGCCTACGTCAAGGCCGCCTTCCTCGCCGATGTGGCCCGTGGCAAGGCAAGCTGCCCGCTGATCGACCGCAAGCATGCCACCTTCCTGCTCGGTACCATGCTCGGCGGCTACAACATCCAGCCGCTGATCGAACTGCTGGACGACCCCGCCGTGGCCGAGGAGGCGGTCAAGGCCCTCTCCGGTACCCTGCTGGTGTACGACGCCTTCCGCGACGTGGAGGACAAGGCCAAGGCGGGCAATCCGCACGCGAAGAAGGTCATGCTGGCCTGGGCCGAGGCCGAGTGGTTCAAGAACCGCCCGCAGCTTCCTGAAGAGATCACCGTCACCGTGTTCAAGGTGCCGGGCGAGACCAATACCGACGATCTGTCCCCGGCCACCGACGCATGGAGCCGTCCGGACATCCCCCTGCATGCCAAGGCCATGCTGGTCAGCAAGATGCCCGGCGGTCTCGACACCATCGAGCAGCTCAAGGCCAAGGGCCATCCCATCGCCTATGTCGGCGACGTGGTTGGCACCGGATCCAGCCGCAAGTCCGCGATCAACTCCGTGCTCTGGCACATGGGGCAGGACATCCCGTTCGTGCCGAACAAGCGCACCGGCGGGGTGATCCTGGGCGGCAAGATCGCGCCGATCTTCTTCAACACGGCCGAAGACTCCGGCGCGCTGCCGATCGAGGTGGACGTGTCCGCCATGGAGACCGGCGACGTGGTCATTGTGCGCCCGTATGCGGGTGAGGTGCTGAAGAACGGCGCGGTCATCGCCCGCTTCGACTTCAAACCGACCACCCTGGCGGATGAGGTGCGGGCCGGAGGGCGCATCCCGCTCATCATCGGCCGCGCCCTGACCGACCGCGCGCGCGCATCAATGGGGCTGCCGCCCTCGGACGTATTCGTCCGCCCGCAACCGCCGAAGGACACCGGCAAGGGTTTCACCCTGGCGCAGAAGATTGTCGGCCGTGCCTGCGGGGTTGCGGGCGTGCGCCCCGGCACCTACTGCGAGCCGCGCATGACCACCGTCGGTTCGCAGGACACCACCGGCGCCATGACCCGCGACGAGCTGACTGAGCTCGCCTGCCTCGGTTTCTCCGCCGACCTCGTCATGCAGTCCTTCTGCCACACCGCGGCCTACCCGAAGCCGGTGGACATCAAGCTCCAGCACACCCTGCCGGAGTTCATCCAGACCCGCGGCGGCGTCTCCCTGCGGCCGGGCGATGGCGTGATCCACTCCTGGCTCAATCGCATGATCCTGCCGGACACCGTCGGTACTGGCGGTGACTCGCACACCCGCTTCCCGATCGGCATCTCCTTCCCGGCGGGCTCCGGCCTCGTCGCCTTCGCCGCCGCGCTTGGCGTGATGCCGCTCGATATGCCGGAGTCCGTGCTGGTGCGCTTCAAGGGCGAGATGCAGCCGGGCATCACCCTGCGCGACCTGGTGAATGCCATCCCCTACGTCGCCATCCAGAAGGGCCTGTTGACGGTCGAGAAGAAGGGCAAGAAGAACGTCTTCAACGGCCGTGTGCTGGAGATCGAGGGCCTGCCCAACCTCAAGGTCGAGCAGGCCTTCGAGTTCGCCGACGCCTCCGCCGAGCGCTCGGCCAACGGCTGCACCGTGCGGCTGGCCAAGGAGCCGATCATCGAGTTCCTCCAGTCCAACATCACCCTGCTCAAATGGATGATCGCCAACGGCTACGAGGACAAGCGCACCCTCTCCCGCCGCATCGAGGCGATGGAGAAATGGCTGGAGAACCCGGAGTTGCTTGAGCCGGATGCCGACGCCGAGTACGCCGAGATCATCGAGATCGACCTCAACGAGATCAAGGAGCCGCTGCTCGCCTGCCCGAACGACCCGGACGACATCAAGCCCCTGTCCGAAGTCGCCGGCGACACGATCCACGAGGTCTTCATCGGCTCCTGCATGACCAACATTGGCCACTACCGCGCGGCCGGCAAGGTGCTGGAGAAGCAGAACGGCGCCGTGCCGACCCGCCTGTGGATTGCCCCGCCGACCAAGATGGACGAGCACCAGCTCATCGAGGAGGGTTACTACAGCATCTTCGGCAAGGCTGGCGCGCGTACCGAGATGCCGGGTTGCTCGCTGTGCATGGGCAACCAGGCGCGCGTGGCCGAGGGGGCGACCGTCATGTCCACCTCCACCCGCAACTTCCCCAACCGCATGGGCAAGGATACCAACGTCTACCTTGGCTCCGCCGAGCTGGCCGCGGTCTCCGCCATCCTCGGCCGCCTGCCGACGGTGGAGGAATACCTGCAGCACGTGAAAACGCTGGAGCCGCTGGCCGATGACGTGTACCGCTACCTCAACTTCCACGAGATCGCGGAATACAAGAAGGTGGCGGATAAGGTCATTCCCATCGTCGCGGCATGAGCCAGGCCCCCAGGGCCATCGCATGAACTTGTTTCCTCGGTCTGAGGGTTCGCGTAGGAGCGGCGCCCTCGCCGCGACCGGGCACGCAGAATATGAGGTTATCGGCCCGGGGGCGGGCCTCCTACGGCCAAAAAGAACACGGATGGCACCATGTGCACGCTGGCTTTGCGCTTTGTACGATCGCTCCAAGCCTTCATGCAATGGCCCCGCAGGCTCCCCGAGGCCCTTCACAAAAGGGCCTCGGGCTGGCATAATGCTTGCCTTGAGTCGGGGTGTAGCGCAGCCTGGTAGCGCACCTGTATGGGGTGCAGGTGGTCGGAGGTTCAAATCCTCTCACCCCGACCAATTTTCATCGAAAAAGGGTCGCCAAGGGCGGCCCTTTTGCTTTTTCGCCTTATAGCAAGAAAACATCGACGTACTGCGCCAATGCAGCGTCTACCTTACGATCAGCATGGGCTGTGACGGGACAGATGGTATGCAATAGATGGGATGAGCCGGGATGATCGTGGGCAATGTGGGATGAAAGGCGATGTGATGCGGGTTTGAGGCTTGTTCACGGCTAGCCATTACCAACGATCATGCGACGGATGGATTTTGCGTCGCGTGCGATGGGCGACGCATGGTTTGCAAAAAGATCAGAGAACACGGCGGCCGAACCAGGCGAGGCGGCCGATGATGTTTAACGGCGTATCCGGCCGCATGACGAATTCACGGTAGGCCGGGTTGTCACTCCTTATATAAAGCGTGCCGTCTGGGGCGCGCTGAATCCTCTTGGCCGACAGGCCGCCTTCCTGTTCGATGATGTAGATGCCGTCGGCGCGTGGCGTGGTCACACGCAGGTCGACCAGGAGCGTGTCGCCGCTCTGGATGGTTGGCTCCATGCTGTCACCCCGGGCGCGGATGGCTGCCAGGTGCTTCGCGTCCAGCCCCTCAGCCTTCAGCCAGTCGCGGCGGAAGGCCAGCGTACTGATGATGTTCTCCTGGCTGTTCCATGCACCGTGGCCGCAGCTTGCCTCGACGTCGTAAAAGGGCGCGTAGGCAAATTCTTCAGATGAAGGGCGTGGAATCAGCGACATGGCCCTAGTCTGGAAGACCTCGGCGATTCTGGACACGCTATCAGCAGGCCAATTGACCACAGGGCCATCGTAAGGCTCGATCTCAACTTCTGCTTCGTCAGCAAGGTATCTGAGCAGGTCCTCGAGCTCCGTCGCAACATCGTCTGGTACTTCGTTGCGACGCATATGGCCTCTTCCTGCTGCAAGCCACTCCACTAGCACACCTGCCGAGTCAGCAAGCTTGACTAGGTTAGCCCTTGATGGATCGGATTGACCTGCAAGCCACTTCCTTATAACGGCGTCGGAAAGACCACTCTTCCGCGATAGTGCTGGCACCCCTCCGCTCATTTTAACGATCAGCTCGACTCGTTCTTGGAAGGTTCCATGTTCTTCGTTGGAACCTGGAACAAGGTTCCAACTTTCTGTCTTATGTTCCAACTTTAGTAAGACCTTGTTTATACGATTGTTTTCTATCTAGGTTCATGAGCGTCGTCTTTTTGAACCTGGAACCAACGAAAGTTCTTGATATGCGCACGACCGTGTAATACGATCATTGCCATGTTTAGCAGTCGAAACTAAATGAACATGGCGAGCACATCCACCCAGTCCGGCGACTGGCACAACGCCGACATCCTGGCCGAACTGAAGAAGAACGGCTGGACCATTGCCTCGCTGTCGCGGCATGTCGGCTACACACGCGGCGCGCTGTATCAGGCGTTGCTGCGCAAGTGGCCCAAGGGCGAGGCCATCATTGCCGAGGCCATTGGCGTTCCGCCTCAGGTCATCTGGCCATCGCGCTATGTAGTGAAGTTTAAACGCGATGTGAAACCGCGCAACGTAAAACGGCGCGAGGTGGCCTGACATGCGTCGAGCTCGTGACACTGCCACGCTCGATCTCTTTCCTGTGCCCGAGGCTGCGCCTGAGCTGCCTGGAACGATGGATTTCAGGGGGCAGGTGGCCCATCTGGTCAGCGAAATGCTGCGCCGCGCGCCCCACGATCGTTTCGATGTCGCCGCTCGGATGAGCCGCCTGACCGGCAAGGACGTCAGCAAGAACATGCTCGACGCCTATGCCTCCGACGCCCGCGAGGACCACAACCTTCCCTTCTACCTGATCCCCGCACTGGAAACCGTGTGTGAAAGCCATGCCCTGACCGCTTGGCTTGCCGATGTGCGCGGCGGCCGCCTTCTGATTGGGCGCGAAGCCCTGAATGCCGAGCTTGGCCGCCTGGAGCGCCAGCGCGACGAAGCCGCCAAGCGGATCAAGCAGCTCAAGAACCTTATGGGGGAACAGGAATGAGCCAGCCGCCGTATGTGCCGCTCAGCGAAAAGCTGAGCGCAGATCGCGAATACCTGATGAATCGCCACGTCACTGAGCGCTATGCCCGCGAACTGGTACGGCGAGGACTTGCTGAAGCAGGTCAGATACCAGCGCCTGAGACGCGCCCCTTAAAGGAGTGGCTTGAATTGTTTGCGACTGAGCAAGCAGGTCAGCAAGGAACGCTTTGATGTCGATGATTCCCGCCGTATCCAGCCTGATGAGCAGGTTGCCAAGCACGAATCGCGTGGCGTCGCCCATATCGCGTTCAAGCGTGGCGATGTCTTCGAGCCTCATCAACAGGTCATGGGCTTCTTCGAGCGTGAAGGGCGGCGGGGTGATGTTTTCCATGGGCATGTCTCCGTGTGGGATCGGGTGTGTGGAAACTCCGATTCTGGCATGGAACTGCATGCCCGCCCTTTTGATGGGTAGCCGCCATGAATGAATGGTTCACCTCCGCCGAATTGGCCGGTTTGCCGGGGCTCCCTGGAACACGGCGCGGCGTCCTGAAGAAGGCATGCGCAGAATCATGGCAATCCCGCAAGCGCGCCGGTCGCGGAGGCGGGCAGGAATACCACATCAGCAGCCTCCCGCCGGAGACCCGCGCCGCGCTGGCCGCCCGCCACACCCGTTCCGATGTGCGCGCCGAGGTCCGCGCCATCGCCGCCAAGGTGATGCCGGCCGCCAAGCCCCTGCCGGAGGCGGGGCTGGCCATGGCTGCGCGTCTGACTGGATCGGCCAAGGCGCGCATGGAGCACAAGATTGCCTTCCTCGCGCTGCTGCATGCCTTCCGCAGCCGCGCCCGCTTAAGCGATGGCAAGGCACGCCACCAGTTCGTCGCCCTGTGGAACGCAGGCGAGATCGAGGCCGAGCCGGAACTGCGCGAGGCCATCCCGAGCGTGGACCCGTCCACCGTGTACCGCTGGCAGAAGGCCGCCCGTGAAGATGGCGCGGCCTGCCTTGGCGGCCGCTACGGCAACCGCAAGGGCACCGGCGTGATCGATACCACGCCCGATTTGAAGACCTTTTGCATGGCCTTCATGGCCGATTTCCCGCATGCCGGGCCGGGCAAGCTGCACGAGGCAATCGGCGTGCGCTTCCAGGCCGTGATGATCTCCGAGCGCGCCGTGGGCCGCTGGATGGCCGCGTACAAGCAGCAGCACGCCTTCGGCCTGACTGCCGCCACCAACCCGGACGCCTGGAAAGACCGTTACATGCCCGCCTTTGGCGATGCCAGCGAGGGTGTGGACGGGCTCAACGAGGTCTGGGAACTGGACTCCACCCCGGCGGACATCCTGCTGGCGGACGGCCACCGATACCACCTGATGGGTGTAATCGATGTGTGGAGCCGCCGCGTGCGGCTGTATCTGGGCCACACCTCCACCAGCGCAGGCATCGCCCACCTGCTGCGCACCACGCTGGTCGCGGACGGCGTGACCCGCGCCATCCACACCGACAACGGCAAGGACTACACCAGCCGCGCCATGACGCTGCTGTGCGCCAGCCTAGGCATCGAGCAGATCCTGTGCGCGCCGTTCGCCGCCTGGGAAAAGCCGCACATCGAGCGCTTCTTCCGCAGCTTCAGCCATGACCTGGTCGAGCTGCTGCCGGGCTACATCGGCCACAACGTGGCCGACCGCGAGATCATCCGCGACCGCCACAGCTTCGCAGATCGCCTGTTCAAGAAGGGCGAGACAGTAGAGCTTGGCATCACCAGGGAGGAGTTCGAGGCCTTCATCGCCGACTGGCTCACCGCCTACCACGCCCGCCAGCACAGCGCGCTGGACGGCCTCTCCCCGAACCTGAAATACGCCCAGTGGACCGGCCCCATCCGCCGCATTGAGGACGCTCGCGCCCTCGACGTGCTGCTGATGGAGGCGGGCGTCCGCACTGTTGGCAAAAAAGGTATCAGGCTGGACAACTGCCTGTACATCGCCCCGGAACTGGCGGGTGTGGTCGGGCGTGAGGTCATGGTGCGCATGGACCCGGAAGACGCGGGCAAGGTGCTGGTGTTCCTGGACGGCGAGTTCCTGTGCGAGGCCTTCGATCCGGACATCACCGGCGTGTCCCGCCGCGAGGTGGCCCATGCCGCCAAGGCCGTCTCCCGCGAGGCCGCCTCCGAGGCCCGCCGCGTCTACCGCGAGGCCGTCCGGCAGCACAACACCAAGACCCTGGCCCAGGACATCCTCGCCGGCCGCCTGGAGGCCGCGCCCAACGTGGCCGTCTTCCCCAAGCGCAGCGAGACCCACACCACCGATGCCATCGAGCAGGCCGGCCAGGCCGCCCGCGGCGGCATCACCACCCCCATCCAGCCGGTCAGTGACAACGTCATCCGCATGCAGCAGCGCGAGGCCCTCGAGGCCATGAGCGAGGAGGCCCCGCGCGTGGCCGACGACCCGCGCAAGGTGCATGCGCACTGGATGCGCGTCGAGGTACGGATCGCCGAGGGCAGGTATGTCAGCGCCGAGGAGCGCGAGGGATTGAGGATTTACCGCCAGACGCCCACCTACCGGGCGATGGCGGACATGTTCGAGGCCTTTGGCCTTGATGCAGACATGTTCGGCGGGTGAGAGCGCCGAACACAGGAGCCCGAACGGGCAACAACAGAGGAAACGAAGCGTGAAACACAAGATCGTCCCGGTCAAGAACATCTTCAAGCTGCGCGAGGCCGCGGCCAGCCTGCTCGAGCGTGCCCCGGGCATGCCAGGCATGGGACTGGTGTGGGGGCCGACCGGCTTTGGCAAGACCACAGGCACCACCTGGCTCATCAACCAGGTACATGGCGTGTACATCCGCGCCATGGCCCTGTGGAGCCCCAAGACCATGCTCGAGGCCATCGCCCGCGAGCTGGACGTGGAGGTCAAGGGCCTGACCCTGTCCGCCATGATGGAGCGCATCATCCAGCGCCTGGCCGAGACCGGCCGCCCCGTGTTCATCGACGAGGCGGATTACGTCGTCGAGTCCAAGCGCCTGACCGACACCCTGCGCGACATCCACGACATGAGCACCGTGCCGGTGATCCTGGTCGGCATGCATGGCATCGAGAAACGCATTCGCAACAACCCGCAATTCACCGGGCGCCTGGCGCAGTGGGTGCGGTTCGAAGGTCTGGACATGGAGGATGCCCGCCTGCTGCGCGACATGCTGCCGGAGGTGGGCATCGCCGACGACCTGCTCGAGGAGCTGTACACCAAGGCCAGCCACCGGGGGCAGGGGGCTGAAGTGCGCCGCCTGATGGTCGGCCTGAGCCAGATCGAGGCCTATGCCCGCCGCCGTGGCATGGCCGAGATCAGCCTGGCCGAGTGGCCCAAGGGCGCCGACTTCTTCATGGGCGCCCCGGTGGCGCACGAGCCCGCGCAGCGCGGCCGCCGCATCATCGGCATCGCGGAGGGTTCCGCATGAGCGGTGTCCCTGGCCAGCGCCACATGCTGAACCGCCAATCCCGCGTGCGCGACCGCGTGTGGCAGAGCATGCGCATCCTGCGCACCTTCACCCTGCCGGATCTTGTCGCCACGGCCGAGGCCGGTCACGACAACGTGAAGAAGTACGTCCGCGGCCTGGAGATCTCAGGCATCGTGCGCATGGTGCGCCGCCCCACGGGGCGCAAGGGCGGCCACGCCCAGTACCACCTGGTGCGCGACCTCGGCCCGCACGCCCCGCGCCTGCGTATCGACGGCACCACCTACGACCCGAACGCCTGCCAGGCCATGCCCGGCGGGATCGACCAGCGGGGGGCGGCATGAGCACCTGGATCGAATTGCTTGACGAGGCCTGCAAGGCCAGCAGCCAGAAGGCCGTGGCCGCCAAGGTCGGCTACTCGCCGGCCACCATCAGCCAGGTCCTGAGCGGCACCTACAAGGGCGACCTGAGCCGCGTTCAAGCGGCCGTTGAAGGCGCCTTGATGCAGGCCTCCGTGGACTGCCCCGTCATCGGCGAGCTGCCGCGCCAGCGCTGCATCGAGCACCAGCGCGCCCCGTTCGCGCCCACCAATCCCATGCGCGTGCAGCTCTACGCCGCCTGCAAGACCTGCCCGCACCGCATCACCAAGGAGCACTGACATGCACCACAACCATGGCCCCATCGCCCACCGCACCACCCGCCCCGTCACCGTCGTCCGCCGCCCGGTCGGCAACGAGGAAGTGAGCCGCCGCCTGCGCTGCCTGCGCGAGGCCATCGGCCTGTTGAACGAGCTGAACCTGATCGTGCTGGAGGTCGACGCTAATCGCCCCATGCCCGTGATCCTCATCCAGGTCAGCCCGCGCAACAAGCAGCTCGGCCAGGCCTATGCCTACGCCTACACCGGCGGCGCGCACGGCCGCGTCCGCCGCATGCAGGTGCAGAAGCACGGCTGCCGGATCGAGTGGGACGTGCAGGGGCACTGACCGCCCAGCGAAACAGGGCGGCGTGCCTCTACGCATGTCTCCGCCGCCCTGTCGTCCGGATGTGGTGATCCGGGCCTGATGAGCAGCCACCCACGCAGGAGAGCCATGTTGTACTCGCAAGCATCCACCCCACCGGCGCCGGAGCCCACTGGCTACCGGCGCAACTCAGCCGGGCACCTGGTGCCCATCGAGCTGATCAAGCCCATCGACCAGGCACGCGATGACCTGGTCGCCGCCATCGCCGCGCGTGCCGTCGAAGTCTCCGCGGAGATCCGCGACTTCAAGCAGCAGGCCTTCGCCGACATCGAGGCCTTCATCGACCTGAGCGTCGAGCAGTACGGCGCCAAGCGGCCGGGCGGCCAGAAAGGAAACGTCACCCTGCTGTCGTTTGACGGACGCACCAAGGTCGTCCGGGCCATGGCCGACAGCATCACCTTCGACGAGCGCCTCCAGGCCGCCAAGGTGCTGATCGACGAATGCCTGCACGACTGGACCGCCGAAGCCCGCCCGGAACTCAAGGCCCTGATCGACCGCGCGTTCGACACCGACCGCGAGGGAAACATCCGCACCGGCGCCGTGCTGGCCCTGCGTCGCGTAGACATCCAGGACGACCGCTGGAAGCGCGCCATGCTGGCCATCGGTGAGGCCGTCCAAGTCGTCAATACCAAGGCCTACGTGCGGGTCTACCGGCGCGTGGGCGATTCAGATCGCTGGGAACCAATCCCGTTAGACGTAGCAGGAGTGTGAAAGATGAACCCGCTGATCGAAACCATCGCCGCCCGCACGGGCGCCTCCAAGAAAGCCGCAAGCCTTGGCCTCGGCAACCTGGGCAGCGCCATCGCCGTGGTGCTGGCCGAGCACGGCGAATGCCGCATCCCGGGCGTCGGCACCCTCAAGGTCACCGAGCGCGCCGCGCGCACCGGGCGCAACCCCAAGACCGGCGAGCCGGTCGAGATTCCGGCCAAGCGTGTCCTCAAGTTCCGCCCGGCCAAGGAGCTGAAGACCGCCATCGGCTGACGCTTGCCCGAGCCGCCTCCGGCCTGCACCGGGCGGGCGGCTCCATCAAGCGAAGCGAAACGGGAGACCCCCATGTTGAGAGCCGCGAAACTCGAAAACTCCGACCGCCTGCGCCGCGTGCATGACCTGCTCAAGCGCGGCGGCGAGTTCAGCACCATGGAAATCGTCCAGCAGGCCCAGGTCTGCGCGGTCAACTCCATCATCGCCGAACTGCGCGCCAACGGCGTGCCGGTGCGCAGCCGCCTTGAAGTCGTCCCCAACCCCAGCGGCGCGCCAGGCGGCGTGCGCCTGTGGTGGTACAGCCTGGAGCCGAGCCATGCCAACGCCTGACCGCAAGCGCGCCCTCATCACCAAGCTGCACATCGCCAAGCAGCAACTCGGCATGGATGACGACGACTACCGCGCCCTGCTGCGCCGTCACGGTGCGACCGGCGAGACGCCCAGCAGCCGCGACATGCGCATCGGCCAGATCAGCGATGCCCTCAACGAAATGATCGGCAAGGGCTGGAAGCCGTCCGCGCCCAAGGGCGCCGGCCGCCAGCCAAGCCCGGCCCGCGGCAAGGGCGATCAGATGGCCAAGATCGAGGCCCTGCTGACCGACAAGGGCGTGCGCCAGGGCAGCCCGGTGCCATGGAGCTATGCCGACGCCATCGCGCAGCGGGTGTGCAAGGTCGCCCGCGTGGCGTGGTGCACCACGGCCCAGCTCAACAAGGTCATCGCCGCGCTGGAATACGATAAGAGGAGGACACGCGATGAACAGTAAGCACATCATGCAACTGATGCGCAGCCGCAGACTGTGCGATGGCGTGTCAGCCACCCTCCTATCGGAGATCAGCGGCTATCACCGCAACAGCATCTACCTTTACGAGCGCGGAGAACGCGCCATCCCGCTGCATGCCGCCTGCGACATCGCCCAGGCGCTGGGGCTGGAGCTGGTGCTGCGCGACCGCGCCACGGGCGAGGAGGTGCGCTGATGCAACTAGGACGCTGCCCCATCTGCCACAGCCGCATCAGCCTCGAGTCCTGCGTGCAGGACGAAGCCGGGCGCGAACTGCTGGCCGCCGTCGCCCAGCTCGACGCCGCCCTGGCCGTGCCGCTGGTCACCTACCTTGGCCTGTTCCGCGCCCCGAACCGGGATCTCGCCAACGACCGCGCCCTGCGCCTGGTGCGCGAGGTCATGGCCCTGGGCGAGCCGGGCCCCGGCTATGGCCCCCGCCTGGCGCGCGCCCTGGCCGAGACCGTCGAAGCCATCCGCGCCAAGGGCGGCGTGCCGCTCAAAAGCCACAACTACCTCAAGCGCGTGCTGGAGAGCGCTGAACAAGCCCCATCTCCGCTGATTGGAGATGGCGCTGACGCCGGTGACCAAGGCCGCGCCCCGCGCGGCAAGGCATCAGCAAGCTCGCTCGCCATCCTCAACGTCAAGCGTCTTCAGTTTGTCGAGTAACGAGAGGCTGACATGAACCGCATCGGGCGCATCGCCGGGGATCAAGTGATGAAACTCAAGGCGGGTGACATGGGCATCCAGCGGGCCAACGTCCGCGAAGGCGGCCGCAATCCTGCGCTCGAACTCGGCAATGCTCAGGTCTTTAAAGTTCATGGCGTACCCCCATGGCTGGGTGAATTCGTGCAGGATGCCATCATCAAACTGCTTGCCATGCGGCTGGATGGCATGCCCAGTCACGAAACCAGCGATCTTACAACCATCGCCTGGGTGGAGATCATCCTCAAAAGCCAGCGCGAATGGGTGCAAGACCTTGACCTGCCTCGCCTGAAGTCCGCGCTCGACATCGTGCAGCGCCGCGCCTCGCGCTGGCCAGCCCCGCGTGATTTGCTTGACGCCATGCCCCCGCGCAGCTACCCGCGCGCCCTGCCCAAGCCGCGCACCGAAGCCATGCGCAGCGCCGGCCTTCAAGCCCTGCACGACCTGCGCCACAAGCTGCGAGGTGGGTCATGATCGAGCTGCGCCCGCACGAACTGCCCGAATCCGCGCGCAACCTCGTGCGCCTGATCGGCCTGCCCAAGACCATCAAGCTCATCGACCACCTGGGCGGAACCACCTTCCCCGTGGCCAAGGGCCTGACCCGCATGGGCCAGGCCCGCTACGAACTGCTGGCCGAGGTCGTCGGCATGGACGCCGCCGACACCCTCACCGCCGAATACGGCGGCGAGCCGCTCTACATCCCCAACTGTAAGGATGCCCTGCGCCGCGTGCGCGACCGCGCCATTCACAGCCGGTTTGATGCCCTGGTGAAGGCCGGTTACAGCGCCAACGGCGCGGTGGCGGAGCTGGCGCGGGAGCACAGGCTTTCCGACCGGCGCATCTGGGAAATCCTCAAGGTGCTGCCAGAGAGCCAGGAGGTGCAATCGACCCTGTTCTGACCACATCTTGCGCCCGCATGCAGCGTTATGGCGGGGCGTGCTGGGAGACCTTCGGGTCTGCCGGGTCCTACCCCCGGTCCGCTAACCCGGTACGTCCCGTCACCCTCTTGTTTAGCGGCAACGGTGGCGGTTCCTGAACTTAGGTACATGACCCACTGAACCCCATCCCCACGACCCCATGACCCACGCCCCGGAAAATCCGGGGCGTGTGCTTTTTGGGGCCTTCCATGAAAATCCGCCTTGTACCTGCTGCGCTTGCGCTGTCCGCCCTCGGGCTGACGGGCATCGCCGTGCACGAGGGCTACCGGGGCACGGCTTACAACGACGGTGTGGGCGTGCAGACGGTGGGCTTCGGCACCACCACCCATGAGGACGGCCGCCCCGTCCGCCCGGGTGACCGCATCACCCCGGAGCGCGCCCTGGTGCGGCTGGCCGAGCACGCCGCCCAGACCGAGCAGGCCATGCGCGCGTGCGTCGGCCCCGTGCCGCTGTACCCGCACGAGTGGGACGCCTATGTGTCCCTCGCCTACAACATCGGCCCGGCGGCGTTCTGCGGCTCAACCCTAGTCAAGAAGCTCAAACAGACCCCGCCCGACTACGCCGAGGCCTGCCGCCAGATCCTGCGCTGGAACAAGGCGGGCGGCCAGGTCATGGCCGGGCTGACCACGCGCCGGCAGGCGGAATTTCAACAGTGCATGGGAGAACCAAAGTCATGAGCACCACCGATCAATCCATCGAGCAAGAAATCCAGGCCAAGGGTCTGACCGCTCCGCGCGTCACGCCGGGTCACATCGAGAGCGTGATCGTTAGTGAGCACTACTTCACCGCGTTTGATGGGGCGCTCGGAGCCTTGGCCAACCCGGCAGAAGGCCGCCGGGCCGATGATGCCTGCGCCTTTGATGCAGCCATGTCCATCCCGAAGCAGCTCATGTGCCTGAGCTTCTGCGTCCTCGTCTTGAAGAACGGATACACGGTTACAGGCGAGTCCGCTGTGGCCAGCCCCGAAAACTTCGATGCAGAGATCGGGCGCAAGGTCGCCAGGAAGAATGCCATCGACAAAATCTGGCCGCTTGAGGGCTACCTCCTCCGCGAGCGCCTGAGCGCGGTCTGATCATGACCGACCTCTACCAGACCCGCCGCGGCATGACCCCGCGCATGATGGCCGTCCGCTTCGGCCTCGCCATGGCCTACCTCGCCCTGATGGCCGTCATCGCGGGGCTGGCCCCATGAACCCCCGGGTGCTCGTCGCCTCCGTCCTCGCCATGGCCGCACTGGCCATCCTGGTGGGCGCCGGGCTGCTGGGCTACGCCCAGCGCGCGGCGATGTGCGGGGAGCAGTTGGCCAAGATCGAGGCCACACAGGCCCAGCGCGAGCGGGCGGTTGCCCAGCGCGTGGTCGACGAATTCCAGCGCATCCAGCGGATCGACGACGAGGTTGAACGGGCCTGGATCAAGACCCAGCAGCAGATCGAGGAGCGCCATGCGAAAGCCCAACCGAAACTGGCCCGGACCTTCCCCGCGCATCAGCGCGCTGACGGTGCTTGCAATCTCACTCGCGGCACTGTCGGGCTGCTCAACGACACCGCACGTGGTGATGAGCCCGGTACCGAAGCCGCCGGCCTCCCTCCTGGTCAAGCCCAAGCCCCTTCCGACGTTACCGAATCGGCCGCTCTCGAACACTGCCGCATCTGGGCCGAGCAGTACGAGCACGTCGCCGGACAACTCACGCAACTGATCGACTGGACGGAAAGGAGCGCCCATGTTGCCGGACAAGAATGATCAGGCCACCGAGCAAGAGGCATTGCGCCTCGCGGCCGCGCTGGCACATCGCGAACCCGAGGGGCCACCGCCGGCCGGCGAATGCCTCAGCTGCGGTGAGCCGCTGAAGGATGACCGCCGCTGGTGCAACGCGGGCTGCCGCGACGACTGGCAGCGCGAGCAGGACGCCATCAAGCGCAACGGCGGGGTGCGGTCATGGTGATCGGCGTGGACCTGATCATCTGGATCGCCGGGGCCGTCATCGCCTGGACCGGCTTCCTGGTCGGCATCATCCGCTGGCTGCTGCAGCGCAGCATCCGCGACATCGACCAGCGCTTGGCCACCATCACCGAGGCCCAGGCCGCCTCCACCCAGGAGATCCACCGCCTGGACCGCGACCTGATGCAGATGAAGGCGGACATGCCCCTGCACTACGTGCGGCGCGAGGACTACATCCGCGGGCAGACCGTGATCGAGGCCAAGCTCGACGCCATCGGCGCCGACCGCGAGGCCTACCAGCGGCGCGAGGACGCCATCCGCGCCGAGACCGTCATCAACGCCAAGCTCGATGCGCTGGCCACCCGGCTCATGAGGGAGTGAACCATGATCGACATCCACCAGACCGAACGCGAAACCGCGCGCTGGATCACGCTGCAGGCCCTGTGGCACGGCGGCGGCATCTTCGTCTCCGAGCGTGTGCTGCTGCGCACCCTGGAGAGCGTGCCGCTGCACGTCTCCGCCCATGAGCTGCGTGCCGTGATCCAGTACCTCGCAGGCCACGGGCTGGTGGAGGTGAACGAGGACCACCACGGCCAGCTGAGCGCCAAGATCACTCCACACGGCACCGACTGCGTGGAATACAACGCCGCCTGCCCGGAGGGCATTGCGCGGCCGAAGAAGTATTGGAGGGGGTGAGCATGAACTACATCGCCGCCTTCATGATTTGCCTGGTCGGCACCGTCATGGCCGCTCTCAGCAACTACCCGAACGTCAAATGGTTGCTGATCTCCGACGTCAATGTTGCCCTCCACCTTTGGTTGGCCTGGTGGCTTGGACGTCGCAAGCAAGGGGCGGTGTCATGAAGTGGTTTTTCACCAGATTTTTCTACCTCGCAACCCGCAATTACTGGCTCTGGATGTTTGTCGCGGTCTTCGTGGTCGCGCCCTTCCTGATGGCTATCATGGTGATCAACTGGTTTGCCATGGTGCTTAGTGGCGCATGGAATGGCGCTGTGCGCGGCATGATCGACCACAGTGACGTGTGGAATCGTGACATTGACTGGAGCCGCGCGAACTACGAGATCAAGAAAGATCACTTCGCCAAGCGCTTCCAGGAGCGTGCGTAATGCCCCCGCGCGACAAGATCAGCCAGCTCCCCGCCGAGGTGCGGACGGAGATCGACCGCCTGCTGATCGCCTCCGGGTTCTCGGGCTACGACGCGCTTGAGAGGATCGTGCTCGAGGCCCACGGCGTGCAGATCGGCAAGAGCACCCTCAATCGCTACGGGATGAAGCTGCAACGTCGCCTGGACGCCATCCGGGCCAGCACCGAGGCAGCACGCGCCATTGCCGAGGCCGCGCCGGACGAGGCCGACCACCGCTCCGCCGCCGTCATCAGCCTGGTGCAGTCCAGCCTGTTCGAGGCCATGCTTGCCCTCGAGGAGGCCGAGGATGCCGACCCGACCGAGCGCGTGAAGCTGCTGGCCAGCGCCGGCCGCGCCATCGCCGAGACCAGCCGCGCCAGCCAGGGACAGAAGCGCTTCGAGCAGGAGGTGCGCTCCCGCGCCGAAGCCGCCGCCAGGTCGGTCGAGACCATCGCCCGCAAGGGAGGGCTGTCCGACGATGCCATCCAGCTCATCCGGCGCGAGATCATGGGGATCACGTCGTGATCAAGCCCAAGGGCAACGCGAAGATCCTGCCGGCCAACCCCCGGGGGCTGCTACTGGACTTCCAGGCGCGCTGGGTGGCGGATACCAGCCGCCTCAAGCTGATGGAGAAATCGCGCCAGATCGGCATCTCCTGGGGCACCGCCTATGCCGCCGTCGAACGCACGGCGCGGCGCGACGCCCGCAATGACCAGTGGGTCAGCAGCCGGGACGAGCTGCAGGCCAAGCTGTTCATCGACGACTGCAAGATGTGGGCGCGGGTGCTGGCCGTGGCCGCCGAAGATCTCGGCGAGATGGTCATTGACCCGAAGGACGGCGTGTCCGCCTACGTACTCCAGTTCGCCAACGGCAAGCGCATCCACAGCATGTCCAGCAATCCGGACGCCCAGGCAGGCAAGCGCGGCGGGCGCGTGCTGGACGAGTTCGCCCTGCACCCGGACCCGCGCAAGCTGTGGTCCATCGCCTACCCGGGCATCACCTGGGGCGGCAGCCTGGAGGTGATCTCCACGCATCGCGGCAGCCACAACTTCTTCAACCAGCTGATCAAGGAAGCCCGTGAACAGGGCAACCCGAAGAAGATCAGCCTGCACCGCGTCACCCTTGAAGACGCCTTGAACGATGGCTTTCTGTGGAAGCTGCAGCAGATGCTGCCGGCCGACGACGAGCGGCAGGGCATGGATGAGGCCGCCTACTTCGACTTCGTGCGCTCCGGTGCGGCGGACGAGGAATCCTTCCAGCAGGAGTACATGTGCCGCCCGGCGGACGACAGCGCCGCCTGGCTGCCCTACGACCTGATCAGCGGCTGCGAGACGCCGCAGGCGGGGCATGCCGCAGGCTACGAGGGCAACCCCTGCTATGTCGGCATGGACTTTGCGGCCCGGGGCGACCTGACCGTGATCGCCGTCCTCGAGGAGGTGGGCGATGTGCTGTGGTGCCGGGAGCTGATCGAGCTGCACGCCACCAGCTTCGCCGAGCAGCTCGCCCGCTTCGACCAGGTCATGCGCGACTACCGCGTGGTCCGCGCCGCCCTCGACCAGACCGGCTTGGGCGAAATGCCGGTGCAGGAGGCCAAGCGCCGCCACGGCAACATGCGCGTGGAGGGCGTGCTGTTCAATCCGTCCCGCAAGCTCGACATGGCCACCGCGCTCAAGCAGCGGTTCGAGGATCGCGCCATCCGCATCCCGGCCAGCCCTGTGCTGCGCGCAGACCTGCATTCCGTGAAGCGCGAGGAGGGCGCCACCGGCGCGCCTCGCCTGGTGGCCGAGCGCCAGGGCGGCAGCCACGCCGACCGCTTCTGGTCGCTGGCGCTCGCGGCCGCCTCCGCGTCGAACGGCGAGCGCCTCGTCATCGCCCCCTTCGAAGCCGCCCCGCGCCACGGCCATGAATCCCGCCTGACCCGCGACCTGCCCACAAGGGACACCGGACTATGGTAACCACCACCTCCCGCATCCTCGGCCCCGACGGCCAGCCGATCCCCATCAATAAGCTATCCAAGCAACTGGCCAGCGAGCCGCAGACCGCGCGCCTGGCCGGGCTGCATAGCGAATACCAGGACCACCCCACGCGCGGCCTCACCCCGGCCAGGCTCGCCCGCCTGTACGAGGACGCCGAACAGGGTGACCTGACCGCGCAAGGAAGGCTGGCCGAAGACATGGAGGAGAAGGACGCCCATTTGTTCGCCGAGCTCTCCAAGCGCCGTCAGGCCCTGCTCACCGTGGACTGGATGCTGGTGCCGCCCGCCGATGCCAGCGCCTCCGAGAAGGCCGACTGCGCCGCGCTGGAGTCCATCCTGCGCGACGAGATGGACCTCGACCAGCTCATCATCGACCTGGCCGAGGGCATCCTGCCGGGCTACTCCTGCATCGAGTTGGAGTGGGCCCAGTCCGAAGGCCAGTGGCGGTTCGAACCCCATTCGCGCCCGGCGGACTGGTTCACCGTACAGGCGGAGGACCGCAACACCCTGCGCCTGCGCAACAACCAGCCCGGCGGCGAGGCCCTGCGCCCCTGGGGCTGGATCGTCCACAAGCACCCGGCCAAGAGCGGCTACCTGACCCGCGCAGGGCTGGTGCGGGTGCTCGGCTGGCCCTTCCTGTTCCGCAACCTCACCGCCCGCGACCTGGCCGAGTTCCTGGAAATCTACGGCCTGCCGCTGCGCCTTGGCCGCTACCCCAACGGGGCCACGCCGGAGGAAAAGAGCACCCTGATGCAGGCCGTGGTCAACATCGGCCACGCGGCGGCGGGCATCCTGCCCGAGGGCATGAGCGTGGAGTTCCAGCAGGCCGCCACCGGCGCGGCGGACCCGTTCATGGCCATGATGACCTGGGCCGAGGCGAGCATCAGCAAGGCCATCCTGGGCGGCACCCTCACCAGCCAGGTCGACGGCAAGGGCAGCTACGCGGCCGCGCAGACGCACAACGAAGTGCGCGGCGACATCCTGCGCGCCGACCTGCGCCTGATCGCCCGCACCCTGACCCGCGACCTGGTCACCCCGCTGGCCCGGCTCAACACCCGCTTGCAGCGGCTGCCCAGCTTCCGCTTTGACACGGCGGAGGCCGAGGACATGACCGCCATCGCCAACGCCCTGCCGAATCTGGTGGATGCCGGCGTGCGGATCCCGGCGCGCTGGGTGCATGACAAGCTGCGCATCCCGGAACCGGAGGGCGACGAGCCGGTGCTGGCCCGCCCGGCCTCCCAGCCTGCTACGCCGAATGTCGCCGATGCTACGCGCCGTGTAGCGCCCCACGTCACCGGCTGCCAGTGCGACGGCTGCCTGGGCTTGGCGGTACTGCGCGGCGATCATCTTGCCGACGCAGGAAACATGATGGCGCGGGATGGCCGCGACGGTCTGGACGAGGCCATCGACGACGAGCTGAGCGACTGGCGGCCCGTCATGCAAGGCATGATCGACCCGATTCAGCAGGCCCTGGATGAGGCTGCCGCGCGGGCCGATTCCGCCGCCGAGTTGATTGCACGCCTGCCCGATCTTCTGGCCAGCATCGACCCCGATGCGCTGCACGAGCGTCTGACCCGCGCGGCCTTTGCCGCCCGCCTGGCGGCCCGCGCGGGCGTCACCGTCAAGGGCGGCGACTGATGCCTGCCCGCGTCGCCCCATCGCCTGAGCGCGCGCCGATCCCGCCTGACTTGACGCCCTCGGAGTTTGCCGCCCTCATGCGCCTGCCGCCCGAGCAGGCGGTGGCCTACATGGAAAATCGCGGCCATGTCATTCCGACATCGGACTGGCGCACGCTCTGGCAAGACGAGCATGCGCGGCAGTTCACCGTCAGCCGCCTGGCCCTCGCCGACCTTCTGGAGGCGATCCAGAAGCGCCTGGTGCAATCGGTCAACGGCGACCTGTCGCGCCGCGACTGGATGCGGCAGACCGAGGACATGCTGCGCAAGGAAGGCTGGTGGGGCGACATCGAGGTGCTGGACAAGACGACCGGCGAGATTCTGACCACCCGATTCAACCCGCGCCGCCTGCGCCTGATCCTGGACGTGAACACCCGCACGGCCTACGCCGCCGGGCAGTGGGAGCGCTTTGAAAAGACCCGGCGCGCGCTGCCCTACCTTCGTTATGTCACAAAACGCGACGAGCGCGTGCGTGACCAGCATCGCTCATGGCATAACCTCACCCTGCCGGTGGACGACCCGTTCTGGGACACCCACGCC